>ERZ778021.3861-NODE-3861-length-10145-cov-4.015164_pt1 | contig 10145 bp, 8 predicted proteins | sample MGYA00375751_ERZ778021 | MGnify/ENA primary metagenome ERZ778021 (study PRJEB29350, sample SAMN05389814) | bioreactor metagenome | isolation source: Thiocyanate stock bioreactor | place: South Africa: University of Cape Town | collected 2013-08-29 ... | reverse complement strand
GAGATGTTCCAGAACGCCATGCGCATGTTCACGCCCTTCCCGCCGGCCGGCAGCGGCCCCGCCGCGCCCGAGCCGGGGCGGAAGGAGGAGGCGAAGGCGACGGAAAAGGCCGACGAACTGCTGGAGCTGAAGGAGCAGATCGCGGCCATGCAGCGCAAGCTCGACAAGATGTCGTAGGCCGGGAGGCCGCTCGGTACACGGTTGGCCCGGCTCCGCCTGCGCCGGCCGTCGCCGGCCGGGATGAACGGCCGGCGTCAAATTACGCGAAGCTGTCCTTGTAGCGCTCGCGCAGCGCGTTCTTCTGCACCTTGCCCATGGTGTTGCGCGGCAATTCGCCGACCACGAAGATGCGGCGCGGCTGCTTGAAGCGCGCCAGCCGGCCGGCGATGCCGGCGATGAGTTCGGCTTCCTCGGGCCGTGCGCCGGCCTTGGGCACGACGACGCCGACCACGCCTTCGCCGAGGTCCGGGTGCGGCACGCCGACCACGGCGGATTCGGCGACGCCGGGCTGCTCGTCCAGCAGCAGCTCGATCTCCTTGGGATAGATGTTGTAGCCGCCGGAAATGATGAGGTCCTTGGCGCGGCCGACGATGGTGACGTAGCCGTCGGCGTCCATCGTGGCGAGATCCCCGGTGATGAAGAAGCCGTCCGGCCGGAACTCCTGCGCGGTCTTCTCCGGCATGTTCCAGTAGCCCTTGAAGACGTTGCGGCCCTTTACCTCGATGATGCCGACCTCGCCCCGCGCCACCGGCGCGCCGGTCTCGGCATCGACGATGCGCAGCTCCACCCCCGGCAGCGGCAGGCCCACCGTGCCGGCGCGGCGCTCGCCGTCATAGGGGTTGGAGGTGTTCATGTTGGTTTCGGTCATGCCGTAGCGTTCGAGGATTCTCTTGCCCGTGCGCGCCTCGAAGTCGCGGTGGGTCTCGGCCAGCAGCGGCGCCGAGCCGGACACGAACAGCCGCATATGGGCGGTCAGCGCCCGGTCCAGGCGCGGGTCGGCCAGCAGGCGGGTGTAGAAGGTGGGCACGCCCATCATCGAGGTGGCGCGCGGCATGGCCGCCACCAGGTCGTCCATGTCGAGGCCGGGCAGGAAGATCATCGACCCGCCGGCCAGCAGGATGACGTTGGTGGCCACGAACAGGCCATGCGTGTGGAAGATCGGCAGTGCGTGCAGCAGAACGTCCTCGCCGGTGAAGCGCCAGGCATCCACCAGCGCCTCGGCGTTGGAAAGAAGGTTGTCCTGCGTGAGCATGGCGCCCTTGGAGCGCCCGGTGGTGCCGGAGGTGTAGAGGAAGGCGGCGAGGTCGTCCGGCCCGCGCGCGGCGGGCGCGAAGGTTCCGGGCTGGCCGCGGGCGAGATCGGCAAGCGTGCCGGTGCCGTCGGCGTCGAGCGTCAGCAGGGCCGCCGCCGCTTTTTCCGCCACCGGTTCGAGGGCCGCGCGCGCCGCGCCGTCGCAGATCAGCAGCCTGGCGCCCGCATCGGTGACGAAATAGTCCACCTCGGCCGGCGTGTAGGCGGTGTTGAGCGGCAGGAACACCGCCCCGGTCGCCACGCAGGCGGCATAGATGGCCAGCGCCTCGGGCGACTTCCTCGCCTGCAGGGCGACCCGGTCGCCGGGTGCGACGCCGCTGGCCGACAGCGCATGGGCAAAGCGCGCCGCAAGCCGCAGGAACTCGGCATAGGTGATGTCGCGGCCATCCTTCAACGACAGAAAGATCGCCTCGCTCGCCTCGTGCGGGCGAAAGAGCGCGTCGTAGAGCGTGTTGGACATGAACAAGCCGCCTTGCTGCCGGAACCGATCCTTCCTTTCCAGCATTCCGGGCGCGCAGCCACAAGCGCAAAAAAACCATCCCGGCATTTGCGCTCGGGGCCGCCCTTGCCTACACAGATACGTCCAACAGAACGCATGGCCCCCACAATGAGCGCACTCGTCCCCGTCTTCGACGGCCATAACGATACCCTTCTCCAACTCTACCGTTCGCCGGAGCCCGACAAGGAAAAGCTGTTCATGGAAGGGGCGCCGGCAAGCTGGCATATCGACCTGCCGCGCGCGCGGAAGGGCGGCTTCGCCGGCGGCATGTTCGCCATCTTCTCGCCTTCCCCGGAAAAGGGCGGCGATTCGGTGCCTTCGGCGCCGAGCAGCGAGGAAAAGCTGCCGTCGGAACTGCCGATGGAGGAGGCGCGGGTGTCGATGCTCGGCATGGCCTCCATCCTGTTTCGGCTGGAGCGGGCCGGCGCGCTGAGGATCTGCCATAGCGCCGCCGACATCCGCGCGGCGATGGAGAGCGGCACGATCGCGGCCGTCTTCCACATTGAGGGCGTGGAGGCGATCGATCCCGGGCTCGACATGCTGGACGTGCTGCACGCCGCCGGCCTGCGCTCGCTCGGGCCGGTGTGGAGCCGGGCCAACGCCTTCGGCACCGGGGTGCCGTTCCGCTTCCCCTCCTCGCCCGATGTCGGACCGGGGCTGACGGATGCCGGCAAGGCGCTGGTCAGGGCCTGCAACCGGCTGAAGATCCTGGTCGACCTGTCGCACCTCAACGAGAAGGGTTTTCGCGATGTGGCGGCGATCAGCGATGCGCCGCTGGTGGCCACCCATTCCAACGTGCACGCCATCAGCGCCAGCGCGCGCAACCTCACCGACTGGCAGCTCGGCGCCATCCGCGACACGCGCGGCATGGTGGGCCTGAACTTCGCGCGCGGCTTCCTGCGGCCGGACGGCTCGATGATGCAGGACGCCGGCCTCGACACGGTGCTGCGCCATGTCGATGCGCTGCTGGAAAGGCTCGGCGAAGACGGCGTCGGCCTGGGCTCGGATTTCGACGGCGCGCAGATCCCTTCCGCCATCGGCGACGTCTCGGGCCTGCCGCGGCTGATCGAGGCATTCGAGCGGCACGGCTTCGGGCGCGAACTGATCGAGAAGATCGCCTGGAAGAACTGGGTCGGCGTGCTGGAGCGCACGATCGGATAGGGGCGGTCACTGCCGCCGGGAAAACCCCATCCGTTCCAGCCATGTCCTGCCGACGCCGCGTTCGCGGATGATGGGCAGCGGGTCCTCGCCGTCCAGCCGCGAGCAGATGCGGTAGACCTCCAGCGTCTCGGCATCCATTTCGCCGCGCTTGTAGAAGAACATCGCCGCCGCATAGCGCGCGCGGCCCGACCATTCCTCGCCCAGCGGCGTGTTGACCAGCGCCCACTGCTCGGCAGCCTCGGTGTCGGTTTCCGGTTTCATGCTCAGAAATCCGCCGGCGGGCTGGCGGCGCGGCGGTCGAGCTTGATGAAGGGCCGGGGCACCACCTTCGCCCGCTTCATCAGCTTCTCGTATTTCAACTCGCGCATGGCGTAGATCTCCACCCAGAGATCGTCGGTCACCTCGTCGCCGAAGGGGCGCCGCAGCGAGGCGATGGCGATGTTCTTCTTGGCCATGGGCGACCACATGGCGGCGCTGACCAGCCCCGCCTCGCGATGCCGGCGATGATAGACTATGGCGTGCTCGGCGGGAATGTTGCCTTCGATCTCCAGCCCTACCAATACGTGCCGCAGCGCCTTCTTCCGGCGGGCTTCGAGAATGGCGCGGCGGCCGTTGAAATGGCCCTTTTGCGGATCGACCATGAAGCCGAGGCCGATCTCGTCGGGCATGCGCAGGCGGTCGGCCCGCACGGCATGCTCGGCGGTCACGAAATCGGCGTTGGCGACGATCAGCCCCGCCTCCAGCCGCGCGCGGTTGAGCGCGGCATAGCCGATGGCGCGGATGCCGTGCCGCGCGCCCGCCGCCATCAGCCGGTCCCACAGGGCAAGGGCGGCGGCGCTTTCCACGAAAAGCTCGTAGCCGAGGTCGCCGGTGAAGCCGGTGCGCGAGATGGTCACGCTGCCGCCCTCGTGCGGAAATTCGGCGAGATCGAAGATTTTCAGCCTCTCGACGCCCTCGAACCCGGCCTCGCGCAGCACCGCGAAGGAGGTCGGCCCCTGCAAGGCGAGGCCGGCGACGGCCTCGGTCTCCTCCGTCACCGAAACGTCGAAGCCGATTGCGCTGTCGAGCAGCCAGGGCAGGTGCCGCTCCTGGCAGCACAGGCGGAAGCGGTGCGGCGCGAGGCGGAACAGCGTGCCGTCGTCGAGGACGAAACCCTCGTCGTCGCACCACGCGGTATAGTGGACGCGTCCGGGCTTCAGCTTCGATACGTCGCGCAGGGTGAGCCTGTCGCAGAAGGCTTCCGCCTCCGGCCCCTCAATGCGGTATTTCACCATAGGCGAGATGTCGAACAGGGCGGCCTGGCTGCGGATGGCGAAATATTCCAGCTCCTCGTCCCACAGCGAGTGCGGGGCGCGGTAGCCGGCCCAGTTGTACCATTCGCTGGTCCTGGCCAGCGCGTCGATGCGCGGCTGGAACGGCGTGCCGAGCCGCAGCGTGCGGAAGTGGGATTGAGCGGGGGAGTGGGGCAGTTTTGGCATATGGTTCATGGCCGCACCCCTTCGCGCCACATTTCAATAGTAGGAATTCGACCCCCACTCCGGTTTGCTTCGCAAACCACCTCTCCCCCGCTCGACGGGGGAGAGGAAGCGCCAATCGCAAGCACGACGCCCTTCCTCTCCCCTTTTGAGGGGGAGAGGTGCCGAGCGAAGCGAGGCGGAGTGGGGGTAAGGCGCGTCATCTGCGATTGCGCCGAGTCTGCTGAGATATCGAGCATGTTTACCCCCTCATCTCCAGAATCCGCCGCGCCGCGTTGAGCCCCGGCACGCCGGAGACGCCGCCGCCGGGATGCGAGCCGGCGCCGGCGAGGAACAGGCCGGCAATCGGCGTGTCGTAGCCGGACCAGCCGGAGATGGGACGCGAGACCAGCATCTGGTCGGCCTGAAGCTCGCCATGGTGCCAGTGGCCGCCCGGCATGCGCCAGCGCGCCTCGATGTCGGCCGGCGTCAGCAGCTCGGCATGGCGCACCAGGGCGCCGATGCCGGGCGCGTAGGCTTCGAGCTGCGCCATGACGGCGGCCAGGAATTTTTCCCGCCCGGCCTCCCAGCCTCCCCTCAGCGCATAGGGCGCATATTGCACCACGGCCGAGAGCACGCAGGCGCCGCTCGGCGCAAGCGAGGGGTCGGAGAGCGAGGGCAGGGTGATCTCCATCACCGGCTCCGGCGAGAACTCGCCATATTTTGCCGGGTTGAAGGCGCGCTCGACATGGTCGGGCGAGGGCGCGAGCACCAGCCGGCCGCTATGGCCGCCGGCATCGACGCCCGAAAATTCCGGCGGCCGTTCGAGCGCCAGATGGAGCTTGGCGGCGTCGCCCTTCATGCGGATGTTTTTGACCTTGCGCACGATGCCGGTGTCGATCTCGCGCGCGCCGACGAGGTCGAGGAAAGTCGTGGCCGGATTGACGGCCGACACGATCGTTGCGGCGCGCAGCTCCTCGCCGCTTGCCAGCGCCACGCCCGTCGCGCGGCCTTTCTCGACGATGATCCGTTTCACCGCCGCACCCGTGCGGATTTCGACGCCCGCCGCTTCCGACGCCGCGCGGACGGCGGCGGCGACCGCGCCCATGCCGCCCCTGGGCAGCACCTGCCCGCCGGGCTCGCCGCCCGCCTCGCCGGACAGGCGGTAGAGCAGGCCGAGCAGCGAGGTGGGCGAGCGGGGGCCGAGATGGGCGCCCAGCACCGCGTCGAAGGCGAGCAGGCCCTTCAGCCGGTCGTCGCGCAACTGCTCGTCCAGCAGGTCGGCCACGTTCATCAGCAGGACGCGCAGGAAGTCGCGCATGTCCTCGCGGCCGAGCCGCTTCAGGGCAAGCCCAGCCCGGCCGAGCGCGGCGCCTTCGGCAAGCGACAGGCCGTCCAGCGCCGGCGGCCGGCGGGCGAGGAACGGCTTCAGCACTTCGGCATAGCGCAGGAGCTGGGCGCGCAGCCCATGCCACGCCGCCTGCTCGGAGGCCGGGGCGCCGGAGAGGCTTTCGCCATAGGCGCCGTGAAGCGTGAGCGGCCGGCCGTCGCGCGAGAGTGCGACGCTGGGAGCAAGCTGAATACCCCCACCCCTAGCCCCTCCCCACAAGGGGGAGGGGGATATTGGCGCTGGTTCAGCCATGGCCGTCGAAGGCTGCTGCCGGACGAGGCCGCTACGAGGTTCCCTTCCCCCTTGTGGGGAAGGGTCAGGGGTGGGGGTGACCTTGGATGGCACAAGCCCATGCTTCTCCAACTCCAGCGTCTTCACCACGTCCGGGTGCAGCCGGTTCAGCAGATGGGCGAGGCTGGAGACGCGGAAGCCCGGAAAGAATTCTTCCGTGCGCGCCGCGCCGCCGGTCTCGCTGGCGGCCTCCAGCACCAGCACCTTGCGGCCGCTCCGGGCCAGCACGGCTGCGGCGGTGAGGCCGTTGTGGCCGCCGCCGATGACGACCACATCCCATTTGGGCAAATCATATGACGTCATGGGCCGGGCTCATGTGCTGGGTGGGCCTGGCGAGGTCGCGCAGGATTTCCCTGGCCGCATTGCGGCCGGGGGCGCCCATCACCCCGCCGCCGGGATGGGTGGAGGAGCCGCAGATATAGAGGCCGCCCACCGGCGAGCGGTATTGCGCATAGCCCGGCACCGGGCGGTTGAAGAGGAGCTGGTCGAAGGTCAGCTCGCCCTGGAAGATGTTGCCTTCGGTCAGCCCCACCTCGGCTTCCAGCTCGCGCGGCGTGCGCACCTCCATATGCACGATGCGGTCGCGGAAGCCGGGCGAATAGGCGGCGATCTGCGCCACGACGGACTCGGCGAAGCCGTCGCGGTCGGCGTCGGTCCAGTCGCGGCCTTCCACCCTGGGCGGGGCGTATTGCACGAAGCAGCTCATGAAGTGCTTGCCCGGCGGGGCCATGGTCGGGTCCAGCATGGTGGGGATCATCATGTCGAGGAACGGGTCGGCAGACCAGCGCCCGGCCTTCCAGTCGTCATAGGCGCGCTCCATGCGCTCGACCGAGTCGGTGAAGTGCATGTCGCCCCGATAGCAGGGCGAATCGTCGGGCAGGGCCGGGAACTCGGGCAGCGAATCCAGCGCGATGTTGACCTTGCCGGAGGAGCCGCGGATCTTGAAGTTTCTCACCCGCCGCAGGAACGGGTCGGGCAGCTCCTTCTCCTCGACCAGCTTCAGGAAGGTGCGCTTGACGTCGGCGTTGGAGACCACCAGCCGGCCGCGCACTTCCTCGCCGCCGGCCAGAACCACGCCCCTGGCCTTGCCGGATTTCACCACGACATGATCGACCTCGGCCCCGGTGCGGACGGTGCCGCCCGAGGCGCGGAAGGAGTCCGCCAGCGCCTTGGTCACCGCGCCCATGCCGCCGCGGGCATAGCCCCAGGCGCCGACGGAGCCGTCCACCTCGCCCATATAATGGTGCAGCAGCACATAGGCCGTGCCGGGCGACATGGGGCCGAGAGCCGTGCCGATGATGCCGGAAAGCGCGAAATTGGCCTTGATGACGTCGGTCTCGAAATATTCGTCGAGGAAGTCGGAGATCGACATGGGCCAGAAGCGCAGCGTCAGCGCCATCTCCTCGGCCGTCAGCCCGGCGAATTTCCTGCCGAGGAAGATCAGTTCGCCGATGTCGCGGGGGCGAAGGCTGGTCGGGTCGGGGGCGGTGCGCATCAAAAGCGGCTGGATGAAGCGGCACTGGCGGGTCACGTCGCGGGCGTAGCGGTCATAGGCTTCGGCATCGCGCGCGGAGAAGCGGGCGAACTCGCGCCGGTGCGCGTCGTGGTCGCGATAGTTGGCGAGGTAGTCGCCGTCCTGCGTGAACACGGCGCCGCCCTCATAGGCGATGACCTGCAGGCCGAAGCGCGGCAATTCCAGGTCGCGCATGATCTCGGGGCGGAACAGCGAACAGACATAGGAACAGTTGGAATAGGTGAAGCCCGGGGCGAGCGAGCGGCTGGTGGCGGCGCCGCCGACCCATTCGTTCTTCTCCACCACCAGCACGTCGAGCCCGGCGCGCTGGAGATAGCAGGCGTTGACCAGCCCGTTGTGACCGCCGCCGATGACGATCGCGTCCCAGGTCTTCATTGCGTTCCTGCTCTTGTCTTTTCCGCAAATCTGCCACGCCGGGGCCGTTGCTGTCCAGTTGTTCTGAATGAATGTTCAACAAATGACATTGCGTTTCGCGGCAAGCGGAGTAGTCTTTTGCGGAAACGGCACGACCGGCCCGCCGCCCGAGACGGCCGGCACGGCGGCAGCGGCCGGAGGAGCGGGATGACGGCATGCCCCCAGGCGATGCGCAAGATGCTTGACAGCGGTGCGTGCCGTCCCGCTCATCTGCGCCCGAAGGAGCCGGACGGGCCGGCGATGCGGAGCATGACCACAGCGATGAAGACGGTGCGCAGGCCGGCCGGCAGGACTGCCGACAGGGGCGGGGAGGGCGAGGCGGAGCGGCGCAGCCGCAAGGCCTCCAAGGAAACGCGGCAGTTGCAGCTCATCGAGGCGACCATCGATTCGCTGGCCAGGCGCGGCTATTCCGACACCACCATGGCCGACGTGGCCGACGGCGCAGGCCTGTCGCGCGGCATCGTCAACTTCCATTTCGAGAGCAAGGAAAAGCTGCTGGTCGCCACCCTGCAGCATATGTACGACGAATATTCGGCCCATTGGCGCGCCGCGCTGGCCAGGGCGGGCGACGATCCCGCCAGGCAGTTGCAGGCGCTGGTGGCGGCCGATTTCGACCGCTCCATCTGCAACAGGCGCAAGCTCGCGGCCTGGTGCGCGTTCTGGGGCGAGGCGAAGTCGCGTCCCACCTATCAGACGCTGTCGGGCGCGCGCGACGCGGACTACCAGAACACCATCCTCGACCTGTGCCGGCGGCTGAAGGAGGATGCGGGCTATGCCTACGACCCGCAGGCGATGGCGCTGGCGCTCAGCGCCCTGCTGGAGGGGCTGTGGCTCAGGCTTATGATCGGCGCGGAGAACGTCAGCCGGGAAAGCGCCTTGCAGGCGGCCAACGAGTTCCTGATGTCGGTGTTTCCCGCGCATTGCGCGCGCAAGCCCGACCGGGAAGAGCCCGGCCGACAGGGGAATAACGACTGAAACGAAGAACAAGCGGGAGGATGCAACGATGAAGACGATGACGCGCCGCCTGACACTGACAGTGGCGCTGACCGGGGCGCTGGCGGCATCGGCGGCCACGGTCGCCCTTGCGGAGGACAACGAGCTGACCATATTCGACTGGTCCGGCTACGAGGACCCCAGCTTCCATCCGAAATATACCGAGAAGCACGGCGATTCGCCCACCTTCGCCTTCTTCGGCGACGAAGACGAGGCGTTCGAGAAGATCCGCTCCGGCTTCAAGGCCGACCTCGGCCATCCCTGCTCGCAGAGCGTGGTCAAATGGCGCGAGGCGGGGCTGCTGCAGCCGCTGGATACCGCCAGGATCGAGGGCTGGAACGACCTCAACCCGCAGATCGTGGCGATGAAGAACCTCGTCACCTCCGACGACGGGAAGGCCTGGTTCATGCCGTGGGAATGGGGCAACACGGAAGTGACCTACAATTCCGAGAAGGTGGACGAGAAGGACATCCAGTCGCTGAAGGCCTTCGCGGACCCGAAATTCAAGGATCGAGTCTCGATCGGCGACAATGTGGACGACGCCTATGCGCTGGCCAGCCTTGCCATCGGGCTGAAGGACTGGTCGAAGATGACGGACGAGCAGTTCGCCCAGGCGTCCGACTTCCTGCGCCAGGTGCACAGGAACGTGCGGCTCTACTGGACGGACACCACCGACATCGTGCAGGCGCTTTCCGGCGGCGAGGTGGATCTGGCCTGGTCGTGGAACGACGCGGCCGTGCAATCCTCGGCCAACGGCGCGCCGATCAAGTCGAAGAAGGACACCGACGAGGGCATCTCGACCTGGGTATGCGGCTATGTGATGTTCAAGGACGCGCCGGGCAGCAAGGACAAGGCCTACGACTACCTCAACGCCGTCAACGATCCGGAAGTGGCCAAGACGCTGGTGGGCGACTGGGGCTACGGCCAGGCCAACGTCAAGGGCATGGCGGGCGTCGACCCGCAGGTGCTGAAGGAAAAGGGCTATGACGACGTGCAGAAATTCGTCGACAAGACCCTGTTCCAGTCGCCGGTGCCGACCGACCTCAAGCTCAAGATGATCGCCGAGTTCGAGAAGATCAAGGCCGGTTACTGAGCGGA
>ERZ778021.3858-NODE-3858-length-10148-cov-4.623501_pt1 | contig 10148 bp, 7 predicted proteins | sample MGYA00375751_ERZ778021 | MGnify/ENA primary metagenome ERZ778021 (study PRJEB29350, sample SAMN05389814) | bioreactor metagenome | isolation source: Thiocyanate stock bioreactor | place: South Africa: University of Cape Town | collected 2013-08-29 ... | reverse complement strand
CATACGAGATACATCGGTGACTGGAGTTCAGACGTGTGCTCTTCCGATCTGAACGACCGCATCGCCCCGGTGGTGGCCAACACCAACATCAACTACCGGCTGCCGATCGTGTGGCCCGACGACATCGTGGTCGAGCTGTTCGTCGAGCGCCTGGGCACCAGCAGCGTGACCATCGGCCACCGCATCGTCGACCAGAAGGACCCGGGCAAGCTGTACTCCGACGGCAACGTGGTGGTGGTGTGGATGGACACCCAGACCGGCCGCAGCGCGCCACTGCCCGAGGCCGTGCGCGCCGCGTCGAGCTGAGCCGCGCGCCGCGGCGGCGAAGGACCGCCAACAGGACGAAGGGGCCGCGATGCGGCCCCTTGTCGTTTCCGGCAGCGGTGCGTGGGGTCAGTCTTCCAGCAGCGGCTTGCGCGGCATCTTCTCTTCGCGCATGGCGGCGTTGTAGGCGAACGCGGCGACGATCGCCGCGGCCTGCTTCAGGTCTTCGGCCTCGGCGTGGTCCCAGGTGTCCAGGTTGCTGTGGTGGACATTGCTGAAGTAGTCCAGCCGGTCCTGGATGAACTGGAAGCCCGGCAGGCCGACCCGGTCGAAGCTGATGTGGTCGGTGCTGCCGGTGTTGCGGCTGGCCACGGTGGCGGCGCCGACGTCGTTGAACGGCTTCAGCCAGGCCTCGAAGATCGGCATCGCGGCGATGTTCTCCTGGGCGTAGATGCCGCGGAAGCGGCCCGAGCCGTTGTCCATGTTGAAGTACGCCGAGAAGCGCTCGTAGTCCGGGCGCTTCTGCAGCGCGCCGGTGGGTTCGCGCAGGAACGCGGGCAGCGCCTTCTGCGCGGGATCGGTCGGTTCCGGATACGCCGCGAAGTGCTTCGCCACGTAGGCGCGCGAACCGATCAGGCCCTGCTCCTCGCCGCTCCACAGCGCCACGCGGATGGTGCGCCTGGGCTTCGCGCCCACCGCCTTCAGGATGCGCATGGCCTCCATCATCACCGCCACGCCGGCGGCGTTGTCGGCCGCGCCGGTGCCGGTGTGCCAGGAATCCATGTGCGCGCCGAGCATCACGATCTCGTCGGCCTTGCCGCTGCCGCGGATCTCGGCGATGGTGTTGTGGCCCGGCTGGTCGGCGTCGTCGGTGAAACGCGCATCGACGTTGATCCGCAGCTTCACCGGCTGCTTGCGCTCGAGCGCGCGCGCCAGCTGGTTGTAGTGCTCGGCGATCATCGCCAGTTCGGGGATGCCCACCGGCTCGCCGGCCTTGCGCGAACCGCCGCCGCCGACACGGATGATGCCGTTGTCCCAGCCGCTGATGCTGATCGAGGCCAGCGCGCCCTCTTCGGCAAGGAAGGCATTGGTGGCGCGCACCAGTTCCTGGCGCTCGGCGTACTCCTTGACCCGCTTGGCACGGTCCTTGTCCGCGGATTTGGGAATGGTGAACTCCTGCAGCCCCTCCAGCGAGGTGGCGTCATGCCGGTGCGAGTCGGCTTCGATGCCGCGCTTGTACTCGCGCGCGTCGCCCAGCAGCAGGATCTTGCCGCGCAGCTTGCCCTTGTACTTTTCCAGGTCGGCCAGCTTCTTGATGTCGACCTTGACCACCTCGCCTTCGACCGTGCCGTGGGTGCCCGGCGTCCACGCCTTGGGCAGCGCATACAGCTGGGTCAGGCGTGGCTCCAGCATCTCCACGCTGGCCGATTCGAACTCCCAGCCGCGGCCGAAGTCGTCGAACGCCTCGTCATGCGCGCTGGTCAGTCCCCATTCGCCGAACTTCTGCCGGGTCCAGGCGTTGGCCCGGGTCATGGCCGGCGAATTGGTCAGGCGCGGGCCGATGCTCTCGGTGAGGTAGGAAAAGGTGTCCATCACCTGCGAGCGGTGGAACGCTTCCTGGCGGATCTTGCCCACCATGTCCAGGTCCACCTGCTCGGTCGCGCCCGCGCCACCGGCGAACGCCAGCCCCATGCCCAGTACCAGCAAGCACCGCTTGATCATCATTTCCCCCGGCCCGCGGCCGATCACGACAAAGGCCCGAGTCTAGCCAGCGCCGGGAGCGGCCGAGCCGGCCAATGGTCATGGTCGCGCATGGGCCGCGGGCCTGCGCACCACCGGCGCGGGCTCAGCCCGGCGATACCACGGCGCGTTGCAGCGATGGCCGCCACTGCCCCGGCCAGTCGCGGTCGTTGGCCACCTGCGCGTGCGCGCGGCTGGCCTCGAAGGCGGCGAAATCCAGTTCTGCCAGCGCCCAGGGCTGGCCATCAGCGGTCCGCGCCAGCATGCCGTCGTCGGGGAAGCCGCGGTCCATCGGCGCATACACCGTCGCCTCCCCGGTATTGACGTCCAGCGCCGGGCTCCAGCCGGCCATGCCGGCGGTCCGCGCCTGCGCGACGAACATGCGGTTCTCCAGCGCCCGCGCCAGGCAGCCCACGCGCACGCGGTTGGCGCCGGCTTCGGTGTCGGTGCAGCTGGGCACCACCAGCAGGCGCGCGCCGGCTTCGTACTGGGCACGCACCGGCAGCGGGAACTCGCTGTCGTAGCAGACCGCCACGCCGGCACGGATGCCGTCGATCTCGAACACCTTGAGCGCGTCGCCGGCCTCGATCACTCCGCTGGCCTGCTCGAAGCCGGTCAGCTGCAGCTTGTCCTGCCACAGGTGCGTACCCTGCGGGGTCAGCCAGTCGCAGCGGTTGCGGTAGCGGCCGTGGCCGGTGTCGAGCAGGAACGTGCCGGCGACCACGTGCATGTCCAGCTCGCGGGCGAGGCCGGCGAACAGCTGCAGCCACGGTTGCCGGTAGCGCTGGATCGCCGCCAGCGACGCCGCCAGGTCGCGCTGGATGCCCGCGTCGAAGGTGGCCGCCAGTTCCAGCGACAGGTATTCGGGCAGCACCGCGATGCGCGCGCCGGCCGCGGCCGCGGCCCCCAGTTCCTGGCGCTGGCGCCCGGCGAAGGCGTCGAAATCAGCCGGGGCACCGATCCGGTAGCGGGCAACGGCGATCTTCATGCGGCAGGCTCCAATGCGCGGGTCCAGAGGGTGAGGGCGTGCGACAGCTCGCCGCGACCGACCTCGTCCCAGCGCAGGTGCAGGGTCATGCCCGGCTGCCGCGCATAGCCGCGCCTGCGCCAGAACCCGTCGTTGTCGCGGTGGCCGGCGGGCCGGCGCGGGTCGTCGTGGTCGCGGTCCACCGCGCAGAACGCGGTCATCGCGAAGCGCCCGAGCGCGCGCGCATGCGCCTCGCGGGCGTCGAAGAAGGCATGGCCGATGCCACGCCCGCGCCAGGCCGGCAGCAGCACCGATTCGCCGAAATAGAACACCTGCGCCGGATCGATGCCGGCCGCCTCGAACGGCGCGCGGAACGCCGGGCCGTCATCGAGCAGCGGCAGGCCGGTGGAGGCGCCCACCACCTCATCGCCGGCCCGCGCCACCACGCACACCGCATCCGGCGTGGCCGCATAGGCGGCCAGGTAGTCGCGCTCGTAGTCCAGGCTGCCCTGGTACAGATACGGCCAGTCGTTGAATACCCGGATGCGCAGGCGCGCCACGTCGTCCAGTACCGGCAGCAGGTCGGTGCCGCGCAGGGCGGCGATGGCGGGAGAGGCGTCCATGGCGGAATTCTAGCGCCGCGCGTTTCCCGCGCAGCGGCGCCTCAACCGCAGCCGACCGAGGCGCCGCCATCCCCGTCGGACCGGTAGACGGTAGTGCACGGCACGGTCGTGCGCCGCAGGCTCCGTCACTCTTCCGGCGCGAGCAGCCGTGGCATCGCCAGGGTGACATCCCATGCTGCCGAGCACCGGGATGCCAGCGGCACGACGACGGCCAACGCAAGCACCATCGCGGTCAACACCGACAACACCGCGCCGCCGGCCGGGCCCCGCCTGCAGCCCGCTTCGATGGCGACCGCCGCGCCGGCCAGCAGCGGCAGCGCGACGGTCGCGGGCAGTGCCGGTCCATGCTGGAAACGCATCACGCCCCCGTGCCAGTTTCAGTAACCGCGTGCGCACCGGGCCGTTCCCGGTTCGCGCCACAACAGCCACAGCCGCTGGTGCACGGCATCGCACACCACCACCTGGCGCTCCCGCAGCACCGCCCTGAAGCGCAGGCCACGACCACCCAGCGCCTGCCAGCGGCCCGCGCCGTCCAGCGCGGGCAGGCCTTCGGCGCCGCGCTGGCGGATCCGTTCGGCCAGCGTTGCGTCCAGTTGCAGGCGCAGGCAGCCGTGGCGCGGGGCCGTACCCAGTCCCAGTGCCGCCAGCGGCGAAGCGGACCAGCCAGCGCCCTGCTCCACCCGCAGCACCGCTGCCGCCAGCCCCGGCGGCAGCCCCTGCCGCAGCCGCCGGAGCAACCGTGTACTCAGCCGCACCGGGTTCACCGCAGGCCGCCGCCGAGGTCGTACCAGTCCACCTTGCGGGTCAGCCACATGATCGCCGCGAGGATCCCGAACAGCAGCAGCGAACCCATCAGCAGCGCGTTGTTCTCCGACGCCAGCAGCAGGTACAGGACCCCGTACAGCAGGGTCAGCAGGGTGGCAAAGCCCAGCCCGTGCCTCCAGCTGCGCAATACCCCGCTGAGGTAGAAACCCTGCAGGCCGATGCACGCCACCGCCGACACCAGGTAGGCCTGCCAGAAGGCAATGTGTTCGGACAGGCTCAGCAACAGCAGGAAGAAGATCGCCAGCGCCAGCCCGACCAGCAGGTACTGCAGCGGATGGATCCTCAGCCGCCTGATCAGCTCGAACAGCGCGAAGCCGACGAAGGTCAGCAGCACGAACAGGATGCCGTACTTGCTGGCGCGGTCGACCTGCGTGTACACGTCGACCGGGTCGACCAGCGCCACCTCCAGCGCCTCGACCGCGCCGCCATCGCTGCGCAGCTCGCGGCGCAGCTGTTCCTGTGCGGCCGAGGCCAGCGAGGACACCGCCCATTCGGCCTTGAACCCGGCATCGTCGATGTGGCGCTCGTTGGGCGCGAAGCTGCCGCCGAACAGCGGATGCGGCCAGGTCGAGGCCAGCGACACGCGGGTGTCGTCGCCCACCGGCACCACCGACAGCGAGCGGGTGCCGTCGAGCACGAACTCCAGCTCCACCCTGCGCCCCTCGGCCAGGGTGCCCTGCTGCGGGTGGTCCAACGGCGACAGCATGGCGTGCAGCCCCTTGGACGCGCCCTCCAGCGCCAGCGAACCGGCGTGCAGCGGCAGCGCACGGCCGTCCACGCGCAGGTTCGGCGTCCCCACCAGGCCGCGCACGTCGGCGATGCCCAGCGCCAGGTAGGGCTGGCCGTAGACGCGGCCCGGCACCGCGGCATGGGCGGCATCGGCGAACTCGGCCTGCACCCGCGCGTGCCAGCTGTACACCGGGACCCGGAACAGGCCCACCCGGCGCTCGTCCGGGCGCAGCTCGCCCTGTATCCGCAACTGCCGCGGCATCTGCAGGTCATAGCCGTGCTCGGTCCGCAGCTCGCTCTTGCGCACGCCTGCCTCGACCACCTCGACCTCGCGCTGCTGGGTCCACGGCAGTACCCGCACCGGGCCGATCAGCGACTGCGCGCCGGCGCGGCTCTGCGCGACCCGTTCGATGGCCTGGTCACGGTAGCGCTCGCGCTCGCCGATGGTGCCGCGGATCAACAGCAGCGGAACCAGCAGCAGCAACACCAGCCCGCCGACCACGGCGAAGCGCAACAGCAGTTTCAGGGAAGTCATGACCCGTCCTCGTGTGGAAACGGGGACAGCGTGGCGGCAGTGGATGGGCGGGGTTTGTGGCGAATTTGAAGTGGGCGTGAAGCGCCCCGCGGCGGCGGCCGCGGATCACGGCGCGCGGCCGGTTGCGGACACCGCCCGCGGCATAGTATGAATCCGCGCTGCCCCCCGCTGCCCGGCACCCTCTGGCTGCGCCGCCATTCCCCCGAAGGAACCCCACGTGCTGCATGCCAGGTCGCGCACTTCGCTGATCCACCGGCTGTCCCTGAGCATATGGGGTCTGTTCCTCGCCCTCCTCCTGCTGCTCTGCGCATTCGGCTACCTGGCCATGCGGGTGATCACCGACCGGGTGGTGCCGATGGTGGCGCAGCGCAGCGTCGACCTGCGCGCCCGCGCCAGCGAGGGCCAGTTCCTGCAGGCCGAACAGAGCGTGCAGCGGCTGCAGCGCGAGCTGCTGTGGCGGCTTGACCATGCCGACCGGCAGGCCGCGCTGGAACGCTTCGACACGCTGTTCGCGCGCAGTCCCGACGGCCTGTGGCGGCTGCAGCCCGGACGGGTGGATCCCGAGCGCGCGCCCACCCTGTACCTGCACCAGCCGCCGCACGGACTGGACGCCTCGGCGCGCCTGCGCGCGGTGGTCGCCTACGACCTGCTGCGCGAACAGGGCCCAGCGCTGGTGCCGCCGTTCTTCTCGGTCTACATGGACTTCGTCGAAGACGGCCTGATGGTCTACGCGCACGGCATGGACTGGGGCAGCGCCGCCGATGCCAGCGCCACCAACGCCGGCTACCCGACCATGCGCGGCTCGGACCCGCGGCGCAACCCGCAGCGCAAGGTGTTCTGGACACCGGTCTACCTGGACCGGCAGGCCAACACCTGGATGGTGTCGGTGATCAAGCCGCTGGACTGGCAGGGACGATGGGTCGGCACGCTCGGCCACGACGTCCTGGTGTTGTGTATGGTTGCCCGGACCACCGAGAACGACAGCGCCGGGGTGCAGCTGGTCATGGCCGCCGACGGTGCGCTGATCGCGCACCCGCAGTTCAGCCGGCGCATCGCCGCCGCCGACGGGCAACTGGAGCTGTCCGCGCTCGACGATCCGCTGCTGGCCCAGGTGCACGGGATGATCGCCTATGGCCGCGGCGACCACGGCGTGGGCCGCTCGCCGGATGGCAGCCACTGGGTGGCATGGTCGAAGATCCACGGCCCGGGCTGGTACCAGGTGTTCCTGCTGCCGCAGGCACGGGTGGACCGGGTGCTGATGTGGGGCCTGCTGGCGGTGTCCAGCTTCGGCATCCTCGGCCTGCTGCCGGCGATGTGGCTGCTGCGCCGGCGGGTCGGCCTGCTGTTCGCGGTACCGCTCACGCGCCTGACCCAGGCGGTGGACGAGTTGAGCCAGGGCCGCGAACCCCGGCCGATCGCGATGCAGGGCAACGACGAGCTGGGGCACCTGGCCGATGCGTTCGACGACATGGTCGAGGAACTGGTGCAGCAGCGCGCCCTGCAGTTCGCGCACGCGCAGGCGCTGCAGACCGAGATCGACGAGCGCCGCCAGTTCATGACCCGGCTGGAGGAGGAGCGCGCGCGCCTGCTGGCCCTGCTCGGCGCGATGAACCTGGGCATCCTGTTCGTCGGCCACGAGAACCGCGCCACCTACTGCAATGCCGCCTTCCTGGCCATGTGGGATTTCCCGGAGGGCACCAGCGTGGTCGGCAACACCACCGGGCAGTGGCTGGAAGCGTCGCAGCGGCTGATGATCGACCCACAGGAGTTCCGCCGGCACATGGACGAGGCCACGGCCTCGCCCGAACTGCACAAGCGGCTGGAAATCCGCCTGCACGACGGTCGTATCGTCATGCACGACGCCTACCCGGTGCGCGACGCGCAGGAACACTTCATCGGCCGGCTGTGGGTACAGGAAGACGTCACCCACGAGCGCCAGACCGCCGAGCAACTGGTGCGGCTGGCCCAGCACGACCCGTTGACCAGCCTGTACAACCGGCGCCGCTTCGAGGACGAGCTGGCGCGCTTCTTCCACGCCGCCGAACGCATTCCCAGCCAGGCCGCGCTGCTGTTCTTCGACCTGGACGAATTCAAGTACATCAACGACACCTTCGGCCATCGCGCCGGCGACTCGGTGCTCAACCGCATGGCGGTCGAGATCCGCACCCTGGTGCGCAGCGGCGAGACCCTGTTCCGGCTCGGCGGCGACGAGTTCGCCGTGCTGATGCCGCATGCGAGCCTGGATGACGCCCAGCACCTGGCCGAACGCATCGTGCTGCGGATCTCGCAGACGCCGCTGTGCCTGCACGAACACACCGTGCGCCTGACCACCAGCCTGGGCATCGCCCACTTCCCGGCCCATGCCGACAACGCCGAGGACCTGGTGGCCCACGCCGACGCGGCGATGTACCAGGCCAAGCACACCGGCAAGAACCGCTGGAACGTGTATCGCCCGGACCGCGACAGCTCGCGCGAGATGGCGACCCGGCTGGCCTGGAACGACCGCATCGCGCACGCGCTGGAGAACGACCTGCTGCGCCTGCATTTCCAGGGCGTGCACCATGCCGCCGACGGCCGCCTGGCGCACCTGGAGGCGCTGATCCGGATGGAGGACGAGGCCAACCCCGGCCAGCTGATCATGCCGGCGCAGTTCGTCGAACCTGCCGAAAAGAGCGGCAAGATCCTGGAGATCGACCGCTGGGTGATCGGCCGCAGCATCAGCCTGCTGGCCACTCACCCCAACCTGCCGGCCATCGCCGTCAACATTTCCGGGCGCTCGTTCGACGACCCCGAGCTGCCGGCATGGATCGGCGGCCAGCTGCGCCAGCAGCACGTCGCCCCGCGGCGCCTGCTGGTGGAACTGACCGAAACCTCGGCGGTCTCGGACATGGGCGACGCGGCGCGCTTCATCGCCGCGCTGCGCGACACCGGCTGCCCGATCTGCCTGGACGACTTCGGCACCGGCTTCTCCTCGTTCGCCTACCTCAAGAACCTGCAGGCCGACGTGCTCAAGATCGATGGCATGTTCATCCGCGACCTGCCCAGCGAGCGCGACAACCAGGTGTTCGTGCGCGCCATCATCGAAGTGGCGCACGGCATGGGCAAGCTGACCGTGGCCGAGTTCGTCGAGGACGAGGCGACGCTGCAGATGCTGCGCGCGATGGGCGTTGACATGGTGCAGGGCTACCACCTGGACCGGCCGCGCGCCGACCATCCGGCGCTGGCCGATTGAGCGCGGCCGGCGCGTGACCGCCTAGGCGGATGGCAGCCACAGCGTGGCCTGCGCACCGCCAGCCGGGCCGTTGCGCAGGCGCGCGTGGCCGCCGTGCAGGCGCGCGACCTCGGCCACGAACGGCAGGCCCAGCCCGGAACTGCGCTGGCCGCTGCCGGGACGGGCCAGCGAATAGAAGCGCTCGAACACCCGCTCCAGCGCGTAATCCGGCACCCCTGGCCCCTGGTCGGACAGCACCACCTCCCAGCCGCCCTGCCCGGCCTCCAGCCGCAGCCCGATCCGCCCGCCCGCCGGCGAGAACGCGATGGCGTTGTCCAGCAGGTTGTCCAGCGCCTGCCGCAGCAGGAACGCATCGCCCTGCACGTTGGCGTGCCCGGGCAGTTCGCAGTGCAGCGACAGGTGCGCCGCCTGCAGGCGCGGCGCCGCGTCCTCGGCGAGCTGCCGGCACAGCATCGACAGGTCCACCACGGTGCGCCGCTGCAGCCAGCCATGCTGCTCCACCTCGGCCAGCCGCAGCAGCTGGTCGATGGTTTCGGTCAGGCGCCGTTCCTGCTGCGCGATGTTGGCCGCGAAACGCTGCCGGTCGGCTTCGGGCAGCGGCTCCTGCAGCAATTCGGCGGCACCGCGGATCGCCGCCAGCGGGCTCTTCATCTCGTGGGTGAGCGACTGCACGTACTGCTCGACATAGGCCTTGCCTTCGAGCTTGCGGCGCATGGTCTCCAGGGCCTGGCCGAGGTCGCCGATCTCGTCGCCGCGCGGTTTCGGCGGCGGCACCGGCTCGCCGGCGCTGACCGCCTTCGCATAGCGGCTCAGGCTGCCGATGCCGCGCGCCAGCCACCAGGTCATCAGCAGGCCGATCAATGCCGCCGAGCCGATCAGCCACGCACCGCGCGCGACGATGGCGCGCTGGCTGGCGGTGATGAACGGATCGATGCTGTCGTTGGGCTGGGCCAGGGTCAGCACCCCGATCAGGGTGCGGCCGTCATCCGGATCGTAGACCGGCGCGGCCACGTGCATGACGGTGCTGTCCGCATCGCCCGGCGCGCCCGGGCTGGAACGCGCGCCGTACTGGCCGCGCAGGGTGCGGTAGACATCGTTCCAGCGCGAGTTGTCGCGACCCACGTCCTGCCCGCGCGAATCGTAGACGACGATGCCGCGGGCATCGGTCACCGTGACCCGGTAATCGATGCTGCGCTTGGGAAAGCGCCACACCATCGCCCGCGGGTCGCGCCG
>ERZ778021.3855-NODE-3855-length-10153-cov-8.773420_pt1 | contig 10153 bp, 8 predicted proteins | sample MGYA00375751_ERZ778021 | MGnify/ENA primary metagenome ERZ778021 (study PRJEB29350, sample SAMN05389814) | bioreactor metagenome | isolation source: Thiocyanate stock bioreactor | place: South Africa: University of Cape Town | collected 2013-08-29 ... | reverse complement strand
GGGCTTGTGGCACTTTTCTTCGGGGGTGAGGCCCTCGTCAGGGGCGCGACGGCCATTGCCCGTCACTTCCGCCTGTCGCCAATGGTGATCGGTCTGACCATCGTGGGCTTTGGAACATCCGCACCCGAAATGCTGGTTTCCGTGCAAGCAGCGCTTGCGGGTCAGCCCGCCATTGCAATCGGGAACGTCCTAGGCTCGAACATCGCCAACATCCTGCTGATCCTTGGCATTTCAGCGGTCGTTGCCCCGCTCATCATCCCTGTGAAAAAGCTCTGGCGCGATCTCGGCTTCATGCTGTTGGCGACGGCGACCATCTGGATCATGCTCCTGGACGGAAATGTCACCCGACTGGACGGCTTGCTGCTGATCGCCGGCCTTATCGTCTTCCTCGTCACCGCCTTCATGACCAGCAAGGTCGAAACCCCGGATGTCGAGCTTGGGGATTCCCCGCAGTGGAAGGCGTGGGCAATGACCTTGGGGGGCTTGGTTGTCCTCGTCATCGGCGCCCGGTTGCTAGTGGATAGCGCGACGGAACTGGCACGCGCGTTCGGCATTTCCGAGGCGGTGATCGGCCTGACGATCGTGGCGGTAGGAACCTCGCTCCCGGAACTGGCAACGTCCCTGATCGCAGCCATCCGCAAGCAGACCGAGATCGCCGTAGGCAACATCGTCGGCTCGAACATCTTCAACATCTTTGGCATCCTCGGCACCACGGCGCTGATCCATCCAATCGTTGCAGATCCGCGCTTTGCCTCCATCGACATGATCTGGGTGACGATTGCCGCTGTGGGTCTCTCCGTGCTGGCATTCGTCCTTGGGGGCCTGCCGCGGATTGCAGGGATCGTCCTCATGGCAACCTATGCCGGGTATGTCGCCTTGATCTGACCGGCATAGCACTTGAGCGGAAGAAGGGGTTTGGGCCGTCCGCTAGGACGGCTCAGGCAAGGCGCGTAGCGCCCGCGCAGATCGCCGGCCCAAAGGGTTGCAGGATCGGAGGGTTGGGAAGGTTCAGGAAGGGGCGCAGCGCCCGCCTGACGGACGTATTTGCGCAGCAAATACATAAGTGCGCCCTCCCTTGCATCGAGGGGGCCGCTGCGCCTATGCTGACGCATGGCGATCTATCACCTCAAACATGCCAGCGTTGGCCGATCGACCCATGCCGCAGGGACGGCAGGGGCGCATGTGAGCTACATCACGCGCACCGGGGCCTGCCGCGAAGTGATCGGCGCCGACATGCCCGTTCCCGTCGCCGGTGAGCGCGGTGGCGAGGCGCGGGCATGGTTGGACCGGCAAGAGGAAGCGGATCGCAAGAACGCCCGCGTCATCGACAAGGTGACCATCGCCCTGCCCCGCGAACTGGACGCCATGCAGCGGGTCGAGCTGGTCCGCGCCTTCGCCGCCGAAGTGACCCAAGGCCGGGTGGCGTGGCTGGCCGCTGTCCACGACCAGGGCAAGGATGCCGACAATCCCCACGCTCATGTCGTCCTGCGCGACCGCGACCTGCAGACGGGCAAGATGGCTCTGCGCATGTCTCAGTCCGGATCGACCGAAATGCTGCGGGGGACGTGGGAGCGGGTGTGCAACGCCGCCCTGGAACGCGCCGGGATGGACGAGCGGATTGATCGGCGCACCCTCGAAGCTCAGGGCATCGAACGGATACCGACAAAGCACATCGGCCCGCAGGCCCGCCAGATCGAAACCAGAGAACCGCAGGGCAGCTGGAAGATCGCGGCGCTGACCGAAGAACGCACGGCCGCCCACGGACGCTTGCGCCCTGTCGTGGAGCGGGCCGCAGGGTTTCTGGCGCGGGCCGGGACTCTGGCGAAAAACCTCTTTGGGCGAAACAGCGAGCGCAGCACGGACAGGCCGCAACCGGCTGGCGCCGCCGCGATCCCTCCCCAAAGAGCCCCGGAACCGCAGGCTGCCGCAGACGGACGGACGCCAGAGGGTTTGAAGCAGATCAGGGCGCTGGCAGGCAGGACTCTCGACATGCTCGACGGCATCAACGCCCTGCCAAACCGTCAGGACAGGCCGAAAGAACGGATGCGGGAGGCCGTAGAAGCCCCTGAGAGGCCCGTAGAGGCCCCAAGGGCCGTGGAAGCACTCCTGATGGTCCAACGGATCATAAAAGCCGAACTGAGGGCCAGGGAGGCCGCTGAGAGGGCGGGGGAAGCAAGGGAGGCGACCGCGGTGCCAGAAAGGCCGGCGCAGGATCCCTTCGCCAGGTACAGGGCGCAAAGCCGGGATGATTATCTGCTGACCAAAAGCGCCGAGGAATATCAGGAGGTGATCTACCTTCTGAAAACAAACACCACGGACGCGCAGTATGACCGGTTCCGGCGCGGCGATCTGAGCGCCATCGCCCACATCACCACCGAGCCTGTGTTCTCACGCCAGCTCTTGATGCTTGCCGAGCTGGACAACCGCAGCACCGGTTTCCGGATGGGGCACGATCTGGAACGCCTGATGTCGAACAACCGTGACTTTCTGGCAAAGACCTTCGAGACCGACCGAGACCGGGGCTACGAGCACGAGCGGTAACCCCTTCCTGTTCTCAGCCACATTCTGAACCTCGCCATTCGCAGCGCCGGAGGCGCATGGCCTGTGAGGGTCAGAACGTCTCCGAACGCGCTAAAATCACCCTTCAAACCTGCTCGAAAATGGGCGCAGCCCTTCTTGTTCTTCTTGTTCTATAGTTCAGGAGGTAAATGTTCTTTATATTTCATAAGCTTAACATTCTATAAGTGAGGTTTGGGGCCGCATAAGTGAGGTTTGGGGCCGCATAAGTGAGGTTTGGGGCCGAAATTACGAGTTGATAGGTGAGATAATTAGAACTACAAACTCACCTATGGGAAAGACAATCGAAGTGGCGGCAGATCGCGCCTACGACCAGACCAAAACAGTGCTTCCTGCCGAGATGGCTCGGGGCACATACATGCAGAACGTGCCGGGGTTGGCAGCGCTTAAGCTGATGCATCTGATGATTGGCACGGCAGGTGGACGCATGGCCGATGACGTTCGCCATGAAATTCGCCTTTCGGATATTCGCGCGATTGACGGCATGAAGCATCATGACCGCGCTAGCTTAACGCCGTTGTTTGCAGAGTTGGCAGCGGCGGTGCTGGTTTCAGACGACAAGCGATTGCAGACTGTAACTATCGGCGGCTTGGTTGATGAAGCCCGGATTGATTATCGAAACGAGGTTAGTGGCGACTTGTTGGTCACGTGGACCTTTCGAAGCACTTTCCGGCGCATGGCGGCGGAATCCAACCACTGGGCCATTCTCGACCGTCAGACCGTATTTCATCTTTCCAGCAAATACGCGGTGATGCTGTTCCAGCATGTGGCTAGCCTTGCAAACTTAAACCAAATCAATGCCAAGACTTTTACTATCCCGGAATTACGTGCGTTGCTTGGAGTGGCAGAGGGCAAACTGGCTAGGTTTGCCGATCTTAATAAGTGGGCGCTCTCACCCGCCGTATCCGAGATCAATCACCTCTCCCGGCTGAACCTGATTGTGACGCCAAAGAAGATCGGGCGCACGGTGGTTAGCATTACCATCGCTTGGCAGGTGAAAGACGATCCAACTCCAGCTAAACGGGAGTTGCAGGGCCATAGCATAGGCCGGAAGACACGGCGCGAGGGCACGCCGGAATCCCCGGTGCGGGCCTTTCCGGAGACAGGCGGCATCACCTACAGCCCGCACTGGATCGAGATCAAACGCGCGGCAGGCTGCAACAGGGATAACAGTCTCATTGCTGCCGACTTTCGGCGTTTTTGCGATGCCAAGGGGATCAGGCTTGATGCCCACAACATCGAGGAGCTGTTCAGCAACTTCTGTGCCAAAGTGGGGCGCATTTGACGCGGAGCGGAACCCCTATGGCACTCTCTCTTTCACAAGCAGCGAAAGCCGCAGGGAAAAGCAAATCTACGATCAATAGAGCTATCAAATCCGGCAAATTAAGCGCTGCGCGCCATGATGACGGAAGCTACACCATTGACGCCTCCGAGCTGTCCAGGGTGTTCCAGATTGGAACCCCCAGGGGTTCCGAATGGATCAGTGCGGCACCCCAAACGGAACCTGTTGGAACCGCAGTGCTGGAGGCTGAGAATGCCGCACTACGGGCGGCGCTCGATCGGGAGCGCGAAATCACGAACGATCTGATGGCGGACCGAGACGCATGGAAGCAGCAGGCCACGGCACTTCTCACGGCACCTCAAAAGAGATGGGGGTGGTGGCGGTGGAAGCGCTGGTGATAAAAGGAAAACCTGTCATTATAATGCTTTATGAAGGAAGTGAGCCAGGCTTGGCTTATTGTCCCGGCACTGGTGGAGGCTGATAACCTTGATAGGCATTAAGAAGGTTTTGGAAATTACAACACTTGTCTATCAGAAAAGCCTGCTTTTTAATTGCAACAGCATCAAATAGCTTACCAGCCCTGTCAGTAATTTTTTCTCTATTGGGCTTAATAAAATTATATTGCGCTTGAAGAAGGTCTACATACTTCCGATCACAAGTTGTGAAGTCGATCATAGTGTAAACATCAGGCGCAACAGGCACCATGTTACAAAGACAAATAACACCTAAGCTTTGTTGCGAATTAAGGCTGTGCCAAACTTTAAAATACCTTTTATCAGATGATCTTAATTTCTCATGCCATTCCTTGGGTGATGACATAGGTGCAAGAAAGTCATGTCCGTTAACCGTTAGGATAACGCCAATGTAAGGGCGCTTTTGGACGTAGTTCAGCCCAGCATGGTTCGGAACCCTAGGGTCAATTCCGCGTAAAAAATCTGTATAGGCCGGAGCTAATGTGTAAAATCGCATGATGTTCCAAATGCAAAAGGGGCCGCCGAAGCTGCCCCTTTCATACTGCCTTATGGTGTCAGCAACCAATATTTAATCTACTCACTTAAGCAAACTTTTGGTCTGCTTTGGGCAGAGTCTCGCCCTATTTAGTCTACGCACTCAAGGCAGCGTCTCGCCTCCAGACAAGATAACATGCCACTCTACAGAGTCAAGTACAGTGAACTATGTGCTTTCAGACTTGAGCAAAAGGCGTTTACCGACAGTTCCCTGCAAGGTGCCGAAGCTAGACCTACCTAACTCTACCTCTGGCAGCGACGCCGGCGATACCGGGTGTTATGACACTGAACGCCCCGGCGCGATGATTCGCGCCGGGGTTGTACTACAGACTACACAGCTGCCCAATCAAACTTAGACGGCTCAGCTAGGAGCCGTGCGGTAATTTCCAAGCTTCTTATGTGAGACACCACATTCGTTGCAGTATCTGTGAAGATGCGCACCGACAGACGCCGTTCCACAACCTCATATGACTTGCCTTCGCCATGAACGTTCAGATCAATAAAGTCCCCAACGACCAGCGTAACATCAGACACAAAGCTATCGACGAAATTCCCAGCTTCGTCTTTAATATTAGTCCTTATTTGAATCCGCTTATCATATCCTGCCATAGCTTCGGCGATCTTTTCGATTAACTCAGGATCACCCGCCGGCAGTAGTTCTAGGCCTTTTTTCATCGTCTCTCCTCTGTCCTGCCAATGGTGTGCCACAGGTTCCGAGGCTGTGGAAAGTATGACGAGGACAAATAGCATTCATCGCAGGTGTTAAGGTTCGTTACCGGCCACCTGGCACTTGCTCGCGCCGCTGCTGTTCTGTCTCAACTTCACTTGGGCTCTGACACGACGCAATGGCTCTACTGAGACAGTGGCAATCGGTTTTATGCGGCAAAAAACCCCGGTGCGAAGGATCGCGCCGGGGTTGTGCGTTCAAGGGCTCCGGGGACAGGCATGCTGAGGGGCTGCCTGCTTGACCTTGGCATCCGCCACAATCTATTTCCGACCCATGGGGCCTGCGACCGCCCCACGAGGCGTCAGCCGAAGTTCGCGTTCCACTGAAACCTTCACGGGAGGAACGCCCATGCCTGCGCCGAACGCAATTTCCACCGACAAGCTTGCCCGGATCATCGGCACGCCCCGCGCCCCGGTCATTCTGGATGTCCGGTCCGAAACCGATTTTGCCACCGATCCACGGCTGGTGCCGGGGTCCATCCGTGCGGATGACCGCGAATTTGCCAATCTGCCGCCGCTGCCGCCGGGTCCCGTGCTGGTGCTCTGCCAGGCAGGTCATCGCCGCAGTCAGGGCGCTGCGGCGTGGCTGCGCGCCGAAGGCCGGCCAGCTGAATATCTTGATGGTGGTTTTGTCGCGTGGCGAGAGGCGGGTCTGCCGCTGATCCAGACAGACCACCTCCCCCCACGCGACGGGCAGGGCCGCACAGTCTGGGTCACCCGCGCACGACCCAAGATCGACCGCATTGCCTGCCCCTGGCTGATCCGCCGCTTTGTCGATCCCCGCGCAGTGATCCTGTTCGTGGCCCCGGCCGAAGTCTCAGGTGTCGCCGAGCGCCATGAGGCCGCGCCCTTCGACATCGAGGACGTCTTCTTCAGCCACAGGGGCGATCTGTGCAGTTTCGACGTGATGCTGGCTGAGCTGGGCCTGTCCGTTCCGGCGCTGGACCGATTGGCCGTGATCGTTCGGGCTGCCGATACGGCACGGCTGGACCTGGCGCCCGAAGCAGCGGGGCTGCTTGCCGTCTCCCTTGGCCTGTCACGCATGTATGCCGACGATCTGGAACAGTTGGAGGCGGGGATGCTGGTCTATGACGCGCTCTATCGGTGGGCGCGTGACGCGACCGGCGAGACCCACAACTGGCCCACCAACAAGCCGAGGGCAGAATGATGCAGACCCGCCCCTATCCGACCTTGGCCGAAGCCACCCGTGTCTGGGCGCGGATCGGCCTGCTGAGTTTCGGCGGCCCCGCGGGCCAGATCGCCCTGATGCACCGCATTCTGGTCGAGGAACAGAAATGGCTGGGCGAACGGCGCTTCCTGCATGCGCTGAACTACTGCATGCTGCTACCTGGCCCCGAGGCCATGCAGCTGGCCGTCTATATCGGCTGGCTGATGCACCGGACGCTTGGCGGCATCATCGCCGGGTTGCTGTTCGTGCTGCCCGGCGTCGTGGCGATCATGAGCCTGTCGTGGGTCTATGCGATCTGGGGCAATACCGGCGTGCTGGAGGGGCTGTTCTTCGGCCTCAAGGCTGCGGTGCTGGCAATCGTCGTGCAGGCGGTGATCCGCATCGGGTCGCGGGCGCTGAAGAACCGCACGATGATCGGCATCGCAGCGGCCTCGTTCCTAGCGATCTTCGCCTTTGGCGTGCCGTTTCCAATCATCATCCTCACGGCAGCGTTGGTGGGCTTCGTCGGCGCCCGTGCGGGTCTGGCGGCGTTCCAAGGCGGCGGCGGGCATGGCAAGATGGGCGGCACCCAAGTGGCCGATGCAGACACCCTGCTAGGTGAGGGCACGCCCGACCATACCCGTGTCAGCGCCGGGTGGGCGGCGCGCATATCGGCGGTGTTTCTGGGGCTGTGGCTGCTGCCCGTGGCAGCGCTGTTCCTGATCCTCGGCCCGGAAAACGTGTTCTCGCAGATCGCCGGGTTCTTCAGCGTGATGGCGGTGGTGACATTCGGCGGAGCCTATGCCGTGCTGGCCTATGTCGCCCAGCAGGCGGTCGAGACCTATGGCTGGCTGGTCCCCGGAGAGATGCTGGACGGGCTGGGCATGGCCGAGACCACGCCGGGGCCGCTGATCATGGTGACCCAGTTCGTGGGCTTCATGGGGGCGCTGCGCGAAGCGGGCGGTATGCCGCCGCTGCTGGCCGCGACACTGGGCGGGCTGCTGACCACGTGGGTCACGTTCCTGCCCTGCTTTCTGTGGATCTTCCTGGGCGCGCCCTTCATCGAACGCCTGCGCGACAACCACGCCCTGACGGCGGCGCTGACGGCGGTGACGGCGGCGGTGGTGGGGGTAATCCTGAACTTGGCGCTGTGGTTCGGGCTACACGTGCTGTTCGGCCAGCTGCGTCCTGTCACCAGCCTTGGGCTGGATATGGACCTGCCGGTCTGGGGAACCTTGGACGTCGCCGCGCTGGCGCTGGTCATCGTCGCCATTCTGGCCGTGTTCCGCTTGAAGCTGGGCGCCGTCACTGTGCTGGCGATCTGTGCCTTTGGCGGGCTGGCCCTACGATTGGCAGGGATCGTTTGAAAAGGCTCTCCTCGGTGGTGAGTGTTCTATGGCAAGAAATGGAAGTGTAATTTTTTACACCCTGACGGCCCCGCTAAAACTGCGGCCGAAGAGGACACGAACAGCCAGCAGGATGAGGGATTGGCCAGGCTTGTCGTTTTAACGATGGCACCTGATATGGGATCAAACCGCGCCCCAGGGCCAATTTTGGATCGATCATGACATATCTGCTTTTTGCTCTTGGGCTTGTGGCACTTTTCTTCGGGGGTGAGGCCCTCGTCAGGGGCGCGACGGCCATTGCCCGTCACTTCCGCCTGTCGCCAATGGTGATCGGTCTGACCATCGTGGGCTTTGGAACATCCGCACCCGAAATGCTGGTTTCCGTGCAAGCAGCGCTTGCGGGTCAGCCCGCCATTGCAATCGGGAACGTCCTAGGCTCGAACATCGCCAACATCCTGCTGATCCTTGGCATTTCAGCGGTCGTTGCCCCGCTCATCATCCCTGTGAAAAAGCTCTGGCGCGATCTCGGCTTCATGCTGTTGGCGACGGCGACCATCTGGATCATGCTCCTGGACGGAAATGTCACCCGACTGGACGGCTTGCTGCTGATCGCCGGCCTTATCGTCTTCCTCGTCACCGCCTTCATGACCAGCAAGGTCGAAACCCCGGATGTCGAGCTTGGGGATTCCCCGCAGTGGAAGGCGTGGGCAATGACCTTGGGGGGCTTGGTTGTCCTCGTCATCGGCGCCCGGTTGCTAGTGGATAGCGCGACGGAACTGGCACGCGCGTTCGGCATTTCCGAGGCGGTGATCGGCCTGACGATCGTGGCGGTAGGAACCTCGCTCCCGGAACTGGCAACGTCCCTGATCGCAGCCATCCGCAAGCAGACCGAGATCGCCGTAGGCAACATCGTCGGCTCGAACATCTTCAACATCTTTGGCATCCTCGGCACCACGGCGCTGATCCATCCAATCGTTGCAGATCCGCGCTTTGCCTCCATCGACATGATCTGGGTGACGATTGCCGCTGTGGGTCTCTCCGTGCTGGCATTCGTCCTTGGGGGCCTGCCGCGGATTGCAGGGATCGTCCTCATGGCAACCTATGCCGGGTATGTCGCCTTGATCTGACCGGCATAGCACTTGAGCGGAAGAAGGGGTTTGGGCCGTCCGCTAGGACGGCTCAGGCAAGGCGCGTAGCGCCCGCGCAGATCGCCGGCCCAAAGGGTTGCAGGATCGGAGGGTTGGGAAGGTTCAGGAAGGGGCGCAGCGCCCGCCTGACGGACGTATTTGCGCAGCAAATACATAAGTGCGCCCTCCCTTGCATCGAGGGGGCCGCTGCGCCTATGCTGACGCATGGCGATCTATCACCTCAAACATGCCAGCGTTGGCCGATCGACCCATGCCGCAGGGACGGCAGGGGCGCATGTGAGCTACATCACGCGCACCGGGGCCTGCCGCGAAGTGATCGGCGCCGACATGCCCGTTCCCGTCGCCGGTGAGCGCGGTGGCGAGGCGCGGGCATGGTTGGACCGGCAAGAGGAAGCGGATCGCAAGAACGCCCGCGTCATCGACAAGGTGACCATCGCCCTGCCCCGCGAACTGGACGCCATGCAGCGGGTCGAGCTGGTCCGCGCCTTCGCCGCCGAAGTGACCCAAGGCCGGGTGGCGTGGCTGGCCGCTGTCCACGACCAGGGCAAGGATGCCGACAATCCCCACGCTCATGTCGTCCTGCGCGACCGCGACCTGCAGACGGGCAAGATGGCTCTGCGCATGTCTCAGTCCGGATCGACCGAAATGCTGCGGGGGACGTGGGAGCGGGTGTGCAACGCCGCCCTGGAACGCGCCGGGATGGACGAGCGGATTGATCGGCGCACCCTCGAAGCTCAGGGCATCGAACGGATACCGACAAAGCACATCGGCCCGCAGGCCCGCCAGATCGAAACCAGAGAACCGCAGGGCAGCTGGAAGATCGCGGCGCTGACCGAAGAACGCACGGCCGCCCACGGACGCTTGCGCCCTGTCGTGGAGCGGGCCGCAGGGTTTCTGGC
>ERZ778021.3854-NODE-3854-length-10160-cov-5.186244_pt1 | contig 10160 bp, 8 predicted proteins | sample MGYA00375751_ERZ778021 | MGnify/ENA primary metagenome ERZ778021 (study PRJEB29350, sample SAMN05389814) | bioreactor metagenome | isolation source: Thiocyanate stock bioreactor | place: South Africa: University of Cape Town | collected 2013-08-29 ... | reverse complement strand
ATCAAATGAATTAAATGGTGATTTGTCCGAGTGATTGAAGGTGCAGCCCTCGAAACACTCCATTCAATAGTTATCCTGTGCACCAGCAAATGGCTTCAAATAAGGCTTTTTGAAGCATTCACGAATCGGCAACGTGTCAGATTCTACAACGCTTTGCGTGCAAAGCGTTTGCGTTTCTGCTAACACCACCCGGTTTTTCTAAGGGGAATCCGAGGTGTTAAAATTAAATACGGAGAGTTGTCCGAGTGGTCGAAGGTGCAGCACTCGAAATCGAAAATTTTGAGCGATACTCTCACACAAATTAATATGGAAGCGTATCGAAGTGGTCATAACGAGCCGCACTCGAAACAGTCAAACGGTTTGGTTGCTTTGTCCGCAAGGTTTTTTGATAGCATAGGGCTTGGCTGCGGTTCCAATCACACAATTTAATAGAGTTCTTGCTTAAAGTTCTTGCTTTTTTCTGAGCATGGATTTTAGCCTGAAATATGGAGGGTTATCGAAGTGGTCATAACGGGGCTGATTCGAAATCAGTTTGAGGGCAACCTCACGTGGGTTCGAATCCCACACCCTCCGCCAAACACTGTGGTTTGAGCAGCTTTCACTGCTCAGACCACTTGTTTTTTATGCCTGTAAACTCCGGTATAACAAGCCCTCCTGCCATAGCTTCTGCCGATGATACCTTTGATTTATAATCAAGATGTGCATAAATGTTTGCTGTGGTTGAAAAATCACTGTGTCCCAGCCACTCCTGAATCTGCTTCATTGGTACGCCTAAAGATAAAAGCAGGCTTGCACAACTGTGCCGTAAATCATGAAACCGGATTCTTCGCATGCCATACTGATCAAGCAATTCTACAAAGGTACCCGTAACATAATTTGGTGAAATCAGGTTGCCAAGCTCGTCAACAAACACATATTCAAGATGTTTCTTGTTGTACGAATTTCCGCAGATTTTCCTATTTTGCTCCTGCTGTTCCTTGTGAGTAAGCAACCGTTCACGAAAGGAGCCGACCATCGGCAATGTCCGAAGGCTGGACTTTGTTTTTGCCCGGTCGGCGGCAATCATGGTTTGTTTCCCATCGATAGTGCAGCAGGTTACAATGTGCTTAATGCTGATCGTATTTCTCTCAAAATCAAACGCATCCCACTTCAGCCCAATTACTTCACTTCTTCTCAACCCGTAAAAAGCTGCGACTTGAAGAATAAACCCTAACTTATGGTTCTGCGTCAGCTCGAAAAGCTTTGTCAGTTCCTGTGAGTTATAAAACTGCGGCAGATACTTTTCCGGCTTTGGGCGCTGGACCTTATCCGCAGGGTTAGAGGAAATCAAATCCATCTTCATAGCGTATTTCAGTGCAGAATGGATGTTGGCGTGCTGGCGAATTACAGAGTTTGGCGACAGTGTTTTTAGTTCATGCAAATAATATTGCTGTATGTGCCGTGCTTCCAAGTTGCTAAGTGTAATGCCGAGATTTTTGAAATATGGTGCTATTTTCTTTTTTACATTCATGTCATAGGAGCTGAAAGTAGTTGTTGCCACTGTTGTTTTGGCTATTTCCAGCCACATGAGCATATAATCGGCAAATAGCATATCAGATGAAATTTCACCGTTTTCCAAATCCTGCGGTGGTTCAAAGGTTGTACGAAGATCATAAAGCATTTTTTCGGCTCTTTTTTTGTTTCCTTTTGCAATAAGTCCCGTTGGAAACCAAGGCTGAACCCTTTTACCTTTTGAATTAACATAGCTTAATACCATATAGTATAAGCCCTTTTTTTCTTGCAGATGTCCTGCTACCATAATAATTTTACCTCCTTTAATGTGGACAGCTCAGACGAAATCAATCGGATCGTACTTATTATACAGAACTCAAAAGACTTCGTCCAAGCTGCAATTTCCTAAGCTGTTGCCATTACTGAAAGTTCAAATTTAACGTGCGCCCTTATCCCTTTGCTTCTCTTTCCAGACTGAGAGCAGCTGCATGATTTTCTCCTGCATCTGCTTTGCAGTATAATAATCTGGAAAATATAAGCGTAAATCATCAATCTTAAAGCTGACTTTTTCTTTTTGATTGGCTTTTTCTTCGGTCATAATCTCAAAAATTTTATCCACTGAAAGGCTGCCTTGTTGACTGAGCTGTTTCATGCGCTGTGCCTGTGAAAGCGATGGAGTGCAATCCTCGCTTTCGATGGTTTGCAATAAATCATATTGTTCTTGTTCGGCAAGGTAAGAAAGCTCTACTGCCGGGGAAAAGGCAATTTTATTTTCATCTACCATCTGTAGAAGCTCAGGAATCAGATTAGTTAGGCGAATATAGCGTTGAACCTGCATTCGGCTTTCGTTGGCCTGGTCCGCAACTATTTCTACAGAAAACTTCTGCCCAAGTTGGGCAGAAGTTTTACCCTGATGCTTTAAAGCCTCCAATTTCATCTTATAGGCAAAAGCCTTTTCCGATGGGAGAATACTTTCTCTCTGCATATTGCTGTCTACCATTGTTATAATAGCGGCGTCTTTATCAAGCTCCTTTATCGCCACTTCCATTTTTATAAGCCCGGCTAATTCACAAGCCATTTTTCGCCTATGTCCGCTAATCAGCTCATACCTACCATCATCCTTTTTGCGTACAATTGCCGGCATAATCAAGCCGTTTTCCTTAATGCTGTGCACAAGCTCCTGCATAGAATCATCATTTATCACTTTAAACGGATGCTCTGGAAAGCTGTCTATTTGAGAAAGTGGTATTTCAATTGCATCAAGCTTTTGATGTGCGATTGTATCAAAAAAACCATGTGGTTTATTGCCCGATTCTGCAATTTCTTCTGAAGATTTTATATTTATATCAAATTTAGCCATATATTTTTACCTCTCATAATCTTTAAATTTTTGTGTTGTATTTTTGCAAGCTGTTCCTGCTCCCGCTTTGCGGCTATAAATGCACGCTCGATTTTGGTATTCTCGTGCATTTTTAAGGAACTCTCCAGAACTGCAACAGCTGTCTTGTTTTCCTTACGCAGGTCTGTTATCTGCTCTGTGAGTGCATCTCGCTCTGCCTTGATTTTGGCAATCTCCTGTGAGTCATCACAACGGCGAAGGCGGTTATAGCATTTATCCCTTTGGCTTTGCAGGGCAGAAAGTATCCCGTTGTTGTTATCTATCAAGCACTGTACATCCTCTGTATTATTCAGATTTTTTCTGCCGATCAGGCGTGCCTGACGTGAAAACTGGTTCATTTTCCGAACCTCTTCACGCATCTGGGGCGAAAGCGGTTGATGCGGCTTGTGCTTTGGCAATATCCCCATCAGATAGCTGTAATACAGGTATAATGCCTTAAAACCTGAAATTTTTTTGCATTTTTCAAGGCTGCCTCTGTACAAATAATTCTTTGGCTGAGATGGTTGCTTCTTGGGTTGGTGTATGGGATTGAAGTGCTTGTCATAATACCGACTACCAAAGCGATAATAATTTCGATCTAAGCGTTCATTAATTTTTGGTAGATCATATTCCTCTCCCAGTTGATAAAGCCTGACCGGTTTTGCATCTGCAATTCTACGGATAGTAGCATATTTGCGGTTTGAATCATCGTTGATAAAATAGCCCTGTTCCCGTAAAGCCGTTTCAAAATCCTTTCTTGTGCTGCAAATTTTAATAGCATTATCAATCGCTTCACGCATGAGATTGTATTTTGTAGGTTCACCTCTTTTCTCTGCAAAGTATAGATTTCTGGGTGTTTTGCCTTTAGGCTTTTCAATGACGGATAACCCCATAGAGCGGCACAGCGCATCCGAAGCTTTACGCATCTGACGATAGCACCAGTATTTCGCTTCGAACTTTTTTCCATCCCGGTAGGATACGGAATAAATTACAAAATGGTTATGCAGATGCCCTGTATTCAGGTGCGTTGCAACAAGCACCTGGTACCGACTGCCCCATAATTGCTCCGCAAGCATTATACCAATGTCATGACACTGCTGCGGCGTAACCTCCCCGGGCTTAAAGCTTTGGTAACCGTGATAACAAAGGTTTCTATCAACCTTTCCAAACTGTTCCTGAACTGTAAGCATTTCTTCAAAAGCGTGTTCCCTTGAGCAGTGAACACCGGTAACAAAAAAGACCTTCTCATCACCCGAGAAGGTCTTTGTATCATTTTCTGCATAGTGCAGAACCTTTGATAATTCTGAATATTCTGTTTTCTCCGGATTTTTCGTGTAATCCAGAACCCTTTTTACGCTGTCCCTCACGGGCCACAGCTTAGTTGTTGCCAAGCAAATTCACTCCCTTTGAGTTAAGATAGGTTGCGTATAAATCGCTTACACAACCCTTAACATAGGTGACAAATTTCTCATCATCTATACCTTTAAAATCTTCGGTAATCATTTGAAGATAATGTGCCACTGTGAAAAAATTATCCGACGGAATTTCATTTGGTGTATGCCCGTTTGCAAGCTGACGCAAATATTCCGAAACACTAAGTCCACATTTTTTTGCAAACCTTTCTATCCGTTTTTTCTCCTGCTCGGTTACCCGGATATTGATACCGACTGTTTTTGCTCTCATAAAAAATCATTCCTTTCTTCAGGCAGGGTTACAGGGAAGCTCCCTGTGCGTAGCCACAATTTTGTGGTGACGGGACTTTGGGCAATACAAAGTCCATGCTCGTTACAGTCAGGACATTATCCAGCTATACTTTTGGTGACGGTCTGTGACGGTTGTGACGGCAATTTTCATATAGCGTTTTTACTGTCATTTGCGTCATTGTCGTCATGCTTTAAATGAATTTCTCTGCATTTTCCTGTGCGGCGGGTAGAATAGCTGACGCTATTTTTAGCAAGCACCTCATAACAATATCGGCTTAAATATTTGGTTACAGCATTGGGTCTGGTCTCAACATCTGTTATTTCGGTAAGTAAATCAGTAGCATTTCCCCGCCAATCCTTACGCTCATTAATGAAGCTTACCACCCGAAAAATAAAATCCGGAATCTCACTCTTGCGGATTTCTTCTGATCTCTGAATATCAACCAGTTCCCAAACGGTATCTTCAAAGCGTAGTGTCAGCTCCTGATATTCTATATCCCGGCCGGTACAAAGCAGAGTTGCAATCTGTGAAGAACGCTTATCCTTTTTCAATACAAAACTTGAGTCTACTGCACCGGTAATGCCTGTTGTACCCGAAACCTGATTAAAGGGGTCAGAAGCATCGCCCAGTTTACGCAGGTGATGCACAAGAACAATAGCGATTCCATATTTATCGGCAATGGTTTTTAGCAAAGAAATTTCGTTATAGTCATTTCCATAAGCATTTTTATCTGTGTTTTCACCGCGCACTTTTTGCAGGGTATCAATTACAATCAGCCTTGTATTTTTGAACTCCAAAACAAAATTTTCAATCTGCTTTTCCAGTCCCTGACCGATTTTACCGCACATTACTGCAAAGCGCAGATTTTCGGGTGCGGAATCGGTAATGGTATAAAGCCGTTCCTGAATCCGTGTAAAAGTATCCTCAAGACAAAGATACAGAACATCGCTTTGTTTACTGGGAAAATTCCAGATCGGCTTTCCCTCAGCCACCTGAAGGCAAAGCCAAAGCATAAGCCAGCTTTTGCCGATTTTTGATGCGCCGCAAAGGATATGAATACCCTGTGGAATAAGCCCATCTACCACAAAGTGCGTTCTGGGCAGAGGCGTGGACAGTAGTGTTTCGGCATCCACGGTTTTTAATTTGTTTTCCACTTTTCAAGCTCCTTATTTTTTATTTTCGGTTAGTAATCGCTGTTATTTATCCGGCTTTGTTAATTGACAACACATAATCAATCACATTAACCTTGGGGATTTTATACGAGTTTCCGATTTTAACACCCTTGATCTCACCATCATTGATAAGATCATAAGCAAGATGGCGGCTGACTCCAAGCATTTTTTGGAGCTGTCGCACATCAACGATATCCGGATATTCAGGGAACATAAGTTTATAAATTTCTTTTAATTTCATAGCTTTCTCCTTTCAATTTTTATAGGTTATTCATTTCTTAGAACAATCATAGGCATCACCCCTTTCAATATTTTTGTTTTTAGACATAAAAAAATCGCCACACTATGTGACGATATAAACATTCTAAGAACTTCATAGTAAAATTCAAAATATGAATAAAACATTCTAAGTATACTTATAATAAATATTGACAAAAATAAAAGTAAGTGATATAATTCTTTCAAGAGGTGAGATGGATGGCAATCACAACCAAAGAGGGTATTTTAAAAGTATTGGCTGCATTTAATCCATGGTGGAAAACAGGTGCGGTGCATCCAAGCTTTACGAAAGATTATAAAAGATTTGCATATTTTGAAGCTATGAAGCGTCTTGAACAAACCGATATCAGAAGAACTGTGGTTCTTACCGGTACAAGGCGTGTAGGTAAAACGACAATACAATATCAGATGATCGAGACACTTTTGAAAAAAGGAATACCGCCTCAAAAAATAGTTTTTATTTCCATGGACCATCCTATGTTAAAGTTAAGTGACTTAAATGAAATCTTAGACTGCTACCACGAAAATATTTACGCGAATCAGGATGCTTATTATTTCTTTGATGAAATTCAATATGCTACAGACTGGGATAAGTGGTTAAAAACTATATATGATATTCAACCTGATACAAAAGTTGTTGCTACCGGGTCGGCAAGTCCCGCTTTAGTAAAAGGCAGTACCGAAAGCGGAGCCGGACGTTGGAGTGTTATTCAGGTTCCCACTCTATCTTTTTACGAATACTGTTCCTTAATTGGGATTAGCGACATTGAGCTTGATAAAAATTTACGTCCTACAGCATTAGCAAATTTAACACAGCAAGCACGCTCTGAAATTATGATGAAGCTATCGGCTGTGCAGAATCATTTTATACGGTATTTGCAGGTGGGCGGATTCCCTGAGTTGGCCCTATCCTCCAATGACCTTATGGCACAGCAGATTATGCGCGAGGATGTTGTTGACAAGGTCTTAAAGCGTGATTTACCGTCGCTATATAATATTCGCAACTCAACAGAGCTTGAAAGAATCTTTCTATATCTTTGTAATGTTTCTTCCAATATTGTTTCTATTGAAGCAATTGCAAAAGAATTAAATGGGGTTTCCCGACCCACAGTTGAAAATTATATCCGTTTCCTTGAAAGCGCTAACCTTATTTATCTCAGCTACCCGGTCGAAATGGGTGGCCAAAAAGTGCTGAAAGCAAGTCCGAAAATTTATATTGCGGATGCTGCAATCAGAAATGCAGTTTTAATGGATGGCGACATATTGACCGAGCCTGAGGAAATGGGTAAAATGGTTGAAACAGCTGTTTATAAGCATGTCGCTGCATTTTATTATCAAAAGGCAACCAAAATAGGTTATTATCGCGGCGGCAAAAAGGGCAAAGAAATAGATATTGTTGTTGATTACCCAAATATAAACAACATTATTATTGAAGTAAAATATCGTGAGCAGGCACCAATTGCAGTTGATGATGCCATTTGTGAATTGGCAGAGGAAGCCTGTGCTGCGATTGTTGTTACCAAGCGTTTTGATGATTATGGCGTTCACAATGCCCCAGGGGATAAAAAGCTTTTGCGTATTCCTGCGTTTGCATTTTTATATTTATTGGTACACGCGGAAAAAAACGGATATAAAGGCGTGGAATAGGCTAAATAAAGCGGTTTTGCGGAGTGGAATTAATGTGGTTGTCATAATCTCGACTCGAAAATGAGCCTGTTAGAACCACGGTGAGCTCTCGGTAAAAACCGTGTACAAAGAGATTTTTTGGTTAATAGGAGTAACAAATGAATTTGGAGGGACAAAAAATGGCAAAAAAAGTTCAAAAGATTATTGATGCGGATAAACTTCGTGATATTGAAACATATGAACATAAGGATAAAACAAGGAGCAACAATCCTCCGGTTGGTATGGCTCAATATGATACCGAAGAAGAAAAGAAAAAGACCTATGAATTTGATCCTCATTTAGACCCTACCCTTCAGTGGGCGGGCAAGACAGAAGGAATGAGCTTTTCTGTGCCGACCTCCGCTATACATATTCATGAATCCATAAAACCGCATAAGATAATAAAATCAGTTCAGACCATTGATGAAGAATCTGCAAGTATGCAGCTTAGTCTTTTTGAGGACCCGATTGAGAGGATGAAACGCCGCAGGGAGGCAATTGAATTTTATAAGCACGGCAGAGACTGGACAAATCGTATGATTGCCGGGGACAGTCTTGTAATTATGAATTCCATGCTTGAAAAAGAAGGCATGGCAGGCCAGGTGCAGATGGTCTATATTGATCCACCTTATGGTATAAAATATGGTTCTAATTTTCAACCTTTCGTCAACAAAAAAGAGGTAAAAGAAAAAGATGAAGACCTTTCTCAAGAGCCGGAAATGATTAAGGCTTTTCGAGACACATGGGAACTTGGAGTCCATTCATATTTGACTTATATCCGTAATCGTCTGCTTATAGCCAGGGACCTTCTTGCCGAAACTGGCAGCATATTTATCCAGATAAGTGATGAAAATGTACATTTATTAAGAAATCTATGCGATGAAATTTTTGGTCCAGAGAACTTTGTAAGTCAGATATCTTTTAAGACGAAAAAAATGGCTTTAGGAAGATCGTTTTTAGGAAGTGTGAACGATTACATTATTTGGTATGGAAAAGATATTAAATCCCTTAAGTTTCATTCGCTATTCATTGATAAAGACTTCGGAGCTGGTAGTCAATACACATTTGTTGAATTACCAGACGGAACCCGTAGGAGAATGAATGCTAATGAAAAAGATGATATCGATTCACTGCCCGGTAATTGAAGGTATTTAGAACATTAGACCTCCACTCTTCTGGTAGAACTGAGTCGTGCGTGTTTGACTTTGAATTTAATGGCGAAATTTGCTCACCTAAAAGAGGACGCAGTTGGAAGACAAATAAAGATGGGATGCAAACACTAATAGCAAAAAATAGGTTAATTAAATTAGGCGAAAGCCCAGAATATATCCTCTATCATGCAGATTTTCCTGTTATGGAGTTAATGAATATCTGGAATGATACTCAGGGTGCATCAGATAAAAAATATGTAGTTCAAACATCTGAAAAAGTTATTCAACGTTGTATGCTTATGACAACCGACCCTGGAGATTTGGTTGTTGACATCACCTGTGGAAGTGGAACTACTGCATATGTGGCTGAGCAATGGGGGCGAAGATGGATTACTTGTGATACATCGAGAGTTGCCATTGCCCTTGCAAAGCAAAGGCTTATGACTGCAACATTTGATTACTATAAGCTTGCTCATCCTGAACAAGGAGTTGGCAGCGGATTTGTTTATAAAACAGCTCCTCATGTAACGCTTGGCTCAATCGCCAACAATGAACCATCGGCAACTGAAACACTTTACGATCAGCCGGAGATTGACAAAACAAAAGTACGTATCACAGGGCCTTTCACTGTCGAAGCTCTCCCTGCACCAGTCGTTAAACCTCTTGATGATGTTTCCGACCTTGAGGATAACACCGCAAAGCATACTGACTGGAAAGATGAGCTATTAGCAACCGGAATTTTAGGTCGTAATGGATCCAAAATTGAGTTTTCAAGAGTCGAAACCTTACAGGGAACAAAATTCCTGCATGTGAAACAAGGAAATCAAATAAGTGACGCACAAATCGAAACCGTCGAAGTCTCCAAAACTGCCATTCCCAAAGGTACAATATCGGAGAAATCAGCAGTCATAGGGAAATATGCCGTTTCCAATCTATTTGCCGGCGATTTCTTTACTAAAACTAAATTAACCGATGAAGCAAATACCGCTGATGATATATTCAGCAAATTGAACGGAAGTCAGATGGCAATCAGCATCACCATTGATTCATTTGCCGCAGGATTATCCGGTAAACTCCAAAACGGTGATACTGTCAGTATTCTTGTAACAAATAAGGACACCAAAGATACTGTCATTCCCGGTGAGCTGAAGTATGTCAAAGTGATTACGACAACCACGGCGGGAGGGGTTGATAAGGATTCCGTAAAAGCAAACGATGATGGAAGTTATGAGCTTCCTTCCACGATTACGCTCTTAGTAAGCACTGAACAGGCAAAACAATTAGCCGGATATGAACCCGATTCAACAATGCAGGCGGCTT
>ERZ778021.3853-NODE-3853-length-10162-cov-3.174730_pt1 | contig 10162 bp, 9 predicted proteins | sample MGYA00375751_ERZ778021 | MGnify/ENA primary metagenome ERZ778021 (study PRJEB29350, sample SAMN05389814) | bioreactor metagenome | isolation source: Thiocyanate stock bioreactor | place: South Africa: University of Cape Town | collected 2013-08-29 ... | reverse complement strand
GATTGTGAGAAGAAGTTCGCCCTTGGAATCAAGGGTATAAATGTTCTCTTTTTCAAAATAGACCTCCACGCCCTTATCTTTCAGTTGCCGGATGGTTGTGAGGCTGTCTACCGTATTCCTTGCGAACCGACTTACCGATTTTGTGAGAATGAGGTCAATTTTACCGTCTAGGGCATCGGCAATCATCCGCTTGAAGCCTTCGCGGTGTTTGGTGCTTGTTCCGCTGATGCCTTCGTCAGTATATACCTCCACGAACTCCCATTCCGGGTTTCGCTGAATGTATCCGGTGTAGTAGTCGACCTGCGCCTCGTAGCTGTTCTGCTGTTCATCTTTGTCCGTGGAGACGCGAGCATACCCCGCGACTTTCCGTTTTTTCGTCAAACCGGGCAACCCTTGCATGAATCCCGTTGGCTTTGCGGGGATAACCGTGATGTTCTTACTGCTCATCTGTCCGCGTCCTTTCTTTCAAGCATTCTTTGCCTGGTTTCCTCACGCATCTCTTCAGTCCAGCTTTCGGAACGTGAGCGGTCTTTCCATACAATTTCTTTTTCCGTGCCGTCATTCATCACAAAACGGAGTCTGTTCTCCGGCTCTGCGATGATATGGTCGACCGCACCGGTGAAACCATCCTCCGTGAATGTATTTCCACTGAGAACCTCCGCGATGCAGTTCTTGAGCGTTTCCTCCGGGATGACTTTGGAGGCGCAGTATGCTTTACCCCTGGTGTTAAAAGTGGAGCAACACCAGACCGTGTTATACGGAGTTGTCTTGCGTCTGTAGTTCTTGCCGCAAATCGAACATTGGATTTTGCCCGTGAACACACCCTTAACGCCAGGATCGTTTTTGTGTTTCTTGGCTCGTCGTTGCACTTCTTCCTGCACGGCGGCGAAAACCGCTCTGGACACTATCGGTTCATGGTTATCGGTGATGTAAAATTGCGGGAGCTGCCCTTCGTTTTTGACCTGATGTTTTGTGAGGTGGTTTTCGCTCAGCGACTTTTGCAGGCGCAGATCGCCCATATATTTTTCGTTCCGCAGGATATTGCGAATGGTGTCGAGATGCCAGTGTGCTATCTTTTCCGTGCGGACACTCCGCTCGTTCAGCGCATTGGATATCTTCTGCATTCCATAGCCAGAAAGGTAGCATTCAAAGATTTCATTCACAATTTCCGCCTCTTCCGGTACAAGGGTAATCTCACCGTTCACCAGACGGTATCCGAGCATGGTGCAGGTATTTGGCTGTCCCTGTTCAAAGCCTTTGCGGATTCGCCATTTGCAGTTCTCACTGCATGAAAGGCTTTCTTCCTGCGCTTGGGATGCCAAGAGGGTAAGCATCAGTTCACCTTCCTCGCTGATGGAGTTGATGCTCTGGTCTTCGAAGAAGACATTGATGCCGAGTTCCTTGAGTTCCCTTACTGAACCGAGCAGCGTCACCGTATTTCTTGCGAAGCGGGAAATCGACTTTGTAATCACCATATTGATAAGTCCCGAACGGCAATCCGAGAGCAGCTTTTGGAATTGCTCTCTGTCTTCCTTTGTTCCCGTTTTTGCCTCGTCTGCGTACACGCCGATAAACTCCCATTCTGGATTGCGGACTATGTATTTGCGGTAATAGTCAATTTGTGCAGCCAGGGAGTGAAGCATGGTATCCTTGTCGCAGGACACCCTTGCATAAGCCGCCACACGCTTTTTCTCGGAAAGGGAGATGTGGACGGGTGTTATGTCGTAAATCTGCTTTTCCATAACTGAATCCTCCTTTGGGTAGTAGACATATTACCGTCACTGTTCCTTATTATCCAGTGGTATTTGATAACTTTCTTCAACAAATATCGGCGAATATAGCCCCCTCAGAATTGTATCAATTACCCGGTAGTCGTCCTCGGAAATGATGCCGTCCCCAAGCAATGCCTTAAACGGAGAAAGGCTTGCCTGGTAGAGCATTTCCTTGTCCAGCCGTTCTTTTGTCATCGTTCGCCACCTGTAAATCTCGCTTCCACATAACATTTGTGGGAGCAGTATTTCCGGGGCGTGCTTCCGTAGACAGGGAAGGTCTTGCCGCAATTTTTGCATACGACGGCATGAAATGCTTTGGAATCACTACTCTTTGAACACGGATGCTCTGTCCACCATATGACTCGGCATTCACCCGAGCAGAACTTACGCTTTTTTACCTTATCCTTCTGTATAAGCGGCTTTCCGCACTGACGACAGTGGTTATCGTCGTAAATGACAGATTCAACTACTGTTATATTTTCTCTGCGGCAGAAGGATTGCACGGTTCCCAATGGCAAATCAAGCGTCCTGGCTATCTTTTTATATCCAAGGCCAGAGCCGCGCATTTCCTTTATCGACAGGCGGAATACAAAACCGTACCGAAAACAAAAAAAGCCGCCCGCAGGGAAAACCCCATGAGCGGCAACACATTGGAATATTCTGTTACGCTTTTCGGATGCTGTCCTTCGGTACCCAGCCCAAGCCGTTGTCCAGCAGGTACGGGCACTTGCGTTTGAGGTCGACTATGCGGGTGACAGTACAACTTCTGTTCTGGAAGGATCGTCCTTTCCCGCCACCGTAGCTGTCTGCGTAGACCGCGCCGTTCAGTACGACCCGGTCGCCAACAGCAAAGTCGGACGGAGCAGGAGTTGGTGTGGGAGCAGACGCCACGAGCAGCTTTCCGACCTCGGTGCGGAAGGTATCCATGCTCTTCCCAAACCTCGGGAACCAGTGCATGACGTCGCCGTGGTTAGAGGCAATCCCCAGTTTGCATCCCTCAGAATGGCAGATGACATCCTTTTCAGTCAGCCCATACTGTTTGCTGAGGTAGGCGCACAGTTCGGCGGCCTCCTTATATATGGCGTTAAAGTATGCAGCGTCCGTCAAGCCGTCCTCACAAATTTCAAAGGAAATGTGCGTATCGTTGCCGGAACCGCCGCAGTGCCAGCCGCGCATATTCCACGGCAGGGTCTGGTACGCTGCGACGGAGCCGTCGGCCAGTTTGCCGATGAAGCCGTGGACGCAGACCTGACGGCCGTCCGGCGTGTTCTGGTTCCAGTGGTTGTTGTACTGATTCTTGCCGAGTAGCCCGTCATCCGGACCAACATAGCGTTTGAGGTTTGGATTGTTCGCTCCGGTGGAATGCACCATGATGCCCTTCGGCGTAATGGTACGGCCCGCCTTGTAGCAGGCGTTGTTCGTCAGAATGAGTTTATGCAGGTTCATTTATTTGTCCCCCTTTTCACTGCGGTCGTGAAGCTGCTCCAGAATATCCTTGAGTTGCTGCGGAATGGGCAGACCCAGATGCCCTGCGTTTTCCAGCATCGACACGCCCTCGTTGGAGCAGTAGAAGAAAATCACAGCCGTACGTATCACTTCGCCGTTGCCGATGAGATAGATGTCGATGATGTGCCCGATGCCAACCATGACGAAAATCAGCACCTTTTTGCAGATGCCCTTGAAGCCGACCTCGCTGGACAGCTTTTTGTCCGCGATGGCGCACATAACCCCGGTAATGTAGTCTGCGACAACGAAGACCAGCAGCGCGTAGAGAAAGCCGTCAAAGCCTCCGACAAACCAGCCGAGGAAGCCGCCCACCGACGCGAGCCCTATCTGAATCCAAGTCCATACTTCTTTCATTGCAAGACCTCCATTCTTGAATTTGTATATAAAAAAGCGCTCCCACCGCAGCGGGAACGCTGAAAAAGAGTTATTCAGCTACAGGGACAGGAGCAGCTCCCGAAGCTGATTCATGACCGCCGCTTTGGGTCGGCCGGTGCCGATGGGCGACCATGTTATGGGCGGGACATCAAAGACCGAGGAGGAATCAAAACCGTTGATGACCGCAATGATAGGTTCAATGGCCTTTCGAAGCTCCGTGATATGAACAGACCAATTTTTGACCGCCGTCTTTCCGGCGGAAATTTCCTCGCTCCAAGCCACGGGCGGCAGGTTGTAATAGCTTCGTGATAAATTAACAGCGGTGCGGAGCGCTTGGATATGCGCCGTCTTCACATGGGTTTCGTTCGCGGTGATGGTTTCAAATGGCGTCGGCAGGATCGTAAAAGTGCGCGTCACCTCGGGACTCGCCGACGCGGTATCGCTGTCGAGACAGCGGATGGTGATGGAATGGCTTCCCGACGCCAGCGTTTCCGGCTGAAACACCGTTTTAACGCCGTTGCCCAGATAGCCGCTGGTGGAGAACCTTTCGGGATTATCCACGCTGTTGATCCAAGCGCCCGCGTCGATTTTTACTTCTACCATCTGCGACTGACCGTCCGGCTCGACACCCGTAATAATCAGAAAGCGCGGTGTTGTATTGTAACTGGAAGCGCTGGATACCGGGCAGACGATTGCCGGAGCGGTCGGCGGGCTGTTTTTCTTCACCATCCCGCTGACGACATAAGCGGAAACAGCTTCTAAGGTATCGGTTACGCTGATGCGGTAGCGGGTATATGTCCCGGCTATCTGAGACGCGTTCGCCGTATACGTTCCCGAGGTCAAGCTCGAAATAACAATTGTAAGAGCCTCGTATGCCGACCAGTTCGTCCCGTCTGTGGAGGTCGAGCGCTGAATGACATACTGCTTGATGGCGCTCGTTCCCGGTGCCGCTCCGCTCCATGTGAGGGTCACAATATTCCCTTCATAGATTGTGGGAGCGGCGGCAAAGGATACCGGCGGGGTTGGCAGTGTGTTTTTCCGTACGGTATTGCCGGACACCGTCCAATCGGAATAGTAACCTTCGCCGGCGGCACCGCAGGTTCTCACTCTGAATCGGCGGTAATTTCCCCTTGTACCCGGCGGGCTGACGCTGACGCTGTTGCTTGTCGCGGTGGTGTGCACCACCATCAGCGCCGTCCAGTCTCCCCAGACGCTGTTGTCGGGTGAGTCGCTGTATTGGATTTCATAGGAGGTGATAGCGTTTCCCGCGCCGGCCGTAGCTCCGCTCCATGAGAGGGTAACGTTTCCTTCGGACAAAGCCGCGCTTACCGAGCAAAGTGTCGGCGCTCCGCAGGCTGTGACATCGCAGAAAATGCTGTTGCTGACTGTTTCTGCCGAGTAAACATCCAGCGCGTCAATCGTCCAGATGCCGAATTGCGTATACGTTCCCGGCGTACTTGAAACAGCCGGGTTATAGCTGCCGCCGCTGGCCGACAGCGTCAGCGTGGTCAGCACGTTCCACGCACTCCATGTGCTGTTATCGGTTGAAGTACGGCTGGCGATCTGATAGCCCTTGACCGCACTGGTGCCGCCAGACGCTCCGCTCCAAGTCAGGGTAATCGTCTCGTTGCTGTAGGTCGCGGGAGTGGCGACCGCTGACGTCGCGGGCTTCGGCGCCGTATTTCTGCGGACGGAGTTCGTGGATACTTTCCACCCCGAATAGTAGCTCGCTCCCGCCGCGCCGCGCGTCCGCACCTGGAACCTGCGGTAATTTCCACGCGTCGGGGGCGGCGCAACAGATACGCTGCCGCTGGAAGCTGTGGTAGTCACTGTCGTCAGTGCCGTCCAAGTGCCCCATGTGGCGTTGTCCGTGGAATCACTGTACTGGATTTCATAGCTGGAGATCGCGTTGCTTATGCCGCTTGAGGCTCCGCTCCAGGAAAGCGTCACATTCCCTTCAGCGAGAATCGGGCTGACCGAGAAGGAGGTCGGCGCGCCGCAGGCCGTAGTTAAAAGCTCTGAGCTTAATACCGTGTAGCCCGAATTGTCGATTACCCCGGAAGATAGCGCCAGCCGCCCATCAGACACCACTTGAAAACGCACGCCCTGCGCGGTGTTTCCGGCATTAGAAGAGCAGGTGACCGTGACATATCTGAGCCTCGGCGTGGTCCCGTCCCAGTCATCGCCGTCCGCCGCCTTGATGCGCACCTGCGCGGACGAGCCGTTGACCGTCATGGTGCAAAGCAGAGCATAGCCGCTGTGGATGTAGGAGCCGGAGGAACCCAGCGCAGCGGATATGGTGAAGTTGTAGGTCATCTGGCTGTTGTTCGGTCGGCTCTTGGAATAGGTAATGGTGTAATGGACGGTCGGGCCGGAGCCCGCATTCAGTGTTACACCGTTAATATCCGCCACTGTCGTTCACCCCCTTATTCATAGATTGCCGTCACCAGCGAATTGACCAGTCCGCAAAGGCTGGTGTTCAGCCGGGTATCGGTGATGTTGTTCGCGGCGATTGACGTGGCGGCGGCCGGTATCAGCACGTCGGCGATGCCAAGTTCATAAACGTCGCTGGTTCTTGTCAGCGCCGGAGCCGCCGGCGTTGCGGCGGGTGTACCAACGACGACATAAAGCCGAATGCTCCGGCTGACCTTGCTTAAACGGACAACGACCCGGTCAATCCGTGGATTGCTCCCGTTCGCCGTGGTGAGCGGTAGGTTTAAGGCGTCCGTGTTTTCGTACCGATAACCGTTGATCCACGCGCCGCCCGCCGCGACACTTACCGCAAGTCCGCTCCCCGGCGTCGCCTGCAGGTTGGTCGCCGCCGCGTAAAATACGCCGTTTGAGACAAGACTTCCGAAATACGCCGCGAAATCCGTCGCGTCATAGATTCTGTCTCCGTCCGATGAGTTGAAAAATCCGCTTTTCTCCATATTGCTTTCCTCCCGTTAAGCCCTCGCGTAAGAGCAGGATATCAGGTAATAGCCCGTAGGCAGCGTGGATGAGGCGGCATTTGCCACCACGCCGCTCGCGCTGATTGTAATCGGCATATTGGTGCCGCTGCCGCCCACGGCCGTCGCCACGCAGCGCACCATCGCGTAGGGGTAAAAGTTCGCGTTTGTAATCGCTAAAATCGTGCCGCCGGAGGCGACTCCCGAGGAACCCACATTGACCTGCATTCCGATGGAAACGACACCCTTATTCACAAATGACATATTTGCCCCCATCGTGACGCCGCTTCCAAGCGAATAGGTAATCGAGGCGTCGGCTTCCTGGGCGATTTTCGCGGTGGTCACAGCGCCGCTCGCCAGCCGCGCCGTGGTGATCGGCTCATTGTTGATATTCAGCCAGTTCGCCGCGCCGGACGGATTGTTGTATATGAAGATGGAAATCACGTAAAACGTCATGGTGTTGCGGGAGATGAAGAAACCCATCGCCCGCTGATAGCCTGTTCCCGTGCTGTCCCCGTTGTGCTTTACCAGAAAAACCTGTCCGTCGTCGCTCGGTTGGTCGCTGAATTTGTTGCCGCTCCATGAGGTGAAATACAGCGAGTCGCCCGGCTCCATATGGCGCAGGGCGTATTGTCCGGCCGATATCGTACCAGCGCCCACAGTTATTTCAAGCGCGGGCAGCTTCCCGAATAAGTTGTTCACGGTGGCCGTGAAGGTTTCCCCCTGAATATCCGGGTCCACCTCCGACAGATTTCCCAGCGTTCCCGATACCGCGTCCAGCGCCTCGGTTACTTCGGCTATGCCGGCCGGAGCCGACAGCGCCGTTTTGACCTCGCTCATGTCCGATCGCATTTTCTGCGCGATGGTAAGCTCGGCTTTGCCGAACACGACGCTGATGCTCAAACCGTCTGCGTCGTAGGTTTCCTCAATTTCGGTGATGCGCGTCGTCATGGATACGCCCCAGGCTTTGGACATGACTTTAACCGTCTGGCCAAGGTCGAAGTCCGTCTTGTAGGTCAGGTCGCCGTGAGGGTTGACCGAGGTATCAAATGAATACCGGATTTCCTGCTCGCTCAGCTTGCTCTGCCCTCGGAAAATCAGCGCGTCGGTGTAACCGTCGCCGAAGTCCGTTTTCTGCAGGTCCTTGGCGTCCACAAAAATCTCGCGCCGTGTCTCGCCGGAGCCGCTTGTAATGGCGGCAAAGGTGCGGCTTTCTCCTTCGCCCTCGCCGCCAATAAGCGCGGTGTTGGCGTAATCCGCCGCGCTCTCCGTGTAACTCTGCTCCGTCAGGTTCTCATATTCCTTGGAGAACACCGCCTGAGAGTCGGCGCCCTTATACAGCGCCACGGTAAAAACGCGTGTCGCCGGAGCGAACACGGTCTTTATGCCAATTTCCGAAGCGCCGCACAGCTCGGTTACCGCATCCATCAGATTTTTGTACGATATCTGGGTGCTGACGGCCACGCCCAGGTTCGGGGACGAGAAGGCTATACCGTCGATTCTCCGCGCCGTTTCAGCGGGACTGATAAGATGGTTATTTAAAAGCTGTCCCACGCAGGAAGAGAGGTCGCCCGACAGCTTTTCCATCTGCCAGGTAATGCGCCGGGAGAGAAATGAGGTGGCAAATCGGCCGCTTGCCGTGATGATTTCTTTTTCCGCCTGCTCCATTTCCAGGTGCTCAATGATGCCCGCTTCCTCGTCGTCGTTCTTCCATATGAAATTGCCTTCCTGTAGGAGAGCGGTATTTTGCGGCGTCGCGATGGCTTTCAGTTCAAAGGAGCCGCACTGGGAGTAGCGCCGCGTCCAGCGCAGATATTCAAAGGACTCCACGATGCCGGTAAGTTCCCGGCTCGAATTGTAGATATACAGTTCCATCCTCACACCCCCAGAAACTGCGGCCGGTAGTAAATGCTGACCTCCAACAGGTCCATATTGACCGAAGCGTCATAGCGCAGAGTATTGATGCCGGCGGCAAGCTGAAAGAATGCCGAGCCGGTATCCAATAATGAGAAAGCGTTTGTTACTGTACTCCCATCGACGCTGACGACGCGCTTGCCCGCAAAATGGGTGTATACCCGCAGTTCATCCCCAGCGTCCATTGTCGCGAGGCTGCGGACATACTCCCCGGTATCCATGTTCAGCAGTTCTGGATTCGTTACCGTCCCCAGCGCGTGGAACACGATCTCGCAACCGCAGGATACATCGCCGATATTATCCACCGTTATGATCTGGCTGGGCTGGCGCATCCCGAATTCCATGCCGCTTACCGGCAGTTCCAGTGCAAATTGGAACTTCGGTATCCAGGACGCCAGTTCCTCTCGAATTTCCTCCGGCGTTTCAAAGAAAGGCGACGGGCAGAGCAGGCTGACAAAAAAGCTGGGTATCCGATGGCGCGTGGAAACCGTAAACCCCGCCTCCTCCACGACGCAGGCGATCTGCCGCTCCCGGTACAGAAGCGTCCCGCTCACCTTGGGGCTGAATATTTGAAGAAAGATGTGCCGCCGCGCGTAGGCTTCATCAGGCGTGTCCGCTATGACCGTGCCCTCCAGCGTGATGTTGCGCATATCCAGTGTAGACGAGATGTAAAAAGCGCCGTCCTGATCCGGCGCCTTGAACGTGTTGACGGTCTGACGAACATCGCCGGTGCCGTCTATCTTCTGAAGGAAATACGGACGGCTTTGTTTGAGCGTGATGCTTTTGCCGTTCGCGTTAATGTAGGTCAGTTCCATAACCGTCCCTCCTTAATACTCCAGCGCCAGCTTGCGCGAGAGGTTCTTGAATTCCCGCGCCAGTTCCTTTTCGGACAGTGCCTTCGGCGTCACCACGGAAATGTTCTGTGTGATGTTTGTGCCGGAAACAGCGGTATTAACATCGAAGCGGGTAGGGATGGCGTCCTGCATATCCAGAGAGACGGCGGACATGGCATCCTCAAAGCCCACACCGATGCCTTCACCCATGTTGCGGCCAAGCCCGGCAAAGAGTGTGGAGGGAGAGTGGATGCCGAAAAAGTCCTTGATGCGGTCCACAATCCCGCCGAAGAAGCCGCTGATTTTATTCCACAGCCACGCACCCGCGTCGGAGATGCCCTGCCATAGTCCCTTGATGAGGTTGCCGCCGACCTGTGCCATCTGCCCGATGTAGCCGGTAAAGGCGCTGACCAGCCCCGCGACAATCTGCGGCACCGCTTTGACTACGGCGGCGATGATTGCTGGCAAATTCGCAATAAGTGCGACCAGCAGCTGAACGCCCGCAAGGATGATCTTGTCAATGTTTCCGACGATGGCGTTTACCAAACTGCTGACAATCTGTGGGATAGCCTTTACAACCGTGGTGATGATCTGCGGTAGGTTCTGAATTAAGGCTATGAGCAGTTTCACCCCGGCGTCTATGATCAAGGGGATCGCGCCGATCACGGCGGAGATGATGCCGGTAATGATCTTCGGAATCGCTTTGACCACGGCGGCAATAATAACCGGCAACGCCGTTACCACCTACACCAGCAGCTGAATGCCGGCTTCAATAACCTCCGGAATTGCTTCAATAATGAAGTCCACAATGGCG
>ERZ778021.3850-NODE-3850-length-10169-cov-3.071683_pt1 | contig 10169 bp, 10 predicted proteins | sample MGYA00375751_ERZ778021 | MGnify/ENA primary metagenome ERZ778021 (study PRJEB29350, sample SAMN05389814) | bioreactor metagenome | isolation source: Thiocyanate stock bioreactor | place: South Africa: University of Cape Town | collected 2013-08-29 ... | reverse complement strand
CCGTCGCCCCGCGCTGCGCCAAGGCGCCGAGCCAGTCGATCACGGTGCTGGCCATGGTGCGTTCGTAGCAGACGTCGCCGGCGCAGATCACCTCCCAGCCGGCGTCGCAGCCGACCAGATCGGCCAGCCGCGCCGTCACCGCGACGCCGTTGGCCTGCGCGTTGAGACCGATCGCGGTCGCGGCGAAGGCATCGATGTCGCAGGCCTCGACGGAGACCGCGCCGGCCTTCATCGCCGCGATCGCGACGAGCCCGGAGCCCGAGGCGAAATCGAGCACGCGTCGGCCGGCGACGGCATGCGGATGGTCGAGCAGGTAGCGGGCCAGCGCCTGCCCGCCCGCCCAGGCAAAAGCCCAGAACGGCGGCGGCAGGCCGATGACCGCGAGTTCGTCCTCGGTCTTCTGCCAAAGCTCCGTCGCCTCTTCCGCAACATGCAGAGCGATCTCGGGCGCATGCGGCACCGGCAGCAGCCGCGTATGCTCCCTGATGAATGCCGCGCGATCCGGCTCGTTCGCCAGCGCGCTCATGCCGTCACATCCGTTGCAGGCTCATCCAGCAGGCTGCGATAGAGCGCCTTCACCGCGTTCATCACATCGCGTTCGGTATGGCCGTCGAGCAGGCGCGCGCGCGCGTTCGCGCCCATCCGCTCGGCCAGGCCCGGCGCCCGCGCGAAGACCAGCAGCGCCTTGGCCAGCGCAGCCGCATCCTCGGAGGGCACGACCATGCCGTCCTGTCCTTCGCGCACGAAACTGCGACAGCCCGGCACATCGGTGGTCAGGATCGGTCGGCCACAGGCGGCAGCTTCCAGGATGGTGCGCGGCAGTCCCTCACCGCCGCGCGATGGCAGGATGCACAGGTGATGCGCCTTCCAGACGCCCTCGATATCGCGCGTCGGGCCGGCCCAGCTGATGCCGGGCCGCGCTGCCCATTCCTTCAACGTGGCTTCGGGAATGGCCTTGGGATTGGACGGGTCCGGCGCGCCGTGGATTGTCAGCGTGACGTTGGCGCCGCCGGCCCGCGCCAGCCTGACCGCCTCGACGGCAAGATCGACACCCTTCGACCACAGCATCCGCGCCACCAGCGCGACCTTGAACGGCGGTGCCGCGGGCATCGGTTCCGGCATCAGGATCAGCGGGTCGACGCCGGCACCGCCGACGATCGCGACCTTGCCGGCATCCTGCGGGTCCAAGCCCAGGGTGACGGGATCATCCGGGTTCTCGAACAGGAAACGCACCTGCTTTCCGTCGATCGCGCCGCGCAGCCAGGCCACCGCGGCGAAGCGCGCCAGCGCCGCGAGCATCCCTTGCCTGGCACCGAGGAAGCCAAGGCCAGTGAGCGCATAGACGCGCCGTTCGATGCCGGCGAGCTTGCCGGCGAGTCCGGCCAGGGCAATCGGCTTCAGCGCGATACAATGCAGGATGGCGGGCTTCTCTGCGGCAATGATCCGCCGCAGCGCCTGGATCTGGTGGAACAGCGCACGCGGGTCGAGGCTGCGACGCTCGGCCTCAAGCGCGATCAGCCGCGCGCCGGTCGCCTCGATGACACGGCGATGGCTGCGCTCACGGGCGATGACCGCGACATCGAGGCCCATCTCGCGTGCCGCCCGCGCCATCGGCAGGAAATGCGAGGCGAAGAACCAGTCCTCGGTGGCGACGAACAGCAGTTTCGGGCGCGGCATCGCGTCATCAGGCCGATGCGGCGGCGAAGGTCAAGAGCGCAGGCGCCTCAGGGCTGCGCAGTCGCGACAGGCAGCACCCGCGCAACCGCTGCCTGAGCATCGACGCGGCCGGCGCCGAAGAGCGGGTCGCGCCCCTTCGCTCCAAGATCGACGGCACTCTCCGCCAGGAACTTGCGCGCACCCGCGAGGTCGAGATCGGGCTGTTTCTCGGCCAGCAGCGCGATCAGCCCGGTCACATGCGCGGCGGCGATCGAGGTGCCGGAAGTGAAGGCGTAGCGGCCGCCTGGCTCCGCCGTCAGGACATCGACGCCCGGCGCAGCCACGGCGACATAGGCTCCGCGATTGGCCTCGGGAAACAGCTGATCCTCGGCATCGGTCGCGGTCACCGCGATGACGTTCGGATCGGCTCCCGGATAGAGCGGTGGCGATTTCGGACCGCCATTGCCCGCAGCGGCCACGACGATCACCCCGCGTTCCCTGGCACCGACCAGCGCCTTCGAGAGCAGCCTATCCTGCGGGCCGGCGAAGCTCAGATTGACGACCTTGGCGCGCTGCTGCACCACCCAGTCGAGCGCCGTCATGATCTGGAACGACTTGCCGTTGGCCGAGGCCGACTGCGGGCCGCCGAAAGCACGGCCGACCAGGATGCGCACGGCCGGCGCCATGCCCTCCAGCTCGCCATGGGCCGCGATCGCAGCCGCCATCGATGTACCGTGAGCATGCGGCGTCGCCAGCCCATCGACGGCGTCGAGATAGCCGATGACCGAGCCACGCAGCTCGGGATGCTCCATATCGACGCCGGAATCGATCAGCGCGACGCGCACGCCCCGGCCCTGGGCCAGCTTGTGGGCCTCGGGCAGATGCAGCTTCGCGACGACGTATTGCGGCGGCAGCACGCGGCGTGTCGTCACCGGGGCGCGGGCGGCCGGCGTCGGGTCGGACAGCCGCAGCGTCGGCAGCGTCGACTGGCTGCGCGCGTCGGAGGAGGCGGTGCTGGGCCCGGTGGCGCTGCCGGAGGGCTGGGCGGCCTGCTGCTGCAGGTCGAACAGGAAATTGGGCTGGGCACCGGCGATGCTGTCATCGTCCCCCATCTGCGTCAGCACGGCCCGCAGGTCGCGCCCCGCCTCGAGCTTCGCCCGGATGATGGTGACGCCCGCAAGCTCGAAGCGCTGCCGGGCGATCACTGTCGCACCGTAGCGCCGCAACACCGTGTCGGCATCGGCGTTGGGCGCGAGCTCGAACAGGACCTCGTCGGGGACGAAGCGGTTCACATCCACCCCGGGCGACAGGTATTCCAGTTGCAGGCCGTTTGCAGGCGCTGGCTGCCCACCGGGGTTGGTGATGCGTCGGGAAGGGCCGCCCGAATGCTCGGCACCAGACTGGGCCCAAGCCAGGCCGGGCGCCAGGACGAAGCCGAAAGCGACAAGACCTGCCCCGGCGAGACAGCGCAGGCGCGGCGGACAAATCCGGGCAAGGCTCGGGAGCATGGCCTGATCCTCCTGCGTCGCGCGATTATGCCACGGAGGTCGCCGGCCGCGCCAGGGTCGTCACGGCGAAGCCGCGACGAAGCTGACGATGCCGGTTTCAGCTTTCATCCGCGCCGCGATGGCATCGACCTCGGCGGTGGAGAGCGAGGCATCGCCGACCCGCACCTTGAAGAAACCGTTGGCGCGCGGCCCGTCAACCACCGAGGCATCGAAACGCTTGAAGAAGGAGGCGATCTCCCCCGCCCGGGCTTCCGGCGCGAAGCTCAGCAGCACATAGCGCTCCGAGGCGCGCGTGCCGGGTGCGGAAGCCGTCTGGTAGCCACCACCGGCATCGCGCAACGCAAGGCCGGTGAGCGCGGCGCCCTGCAGCACGATCAGCGCCAGCGCGAAGGCGCCGGCATAGGCGAGACGCCGCGGCGACTGCGCCGCCAGCAAGCCGCCGAGCCAGCCCAGGAAACCGCCGGCGAGACCGTTGTTCAGGTCCCCCCTGGCGCGGGCCAGCAGCGGCATCTGTCGCGGCTGCGCCTCGATCCCCGCCATCAGCCTGTCCAGCACCCGCGGCGACGGCGCCCCGAGATGCTCGTTGAGCAGCACCGTCTCGGCCATGTCGTCGCGGATGATCTCGAGCCGGGCGGCAAGCTCGGCATCGGAGGCGAGCGCCGCCTCGATGCGCGCCCGGTCCGCCTCGGCAATGCGGCCGTTGGCGTAGAAGGGCAGCAGCTCCTCGAGCTCGCGGCGCTTCGGATCGCTGGCGATGCTGTCGGTCATGACGCCACTCCTGCAGCGGCCGGGCCGCGCTTCACCACTGGTTTCGTTTCACGGCCAGCCGCGGTCGATACCGGCGGCCTTGAGCATCTCGCCCAGCTTCTTGCGGGCGTGGAACAGCCGGGTCTTGACGGTGTTCTCGGGGATTCCGACGATCCGTGCGACCTCCTCGACGGAGGTCTCGTGGTAGTAGACCAGGTCGATGACCTCGCGATGCTCGGCCGAGAGGCGTCCGAGGCAGGCGCGGATGGCGCGACCCTTGTCCTGCTTCTGCAGCACGACCTCCGGTCCATCCGATTCATCTTCGATGCTGGAGGCGTAATCCTCGTCCAGCTCGGCATCGCGGCGCTTGCGCAGCAGCGACCAGGCCTTGTTCCGGGCGATGGCGAGCAGCCAGGTCGCGACCGAGGCGCGAGCCTCGAAACGGTCCGCCTGTCGCCAGAGATCCATGAACACGTCACTGATCACATCCTCGGCAAGCGTCTCGTCGCGGACGAGCCGCAGCACGAAACGGTAGACCCGCACCTGGTGCCGCGAAAACAGCACCTTCATCGCGAGCCGGTCGCCCGAGGCGATCCGTTTGACGAGATCCTCGTCCGATTCCGTATGCATTGCCCCTCGAAGGCCAGGCATTCCGGCTCGCACCCATTCGTCGCGGCGAGCAGGAGAAAGGTTCAAACGGCGCGCACATTAATCTGCACGGCCGGATTTGCCGATAGCATGCGGAACGATTTCGGTCACGTTTCGGCCATGATTGCCGACGGACCGGAGGGAGCCTTCGCAAAAGGGAAAGCAGAAACGAAAAGGGGCGCCGTGGCGCCCCAGATCATCAGCGGCGTTTGCCGGCCGATCGCAGCTGCATGTATTGCACCGCTTCCAGCAGCACCTTGCGGGGGCGCTCCGCATCGCGCTTGGCCTGCTCCGCCTTGCGGGCAGCCTCGCGAGCGAGCTCTTCCTGGCGCTTCTCTTCCGCGATGCGCTCGCGCTCGATCGCCTCCAGCCGCTCCTTCTCGGCGCGGATCTTGGCCTTTTCCGCCTCGCGCTCGGCACGCGCCTGCGCGATGGCTTCCCGCTCCGCGCGTCGCTGCACCATGACCGGGTCATCGGCGTTGGGCCGTGCCTGGAAACGCTCGAGGAGCGCCTGCTTGGCTTTGGCGGAGTTGGCCTGACGGTCGGTGAAGCTGCGGTCGCTCGGGTTCTTCAAGGGTGGTCATCTCTCAGGTTGTTACAGGCCATTTGGCGGCCTGCGCGGGCGAAATAATCCAGATCGCGGCGAATTGGTATCGAAATCAACGCGCAGGCGCTGTGCTTCCAGCGCGCGACGGGCGAGCTTTCGGACGTGGCGCAGGGGCCAACCCCTCGCGCCGCGCCTGCTTGAGCGCGGCCTTGCGGGCGCGGCGCACCGCATCGGCCTTTTCGCGGACGCGCCGCTCGGAGGGCTTCTCATAAGCCCTGCGGCGCTTCATCTCGCGCATAACTCCTTCGCGTTGCAGCTTTTTCTTCAGCACGCGCAGCGCCTGATCGACATTGTTGTCTCTGACGAGAACTTGCATGGCGGCCTCCTGACCCGGGGGAACGCGCGGCGACGCCGCGCGAAGCAGCGGGCACGGGGCGGTCCGGAGTGACGGAAAAGTCGCAGGGCGCGCGAAAACGCAGCGGGTGCGACCGGAACGGTCCCGGATATGGGTACAACACCCCGCCATGTCAAATCCGGACAGTCCCGATGCGTCTTTCGGGGAGCCGTCATTGCGGCGTCGCGCTTTACAAGCGCGCCGTTTTCCCCAACAGGCAAGGGCTTCGCAACCGGTTCCCATGCTGTGAACACGCCCACGCTCTCCCAGTTCCGCCGCATCGTCGTGAAGGTCGGCTCCAGTCTGCTGGTCGATCGCGAACGCGGCCGCCTGCGCCATGCCTGGCTGGCCGCACTCGCCGAGGATCTCGCCGAGTTGCACCAGCGCGGCGCCGACATCCTCGTCGTCTCCTCCGGCGCGATCGCGCTCGGGCGGACCGTGCTCGGCCTGCCCTCCGGCCCGCTGCGTCTGGAGGAGAGCCAGGCCGCGGCCGCCGTCGGCCAGATCGCGCTCGCCCGCAACTGGGCCGAGGCGCTGGGCGCCCACGGTCTCACGGCCGGCCAGATCCTGCTGACGCTGGCCGACACCGAGCAGCGCCGCCGCTATCTCAACGCGCGCGCGACGCTGGGGCGCCTGCTCGATCTGCGCGCCGTCCCGGTCATCAACGAGAACGACACCGTCGCCACAACCGAGATCCGCTATGGCGACAACGACCGCCTCGCCGCCCGCGTCGCGACCATGGCCGGCGCCGATTTGCTCGTGCTCTTCTCCGACATCGACGGACTTTATACCGCCCCGCCCGCGAAGGACCCGCAGGCGCGGCACATCCCGGTGGTCGAGCGCATCACACCCGAGATCGATGCCATGGCTGGCGGCGCGGCCTCCGAATTGTCGCGCGGGGGCATGCGCACCAAGATCGAGGCCGGCAAGATCGCGATCGCCGGCGGCACGCATATGCTGATCGCCGACGGGCGGGCCAAGAATCCGCTCGCCGCCATCGCGGCCGGCGGGCGCTGCACCTGGTTCCTCACCGCCTCGACGCCCGCGACGGCGCGCAAGACCTGGATCGCCGGCTCGTTGGAGCAGCGCGGCACGCTGCATGTCGATGCCGGCGCGGCACGGGCGCTGCGCGGGGGCGCCAGCCTGCTGCCCGTCGGCGTCGCCCGCATCGAGGGCGAGTTCTCGCGGGGCGATGCCGTCCTGATCCGCGACCCCGATGGACAGGTGCTCGGCCGCGGCCTTGTCGCCTATGATGCCGCCGAGGCGGCGCTGGTGCTCGGCAAGGCCTCGCGCGACACCGAGGCCGTGCTCGGCTATCCCGGCCGGGCCGAGATGATCCACCGGGACGACATGGCGCTCGGTCTGAGCTAGGTTCGGGGCCGAACGCGGATTTTGGGCGTAACAGGATGACGAGCGACAGCGCGCTGCGCATCATCGCGACGAACGGAGCCGACCGGAACGTCGGCGCCGTTATGCGGGAAATCGGCAAGCGGGCCCGCGCCGCTGCGCGCAAGGTCGCGCTCGCTCCGGCCGAGCAGCGCAACGCCGCCCTGCTCGCCATGGCAGAGGCCCTGCGCGCCCGCACATCCCGGATCCTCGCGGCCAATGCTCAAGACCTCGCCGACGGCAAGGCCGCCGGCCTGAGCGTATCCTTCATCGACCGCCTCGCTCTCGACGACACGCGCCTCGCCGCCATCGCCGACGCCGTCGCCGAGGTCGCCGAGTTGCCCGACCCGCTCGGACGCGTGCTGGCGGAATGGACCAGGCCGAACGGCCTGCGCTTCGAGCGTGTCGCGACACCGCTCGGCGTCATCGCCGTGATCTTCGAGAGCCGCCCGAACGTCACCGCCGATGCAGGTGCGCTCTGCCTGAAGAGCGGCAATGCCGCGATCCTGCGGGCCGGTTCCGATTCCTTCCGCTCCTCGACCGAGATCGCCGCCGCGATGCGCGAAGGACTGGAAGCAGCTGGCCTACCTGCCGACGCGATCCAGCTTGTGCCGACGCGCGACCGGGCCGCGGTGGGCGAAATCCTCGCCGGGCTCGGCGGCACCGTCGATGTCGTCGTGCCGCGCGGCGGCAAGAGCCTCGTCGCCCGCGTCCAGAGCGAGGCGCGTGTGCCGGTCTTCGCCCATCTCGACGGCAACTGCCATGTCTATGTCGATGCGAAGGCCGATCTCGCCATGGCGCGCGAGATCCTGCTCAACGCCAAATTGCGCCGCACCGGCGTCTGCGGCGCGGCCGAGACGCTGCTGGTCGACGAGGCCTGCGCCGCGACGCATCTCGCCCCGCTCGTCGGCGCCCTGCTCGAGGCCGGCTGCGCCGTGCGCGGCGACGAGGCGGTGCAAGCTCTCGATGCCCGCGTCACCGCCGCGACGGCAGAAGACTGGGCGACCGAGTATCTCGACCGGATCATCGCGGTGAAGCCCGTGCCCGGCCTCGACGCCGCGATCGACCATATCGAGCGCTACGGCTCGCATCATACCGACGCCATCGTCACCGCCGACGAGGCCGCGGCCGCGCGCTTCCTCACCGAGGTCGATTCCGCCATCGTCATCCACAACGCCTCGACCCAGTTCGCCGACGGCGGCGAATTCGGCTTCGGGGCCGAGATCGGCATCGCGACCGGCCGGATGCATGCGCGCGGGCCCGTCGGCGTCGAGCAGCTCTGCTCGTTCAAATACCGCGTCCACGGCGCCGGCCAGACAAGGCCCTGAGCGGATCCCGGCCCTGAGCGAGATCCGAACCATGGCGAACGAGCATCTGCGCCTGCCGCCCCACGCGCCGGGCCTGTGCATTGGCCTGTTCGGCGGCAGCTTCAATCCCGCCCATGACGGACATCGCCTGGCGAGCCTGACGGCATTGCGCCGGCTCCAGCTCGACCGGGTCTGGTGGCTGGTGACGCCCGGCAACCCGCTCAAGGACAATTCCCGGCTGCCGCCGCTGGCCGAGCGCATCCGCCACGCACGCGGCGTCGCCGGCTCGGCCCGCATCCATGTCACCGGCATCGAGGCGAGGTTGCGCACCCGCTACACCGCCGACACGCTGCGCGCGCTGCAGCGCCGCTGCCCTGGCGTCCGCTTCGTCTGGATCATGGGGTCCGACAATCTCGCGAGCTTCCACCGCTGGAACGAATGGCGCGCCATCGCCCGGATGATGCCGATCGCGATCATCGACCGGCCGGGCTCGACGCACAGCGCCATGGCGTCGCCTGCCGCCAACTGGCTCTCGCGCTGGCGCGTCCCGGAGAACCGGGCGGCCACGCTCGCCCGGACACAGCCCCCCGCCTGGGTCTTCCTGCACGGCAGGCGCTCGCCGTTGTCCTCGACAATGCTGCGCGAACAGGCCGGCCGCGATTGAATTCCGGGCCTTTCCGGCTTATTTTGACTGCGTCGCGCGCAAGGCGCGCCTGATCGAGAGGATACGTCACTGAACCGTCAAATCCTTGGTGAAGCAGAGCCGAAGCCGCTTCCCCAGGCTGCTATCGCGGACAATCCCTCTGCCGATAGCATCGCCCTCGCGCTGCGTGTCCTGGACGACATGAAGGCCGAGGATGTCACGGTGATCGACCTCGTGGGCAAGACCTCGCTGGCCGATGCGATGATCATCGCGTCGGGCCGCGTCAACCGCCACGTCGCCTCGATTGCCGAAACCCTGATCGAGGCCCTGAAGAATGCCGGGCTGCCCGCGCCGAAGGTCGAGGGCATGCCGGCTTGCGACTGGGTGTTGATCGATACGGGCGACATCATCATCCACATCTTCCGGCCGGAAGTGCGCGATTTCTACAATCTCGAGAAGATGTGGGGCGCCGACCGACCGAACGAGCGCCTCGTCGGCTGACGAGGCGTGCGGCTCGCGGTCATCGCCGTCGGCCGGCTCAAGGACGGGCCGGAACGTGAGCTGTGCGAGCGCTACCGCGAGCGCGCCCTGGCGCTTGGCCGGAGCATCGGTTTCAGCGGCCCCGAGATCGCGGAATTGGCCGAGAGCCGCGGCCGGCGGCCCGAGGAGCGCAAGCGCGACGAGGGCGAAGCCATCCTTGGCAAGATCCAGCCCGGGCTGATCGTCGCGCTCGACGAGCGCGGCCGCAATCTCGGCAGCGAGGCCTTCGCCCAGCGCCTCGCCTCCGCGCGTGACGCCGGCACCGCTCATGCCAACTTCCTGATCGGCGGGGCGGACGGGCTGGGCGAAGCTGTGCGCGACCGTGCCGACATCACGCTCGCCTTCGGCGCGCTGACATTGCCGCATCAGCTTGTGCGCGCCCTCGTCCTGGAACAGATCTACCGGGCGATGACGATCGTCGCCGGCCACCCTTATCATCGGGTATGAATCACGCTCTGCTGATGATTCGCACCACGCTCTCCGGTCTGGGCCTCGCCGCCGACTTGTTTTTCAGCACGGCTTCCGTCGCCATCGCCCAGACGGCCCCGGATCCCGATGCCTTGCAGCGCGAGGCCCAGCAGAAGCTCGCCGAGCAGCAGGCGCGCGAGGCGGAGCTGAAGGCGATCGAGCAGCGGCTCGCCGGGAACAGGGAGGCGCGCGAAAAGCTCGAGGGCGAGATCGCGGCGATCCGCGCCGACCGTGCCGCCCTCAACAAGGCGCTGCTGGACACGACCGCCCGCACCCAGGCCGGCGAGCAGAAGCTCGGCGAGCTGGAAAAGCGGCTGGCGCTGCT
>ERZ778021.3848-NODE-3848-length-10170-cov-3.445180_pt1 | contig 10170 bp, 8 predicted proteins | sample MGYA00375751_ERZ778021 | MGnify/ENA primary metagenome ERZ778021 (study PRJEB29350, sample SAMN05389814) | bioreactor metagenome | isolation source: Thiocyanate stock bioreactor | place: South Africa: University of Cape Town | collected 2013-08-29 ... | reverse complement strand
GGCAACCGGTGATTGGCTACGACCAGGTCTATTACAAGCAGGCGCGATATCGCAACAACAAGAACGGCTCGACCGACTGGACGAAGGAGTTCGCCGACTTCTGCGATGCCGCCGGCCTGTCCGACTCGATGGGCAGCACTGTCATCGCGGGCACCTCGAAGCTCACCGACACCACTACCTTCACATGCTCCGGAAAAACGGTCGACCAGACCGCGATGAAGTCCGCGGTCGTCGGTCCGCGCGGCGTGCTGTATCTCACCGATGGTCATCACACCCTCACCAGCTTCTGGGACGCACCGGACGGTGGCGGCGCGGAAGTCAACATTCCCGTGGTGATGAAGGGTAACTTCATGAGCCTGAGCAACGCGGCATTCTGGCGCGAGATGCGCAAGAGCAAGAAGGTGTGGCTCAAGCTGCCCGATGGCCGCGCCATCACGCCTGCGGAACTGCCGCAGCAACTGGGCCTGAACAACGGTCTGCAGGACGATCCGTACCGCGCGCTGCTGTACTTCACGCGTGGTCTGGGCTATGACCAGCCTACGGTAAGCACCGACCCCGCCAATCTCACCCCGAGCCCTGAGTTCCTGGAGTTCTACTGGGCCGAATGGCTACAGGCGAACCCGCAGAACCTGAAGCTGTCGGCCTACAACCTGACGAATTCCGACAGCTATATGCAGGCCATTGGCGCGGCATCGGACCTGATGAACCGTGCGGATCCGAACACGATCATCGGCTCGTCGGGTCTGACGGCAACGGCCATGGGCCAGCGCCCGATGCCATACGCTCCTGCGGATCTGGCTGCGCTCTATGTGAGCGCCGACCCACTCAAGCCAGGCAAGCTGGCCTATGCGCTGAGCTACCGCGCTTCGCTGGCAGCCAAGTAAACCTCGCGCACTCCGCTGCATGAGATCCAAGGCCGGGCAGATGCCCGGCCTTTTTCTTTGTCGCCGGTAGTTAGGATCAGGCCCCACCGCCCAACTCCCGCCGCCCATGCCCGCAGCCGCACGCCATCTCGTTTTCCACGCAGCCATCGTCCTGCTGTTCGGCCTGCTGCTGGGCGCTCCTTATGCGAAAGCCATCAAGCGCGAGGCCGCCGCGCATATCGTCAACTCCTGGCGCGTCGCGCACCTGAGCCTGCCCATCGGCGCGACGCTGATGCTCGCGACGGCGGCGGTGCTGCCGTCGCTCGCGGTGCCGGCATGGGCGATGTGGCTCATCGCCATTGCGCTGATCGTGTCGGCCTACGGCTTCTGCGTATCCACGCCGCTCGCGGCCATTTCGGGGCAGCGCGGGTTGTCGTCGGGTGGCACGGGGCTGGGCCGGCTCGTGTACCTCGGCAACATGGTCGGTGCGGTGGCGTCCATCGTCGCGGCGGTGGCGTTGCTGGGCGCGGCTTTCGTCTCGCTCTGAGCGGCGCATGCAGCAGGCGCGGGCGGTTCCCGTTGTTCAGCTCGTCGGTCCCGGCGGTGCTGGAAAGACGACCGTCGGAAGCGAGCTTGCCCGGCAACTCGGCTGGCAGTTCGTGGACCTCGACCGGGAGTTCATGTCGCGCGAAGGCGATATCTCCGGCTACATGGCCGTCCACGGCTATGCCGGCTACGCGAGGCGCAACCTCGCCCTGCATGCGGAATTGCGCGGTGCATTCACCGCACCGACCGTGTATGTGCTCTCGTCCGGCTTCATGACCTACCCAGCCGACGTGGACGCGAGCTATGCCGGCATTCGCGCCGCCGTGGAGCGCGACACGCTGACCTTGCTGCTGCTCCCCTCCTTCGAACTGGAGACTTGCGTCCAGGCCATCGTCCGGCGACAGTTGTCCAGGCCTTATTTGCCGGGCAACGCCGCGAGCGAGGAGGCACGTATCCGCCAGCGCTTTCCGGTGTTCATGGCCTTGCGGTGCGCGCGTTTCCTCAATGACGGCGCACCGGAAGAAGCAGCGGCGCACATGGCCCGCTTTGTGCGCGAACGCGTCGACAACTGAGGAGGATAAGACCCGATGGAATCCCGAAGAAGAAACCTCGTGCTTGCCGGTGGCGCCACCCTGCTGGGCGCGGCAAGCTTCGCCGGTGCCGCCGAGGAGCCGCGCATCCCGGCGGAAGCCCTCGACAAACTGCTTGCGGACGCGAGCAGCAACGCGCCCGCGCTTCGCGCCGTCGTGGTCATGCGCAACGGCGTGCTGGCCGGCGAGCGCTACTACGCGGGCGCTTCCGCCAACGACTTGCTGGCGATCAACTCGGCGACCAAGAGCGTCTGTGCGATGCTGGTGGGGCAGGCGCTGCAGCAGGGAAAGATCCAGGGCCTCGGGCAGACCGTCGGCGAACTGCTGCCGGAAGCCGTGCGCAATGCGCCGGACTCGCCGGCAGCGCGGGTCACGCTGCAACAGATCCTCACCGGCACCACGGGGCTCGCTTACAACTGGCGCACGGGGATCGAGCTGCTGTTTTCGGCGGCCGACCCCGTCGCCCATGCGCTGAGCCTGCAAGCCGATGGCGCCGCGCCCGGCATCTGGTCGTACAACGACGCGGCGGTGTCGCTGCTCACGCCGATCCTCGAGCGCGCACACGGCGGCATGCCGGTCGCCGATGTCGCGAAGCGCGACCTGTTCGCACCGCTGGGCATCGAGCGCTTCACCTGGCGCAACGACAAGTCCGGCCATGCCACGGCCTACATGGGCCTGAGCCTGCGCACGCGCGATCTCGCGAAGCTGGCGTGGACCATGGCCGACGGCGGCCGCTGGAACGGCGCGCAGGTGGTGTCGGCCGACTGGGCCGCGGACAGCACGCGCCGTCATGTACCGGCACTGTGGCGCAATCCGCCGCTCACCGACATCGGCTACGGCTACCTCTGGTTCACCGGGGTGCTCGATGGCCGCGAGGTGGCCTGGGGCTGGGGTTATGGCGGGCAGTTCTCGCTGTTCGTGCCGTCGCTGCGCCTCGTGGTCGCGACTGCCGCCACGTCGCCCGCGCCTCGGGACGTGGCCGCGCAGACCGCCACGGTGGCGGCGCTGGTGCGGCAGATCGCGACGCTGGCCGCCGCTTCCGCCTAGCCTTTCGCGGCGCGCGCCTCGTCTTCCGCCGCCGGCTGCGCCTGAAACATCCGCGAAAAGTCGCAGCACTCCTGCGCCAGCATGACGATCGACGAGGTGAGGGCGCTGCGGTGCTCGCCCTTGTGCATCGCCACGTAGTGCACCAGCGGCAGCGCGGGCGTCACGTCGATCACCGCGAGCATGCCGGCCGCCACCAGCGGTTCCAGGCACTGGCGCGGCAGGTAGCTCACGCCCAGGCCCGACACGGTGAGCCCGGTCAGCGCCACCAGGTTGCTCACCACGATCACGTCCGCCGGCTGCACGCCTTGCTCCTTCATCCAGGTGTCGTAGGCGCGGCCGGTGCCGGAGCTGTTGCCCTGCACCAGCATGCGGTGGCGCGCCAGCTCGTGCAGCCGCATGGTGCCGGTGGCGGCCACCACACCGGGCTTGCACATCCACATGCTCTTGACCTTGCCGATGACCTTGTGCGGCATGCGCGAGTCGGCAAAGGTCTCCGGCACGATGACCAGGTCGAGCTCGTCGGCCCGCAGCTTGTCGCGCAGCTTGAGGCTGTCGTCCACGTCAGGCTCCAGGATTACCTTGGGGTAGTGCTGGCGGATCAGCCCCACCAGCCGCGGCAGCCAGGTCATGGCCGTGAGCTCGGTCACGCCGATGCGGATGCGCCGCTCCACCACGCCGGGCTTGCCGAACTGCTCGATGGCCGCGTCGCGCTGCGCCAGCAGCTTCTGCGCGAGCACGTACATCTCCTCGCCCTTCTCGGTGAGGCGCGCGGTGCGCTGGCTGCGGTCGAACAGTTCGGTGTCGAACAGCAACTCCAGTTCGTGCACTCGTTTGGAAATGGCCGACTGCGAGGCATGCAGCTGGTTGGCTGCCTGGGCGAAGCCGCCCAGCCGGGCGATCCAGTAGAGGGCTTCGAGTTGCTTGAAGGTCATCACGGTGCGCGGCTCCCGAAAATGGGCAAATAGAACGCTTTATTTCATGCAATTCGATCACAAAAAATCGCTTTTAGAAATTCAATGCGAGGCAGAAGATTCGCCCAAACCAACGTCATCGACTCTTCAAGGAACCACCATGGACCTCAGGAAACTGCCCCTCGCGCTCGGTCTCACCCTCGCTTTCGCCTGCGGCGCCGCCAGCGCCCAGGACGGCGGCACGCTTCAGAAGATCAAGGACAGCGGCATCATCCAGATCGGCGGGGTGGGCAGCCAGATCCCCTTCCCGTCCAAGCTCGGCTCCGACAGCGCGTCCATCGGCCTCACCAACGACATCTGCCTGAAGATCGGCCATGGGTCAGCCCTCGCCCGGGGGAAGGGCCCAATAGCCCGTTTCGCCGCCGCACCATGCCTGCGGCTTGGTGTAGTCCAGCGCCTTCCAGACCAGCGCATCGGTGTAGGTGACGACCTCCTCGCCCGACGCTGCCTGCTGGACGCCCGAATACCAGCCGGTGACGATTTCCTGGTCGAGCGCGGGATCGGGCGCCCCGCCCGCGAGGGCCGCCAGCGCGTCCGCCTTTCCCGAAGCCAGCAGGTTCGACAGGAACTTTCCGGCAATATCGGCATCGAGGTCATCGGTGTCGGCTTCCAGAAGCCGGGCCGAGAGCGAAACGAAATCCGCGGCCGTCATGGATGCGGCGGACACGAACCTGGCGCCGCACACCAGCGCCAGCGCGGTTCCGCCTCCAAGCGCCAGCAGGCTTCGCCGCGTCAGCCTTGCGTGCATGCCCTTGCCAGGATCGCTCATGTCGTCGCCGACTCCCGCCTTGATGCCAAAGGCAGATGTCATCGCAGCTATGTCTTTAGCGATCCTTAAGAGCCGGTGCCGCCACAGCGCGGCAGGGCGCCGGCGGCCCTTCGACCGCCAGCCCCGCTCCGATCAATCCGGCAGGCGCCGCACCGCGCCCTTGTCGGCGCTGGTGGCGAAGGCGGCATAGGCCCTGAGCGCGGTGGAGACCTGCCGCTTGCGCTTTTCCGCCGGCTTCCAGCCCTTGGCGCCCTGCTCGGCGCGACGCTTGTCCAGCTCGGCCTCGTCCACGGCGAGACGGATGATGCGGTTGGGAATGTCGATCTCGATGGTGTCGCCGTCGCGCACCAGGCCGATGGCGCCGCCTTCCGCGGCTTCCGGCGAGACGTGGCCGATGGAAAGCCCCGAGGTGCCGCCGGAGAAGCGCCCGTCGGTGACCAGCGCGCAGGCCTTGCCCAGCCCCTTCGACTTCAGATAGCTGGTGGGATAGAGCATCTCCTGCATGCCCGGCCCGCCGCGCGGTCCCTCGTAGCGGATGACGACCACGTCGCCCGCCTTCACCTCGTTGCCGAGGATGCCCTTGACCGCCGCGTCCTGGCTTTCGAACACCTTGGCGGGGCCGGAGAATTTCAGGATGGATTCGTCCACGCCGGCCGTCTTCACGATGCAGCCGTCCAGCGCCAGATTGCCCTTCAGCACGGCAAGCCCGCCATCCCTGGAGAAGGGGTGCACGGCGTCGCGGATCACTCCGGTCTCGCGGTCGAGGTCGAGCTCGTCCCAGCGCCGGTCCTGGCTGAAGGCCACCTGCGTCGGCACGCCGCCGGGCGCCGCCAGGTAGAAGTCGCGCACGCTCTGGCTGCCGGTGCGGGAGATGTCCCAGTGCTCGATGGCCTGGCCCAAGCTGGCCGCGTGCACGGTGGGCAGGTCGCGGTTGATGAGCCCCGCCCTGTCGAGCTGGCCGAGGATGGCGAAGATGCCGCCGGCGCGGTGCACGTCCTCCATGTGCACGTCCGCCTTGGCGGGCGCCACCTTGCACAGGCAGGGCACCCGGCGCGACAGGGCGTCGATATCGGCAAGCGTGAAGTCCACGTCGCCCTCATGCGCGGCGGCCAGAATGTGCAGCACCGTGTTGGTGGAGCCGCCCATGGCGATGTCCAGCGCCATGGCGTTCTCGAAGGCGCCCTTGGAGGCGATGGTGCGCGGCAGCGCGGTCTCGTCGCCCTGCTCGTAGTAGCGCTGCGCCAGATCGACGATCAGGTGGCCGGCTTCCACGAACAGCCGCTTGCGGTCGGCATGGGTGGCCAGCGTCGAGCCGTTGCCGGGCAGCGACAGGCCGAGCGCCTCCGTCAGGCAGTTCATGGAATTGGCGGTGAACATGCCCGAGCAGGAGCCGCAGGTCGGGCAGGCGGAGCGCTCGATGATCTTGACGTCCTCGTCCGAGACCTTGTCGTCGGCGGCCGCCACCATGGCGTCGACCAGGTCCAGCGCATGCTTCTTGCCCTGGAGCACCACCTTGCCGGCCTCCATCGGCCCGCCGGAGACGAAGACGGTGGGGATGTTGAGCCGCAGCGAGGCCATCAGCATGCCGGGCGTGATCTTGTCGCAGTTGGAGATGCACACCATGGCGTCGGCGCAATGGGCGTTGACCATGTATTCGACCGAATCCGCGATCAGCTCGCGCGACGGCAGCGAATAGAGCATGCCGTCATGGCCCATGGCGATGCCGTCGTCCACGGCGATGGTGTTGAATTCCTTGGCGACGCCGCCCGCCTGCTCGATCTCGCGCGCCACGAGCTGGCCGAGGTCCTTCAGGTGCACATGGCCCGGCACGAACTGCGTGAAGGAATTGACCACGGCGATGATCGGCTTGCCGAAATCCGTGTCCTTCATGCCCGTGGCGCGCCACAGGCCGCGCGCGCCGGCCATGTTGCGGCCATGGGTGGTGGTGCGGGAACGATAGGGAGGCATGGGACTGTCCTTGCTGCCTGGGCCGCCCTGGAGGGCCGCCTCGAAATTGGGTCGCAGCGTTATATACGCCGTGGACGGCGCTGGCCATGCTTTTGCTGTGCGCCAACTGGGCATCGTGCGTGCAACGATCGATCCCTTCCATGGCCGTTGTAGGATTGCGCACGGCACGCACGTCCTTGAGGCGACGGCGAGTGAAAACGCCGTTCAGCCGGGCGGGTCGAAGTCGGTCATAGCGAGGAGAGCGTCATGCAGAAGATCAGTCCATGCCTGTGGTTCCGGAACGAGGCCGAAGAGGCGGCCGACTTCTATGTTTCGATCTTTCCCGACGCGAAAAAGGGAACCGTGCTGCGGAGCGGCGAAAGCGGGCCGGGGCCCGCGGGCAGCGTCGTGATGGTGGGTTTCGAGCTGGCCGGCCAATCGTTCCAGGCGCTGAACGGCAACTCTGAAGACAGGTTCAACAACGCCATCTCGTTGTCCATCGACTGCAAGGACCAGGCCGAGGTCGACTACTACTGGGACAGGCTGATCGGCGACCGCGGCAAGGAGATCGCGTGCGGCTGGCTCAAGGACCGCTATGGCGTGTCGTGGCAGATCGTGCCGGAAATTCTGCCCCGGCTGTTGAACGACCCGGACAAGGCCAGGGCGGGCCGGGTGATGCAGGCGATGATGAAGATGATCAAGATCGACGTCGCCAGGATAGAAGAGGCGGCGAAGGACTGAGGCGGGGAAATCCCGGCCAAAAAAAGCGGCGGGTGGGACCGCCGCTTTCCGTGTCTCAGCGGTGCCGGCGCATCAATGCTGCGGTGCAGGCTCTCCCGCCGGGGCGGCGGTCTCATCCTGCGCCGCACGATCCTTGTGGGCGAGGAAGGTGTAGAACATCGGCACCACGAACAGCGTGAACATGGTGCCGACCAGGATGCCGGAGAAGATCACCAGGCCCATGGAATAGCGCGCCGCCGCGCCCGCGCCCTGCGCGGTGATCAGCGGCACCACGCCCAGCGCCATCGCCGCCGTCGTCATCAGGATCGGCCGCAGGCGCACCTTGGCCGAGGCGACGATGGCCTCGAAGCGGCCCAGGCCGTGCTCCTCGCGCTGCTGGTTGGCGAATTCCACCAGCAGGATGCCGTGCTTGGTGATGAGGCCGATCAGGGTGATGAGGCCCACCTGGGTGTAGATGTTGAGCGTGCCGAGCCCGATGTTGAGCGGTATGATGGCGCCGAAGATCGACAACGGCACCGACATCATGATGATGAGTGGGTCGCGGAAGCTCTCGAACTGCGCGGCGAGCACCAGATAGATGACGATGACGGCGAGCGAGAAGGCGATGAGGATGGTGTTGCCCTGCTCCTTCTCCAGCCGCGACTGGCCCGAATAGTCGACGAAGAAGCCGGCCGGCAGCACGGAGCGGGCGACTTCCTCGATCGTGGAGAGGCCGGTGCCGGTGGTCACGCCCGGCAGCGGCAGCGCCGAGATGGTGGCGGAGGTCAGCTGGTTGAACTGCTCGATGGCCGCCGGCGAGGCGTTGGTGGAGATGTGGACCACCGCCGAAAGCGGCACCATCTCGCCGGTGGCGCTACGCACGAAATATTCGCCCAGCCGCTGCGGGTTGTCGCGGAATTCCTGCGGCACCTGGGGGATGATGTCGTAGGAGTTGGAATCGCGGTCGAACTGGGCCACCTCGGCCCCGCCGACCAGAAGGCCGAGCGTGGCGCCGATGTCGCGCACGGAGATGTTGAGCGCGGCGGCGCGGTCGCGGTCGATGGTCACCGTCACCTGCGGCGCGTCGAAGGCCATCGAGTTCTGCACAATGATGAAGCGGCCGGAAGCCTGCGCCTTCTGCTTGATCTGCTCGGCCACCTCGTAGACCTGCGAGGGATCGCCGGTGGACTGGACGATGAAGGAGATCGGCAGGCCGCCGCCGGTGCCCGGCAGCGAGGGCGGCGCGAAGACCAGCGCCTGCACGCCCGCCACCTTGGCGAGCCGGCCCTGTATGTCGGCCTGAAGCTCCTTCTGCGAGCGGGTGCGCTCGGCCCAGTCCTTGAACGCCCAGACGGAGAAGCCGCTGTTGGTGGCGCCGTTGATGCCGACGATGGAGAAATTGGCGCGCAGTTCCGGCAGGTCCTCGGTCAGGCCGCGGATCTGGCTGGCATAGAGGCTGGTGTAGTCGGAGGTGGCGTAGCGCGGCGCGGTGATCAGCGCGAACAGCGCCCCCTGGTCCTCTTCCGGCGCCAGCTCGCTCGACGTCTTGAAGAACATGAAGCCGGTGACGCTGACCAGCGCGATGACGATCATCAGCGTGACCGGGCGGTATTTCAGCGAGCCGGAGACCAGCCGCTCGTAGCGGTTGGCCACGCGCTCGAAGCTGCGGTCGATGAAGGCGGCGAAACGCGAGGTGTGCCCAGACTTCAGCACGCGCGCCGACATCATCGGCGTCACCGTCAGCGCCACGAAGCCGGAGATGACGACGGCGCCCGCCAGCGTCAGCGCGAACTCGCGGAACAGCGAGCCGGTGAGGCCGCCGGTGAAGGCCAGCGGCGCGAACACCGCCGCCAGCGTGATGGTCATGGCCACGACGGGCCCGGTGATCTCGCGCATGCCGGCAAAGGCCGCCTGCATGGGGTTCATGCCGTCTTCCATGTGGCGGTGGATGTTCTCCACCACCACGATGGCGTCGTCCACCACCAGGCCGATCGCCAGCACCATGGCCAGCAGCGACAAGAGGTTGATGGAGTAGCCGAGCAGGAACAGGAAGAAGCACACGCCGATCAGCGACAGCGGAATGGTGATGACCGGCATCAGCACCGAGCGCAGCGAGCCGAGGAACAAAAGGATGACCAGCACCACGATGGCGACGGCCTCGGCGATGGTCTTGAACACCTCCTCGATGGAGGCGCCGATGGTGGCGGTGGCGTCGTAGACCAGGGTGATGGTCATGCCCTGCGGCAGCTCGGACTGGATGGCCGGCAGCTCCTTGATGACGGCGCCGGCGGTGTCGAGCGGGTTGGCGGCCGGCGTGGGGAAGATGCCGATGAAGGTGCCCGGCTTGCCGTTGAAACTGACGCGGGTGTCGGTGTCCTCCGCCGCCAGTTCCACCTTGGCCACGTCGCGCAGGCGCACGACATTGTCCTTGTCGGACTTGATCGGCATGGCGCCGAAGGATTCGGGCGTCTGCAGCGTCGACTTCATGGTGATCGAATAGGCGACGTATTCGTTCTGGGTCTTGCCCGGTGCCGACAGGAAGTTCGAGTTGTTGATCGCCGCCAGCACCTCCGCCGCCGTCATGGAGCGGGAGGCGAGCTTGACGGGATCGATCCACACGCGCATCGAGTAGTCGGCCGCGCCGAGCACCTGCACCTCGGCCACGCCCTTGATGGTGGACATGCGGGGGCGGATCACGCGCTCGATATATTCGGTGA
>ERZ778021.3847-NODE-3847-length-10170-cov-5.392684_pt1 | contig 10170 bp, 6 predicted proteins | sample MGYA00375751_ERZ778021 | MGnify/ENA primary metagenome ERZ778021 (study PRJEB29350, sample SAMN05389814) | bioreactor metagenome | isolation source: Thiocyanate stock bioreactor | place: South Africa: University of Cape Town | collected 2013-08-29 ... | reverse complement strand
CAGCCACCCGGCCGAGGTGGTGTAGCAGGAATACCCCTCGCGCTCGAGCGTCGCTCGTCCCCGCGCCTCCATCTCCGCCCAGACCTCCGCCAGCTGCTCCGGCGTGACCTCGTCCAGGCGTCGGTTCATCGTCACCACGTGGTCGTGCTTGAAGTCCGACAGCAGCATCCCGGCGGCGCAGAAGATCGACGACTCGCGCGGCACCACCAGCATCGGGATCTCCAGCTCGGCGGCGATCGCGGCGGCGTGCACGGGGCCGGCGCCCCCGGCCACCACGAGCGGGAAGTCGCGCGAGTCCAGGCCGCGACGGACGGTGACCTCGCGGACCCCCGCCGCCATGGCGACGTTCGCGTAGTTATGGATGCCCGCGGCGGCCCGACCGACGTCGAGGCCGAGCGGCGCGGCGACGTCCTTCTCGATCACCCGCCTGGCGGCGTCGAGGTCGAGCGACATCCTGCCGCCCAGGAACGTCTCGGCGTCGAGGTAGCCGAGCACCAGGTCGGCGTCGGTGATCGTCGCTCGCTCGCCTCCACGGCGGTAGCAGGCCGGTCCGGGACTTGCGCCCGCGCTCTCCGGGCCGACGCGGAGGAGGCCGCCCTCGTCCACCCGGGCGATCGATCCGCCGCCGGCGCCGATCGTGTGGATGTCGATCATCGGCAACGCCGTTCGCCAGCGGTCGATCACGCCGTCGCTCATCACCAGCGGCTTGCCGTCCTTGACCAGCGCCGCGTCGAAGCTCGTCCCGCCCATGTCGACGCTGAGGCAGTGGTCGAGACCGTGTGCTCGCACGGCGACCAGCCCACTCGCGGGTCCGCTGGCGGGGACGGAGAGAAGGGCGACCTCCACCGGGGTCGCGACGCCCCCGTTCGACTGCATGATGAGCAGCACTCCGCCGAACCCGGCATCCCGCAGCTGCCCCTCCAGGCGTCCGAGGTAGTTGCTGATGATCGGTCCGACGTAGGCGTTGAGGACCGTCGTGCTGAGCCGGTCGTAGTAGCGGATCTGGGGGACGAGGTCGACCGACACCGAGGCATAGACGTCGGGCATGAGCCCGGCGAGCACGTCCCGCGCCTGGTGCTCGTGGGCGGGATTGGTCGGCGAGTGCAGGAGACAGACCGCGACGGCCTCGACGTCCTCCTGGCGGAAGTGCTCGACCGCCTGCTCGAGCTCGTCCACCGCGAGCGGCTCGACCTCCCCGCCCGCGGCGTCGATGCGCCCGCCGATGCCCATCCGTAGGTAACGGTCGACCAAGGGCACGGGTGGCTGCAGGTCGTTGTCGTAGTTCGACTCTTTGGCCCCGTCGCGGATGGCGAGCGTGTCGCGGAAGCCCTTGGTGCCGATCAGACCGACACGGGCGCCCCGACGGGTGAGCAGGGCGTTCGTCGCCACCGTCGTACCGTGGACGATCACCGTGGTCTGGCCGAGCAGCTCCTCCCGCGTACGGCCGAGGATCTCGGCGATCTCGTCGAATCCCTGGAGCAGCCCCTGGCTGGGGTCGCCGGGCGTCGAGCTCGTCTTGTGGATGATCTCCTCGCCCTCGCCGACGACGAGGAAGTCGGTGAAGGTTCCGCCGACGTCGATGCCGATCCGAAAGCTCACGCCCCGGTCCTCTCGATCGTGCGGAGCGTCCGGGTCTCCCCCTCGAGCACCGTCCAGTTCCCCGTGTCGATGGCGACGCCGTACTCCGAGCGGGCGGCGGCAGGCGAGATGAGGCCGTCGCGCACCTCGGCCAGGACCAGCTCCGCGGGCCGCTCGCGCGGGTCGCCGTAACCGGCGCCGCCGCCGTTGGTCGCCACGACCCGGGTGCCCGGGGGGAGATCAGGCTGGTGTTCCTTGGAGCCCCAATTCGCCTTGGTGCCGTCCGGGAACTCCAGCAGCAGCGTGTTGAGGCCGCCGGGATGCCCGCCGAACAACCCGGGCGGCGGCGTGGCGCCCTCGAGGGCGACGTCGTCGCCGTGGGTCGTGCCGTGCTCGGGCTCTCCGTAGGTCCGGAAGGCGGAGCGCAGCCCCAGTCCGCCACGCCACCTGCCGGGCCCCGCGGAATCGGTGTCGAACTCGCAGTACTCGAAGACGTGCGGAGAGGTGAGCTCGAACATCTCGGGGTCCGGTGAGCGCATCTGCAGCGCGGCGGGCGAGCCGACCATGTTCCAGCCGTCGGCGCCGAGCTTCGCTCCCGCGCCCCCGCGCTGGAAGACCGCGAGCACGACGAACAGCTCACAGTCACGGGGATCACGGCCGGCCAGGGCGATCGGCAGGAGCTGGTTCCAGCCCGCGGTGACGCGGTCCGGCATCGCCTCGGCCAGCGCCATCATGATCGACTCCAGGACCTCGTCGACCATCTGGTTCCCGAACACGGACGCGGCGGGGAACCGTGGGTTCAGCAAGGAGCCCTCACGGAAGACCGTGGTCACCGGGATGAAGAGTCCGTCGTTCGACGGCACGTCGACGCCGGCGGCGCTGAGGAGCATCGACAGCGCGATGCGCGTCGCCGCCTTGGCCGAGGCCGGCGGCATATTGGTGAAGCCCGGGGCCTGGTCGTCACTGCCGCTGAAGTCGAAGGTGATGTCGGAGCCTTCGATCCGCACCTCGACCGCGATGCGGTAGCGCCGCTCGGGGTCGATGCCGTCGGACACCATCCAGCTCTCGCCGTGATAGACGCCGTCGGGCCAACGCTCCAGCTCGGCGCGCACGAGCCGCTCCGAGCTCTCGAGCACGAAATCCATGTGCACCTGGAAGACGTCGAGGCCATAGCGCTCGAGCAAGGCGATCAGGCGGCGCTTGCCGACCGTGCAGGCACCGACCATCGCCTTGAAATCCTCGAGCACGATCTCGAGCCTGATGTTGGCGCCGAGCAGGTCCCAGACGTCGCGCCGGAGCTCGCCCGCCTCGTAGATCTTCAGCGGCGGGATGCGGAAGGCCTCCTGCCAGATCTCGACGTTCTCGGGGTTGTAGCCGCCGGCGGTGGAGCCGCCGATGTCGGCCACGTGCCCCTTGCACGCCGACCAGGCGACCAACTCACCGTCGAAGAAGATCGGCACGTAGATGCCAACGTCGGCGTTCTGGTTGCCGCGCGTGTAGACGTCGTTGTGGATGATGACGTCACCGTCCGCCAGGTCATCGCCGAAGTACTCGATGATGTACTCGAGCGGCGGCTGGGCGGCGAAGGCGATGATCGCCGCGTACTCCGTCTGTCCGAGCATCCGTCCCTCCCGATCGAAGACGACGGCGACGAGGTCGGCGATCTCGTTGAAGATCGGCGAGCGAGACGACCGGATCAGCATCTCGGCCATCTCCTTGGTGATCGACTCCACCCGTCGTTGGAGGACGGGTGCGAGCAAGGGGTCGATGCGGGGATCGGCGGCGGGCGTCTTGATCGTCATGTGACTCCTATCCGAGGATCGCGAGATCGAGGGGATGGCGGGAGAGTGCCTCGGTCCGATCGTCCCCGACCAGATAGGTGTTCGACATGTAGCCGACCGGGCCGTTCGCGTCGGGCCCGTCGACATCGGGGACGAGGTGGGGATGGAGGGCGAAGGCCATGTCGGCGGCGACGTGGGTCGGAGCGTCGGCGCCCGCGGGCTCCGCGGTCTCGACCACGCCGAGGCCGATCCAGGCAGCCTCGATCACGTCGTGCCCGATCGAGTGACCACACCAGTGGCCTGGCTGGGTATTGCTCTTGGAGGTGACGTTGATGATCGCTTCCTGGACCGAGGCAAGCGACGCACCGGGGCGCATGGCGGCCCTACCGGCCTCCAGGGCAGAGGCGACGTTCTGGTGGACTCGCCATTGCGCGTCGCTCGGCTGGGCGAACGCGACCATCCTCGAGAGCTCGACCCAGTAGCCGGTGGGGCCGACGAGCTCGATCGAGAACATCAGCAGCCGCGCGGTGCCGACGATCTCGTCGCGCGGCACCCGATAGCGCGCCGAGTGCCCGTCACCGGGCCGCTCGTCCATGATCAGGAAGATCGGGTCCTCACCCCCGTGTTCGGCCATCACCGTCACCAGCGCCGTGTTCAGCGCCCGCTCGGTCATCCCAGGTCGAGCGATCTCGAGCAGCCGCTGATGACACTGATCGGCGATCCAGGCGCTCTCCTTTAGCCCGCGGATCTCCTCCTCGCTCTTCTGCGCGCGCACGCGATCGAGGAGATCGCTCGCGTCGGCGAACTCCGTGTCGGGCAACTCGGCGCAGAGGTGCTCGTACTCGCCGATCGCCATGATCGCGTCCCGGCCGACGATGCCGACCCGTTCGCGCGACGGCAGCTGCTTCAGCGCCTCGCACAGTCCTGACGCCGTATTGAGCGGGAACCGTGAGTCCTCGACCCAGGTACTGCGAGGCATCCCGGCCATGCTGCGAGGGAGGATGCAGACCGGTTCCGCACCGGGCGCGAGCACCGCGTAGCCGTAGCGTCCGGAGAGATCGTAATCGGCGACGTACCGGAGCGCGCCCTTCTGTCCCCGGCTGTCGGCACCGACGAAGACAAGTGCGTCGAAACCGCGGCGCTGCATCTCGGTGAGCAGCGCTGTCCAGCGACGGTCTCGCTCGGCGAGGGAAAGCCGGTTTCCCGGCGCGGCGTGCGCGCCCCTCTGCCCATGCCCGGCACCGTTGTCCCGAGTCATGGTGTTGGTGCGCTTTTTGTCGTGCTTCATAGGACCTCTAGTTTGCTCAGTCATCTTTTCAGCAACTTCAGAGACGATAGTGAAAATCAGTTCCTGGAAAAAGCGAAAATTGTTTCCCTACTCACGCGATGGAGATGAGCAGCCGATCGAGGCGTTCGTCGGCCTCTGGGCCCAGTTCATCCACGTTCGGGCGGTAGCGCTCTCGCAGCAGCGCCGAGATCCGGGGGAGCTCCTTCGTGGCCACGCCGACCTCACTCAGGCGCGACGGCAACTCGAGTCGCCGGGCGATGGCGGTGAGCGCCTCGGCCGGCGAAGACCGCGGCCGGGCGGCGCTCCCTTCTGGTGTCAGCGCCATCGCGATCGCCTCGTCGGCCCTCGGTCGCAGACCCTCGGTCGCCCGCAGCACCGCGGGGAGGGTGATACTCGAGGTCGCAGCGTGTGGCACCCCATAGGTTCCGCCCAAGATGTGACCGATACGGTGGCTGAGCCCGAGCGTCGCGTTGGCCGGCGCGAAGTAACAGTGCCAGGCGCCGATCTGTGCCTGGAGCCTTGCCTCACTGGATCCGGACACGGCGGACCACTCGAGGGCCGTGGCCACCTCGCGGATGCCGATCAGCGCGAGCGGGTCGCCGATCGGGCGCTCCCCTGGGGCCCGGACCGCCTCGACAGCGTGGTCGAGCGCCTTCATGCCCGAACCATTCCAGAGATCGATCGGGGTCGACTCCGTCGCCATGGGATCCAGGACGACGATCTCCGGCACCGAATCCGCCTCGATGAAGCTCTGCTTGAAGCTGTCCTCGGTCACACCGTAGAAGTGGGAGTACTCGGATCCCGACAGCGTCGTCGGCACCGCCGCGTGGCGCAGCCGTCGGCCGCCGGCAGCGGCCGCGACGAGGACGGCCTTGGCCGCGTCGATCACACTGCCGCCCCCGACGCTCACGATCGCGTCGGCATCAGCGGCCGCGACGGCATCCGTCGCGGCGGCGACGCCGCTCGCGGGCACGTGGGCGGCGAGGCCCGCGCAGGAGCCGACGCAGATCGCACCTAGTGCCGCCTCCACCATCGGCGCCACCGACCGCGCGAGCGACCGCGTCGTCAGTACGAGTGCCCGCCGGGCGCCGAGCTCCTCCAGGTCGGCCCGCAGGCAATCGAGCGACCCGACGCCCCAACGCACGCGGCGAGTGCCAAGTGCGTCATGGTGGCCCGACGACCAGCGTGCTTCATCCATCGGCCGTCAGGCGGCCGCGGTGCGCCTGGGCGTGGGCGCCGGTCGCAGCCGCAGGGACTCTTCGATCTCTCCTCGGCGAGACTCGAGCTCGCTCGGCAGGCAGAGCTTCTGGCCCAGCTCGCCGGCCGCCTCGTCGATAGTGAAATAGGGGGGCGTCGCTATCCGGTAGAGGTGACCGTCCGGATCGCGGAAGGAGACGCTGCTGAAGTACCGCTCGTCTTCGATCTCGCCAACCTCGATCTCGGCACCGGCCAGCGCCTTTCGCCACTCCGCCAACGCTTCCTCGTCACGAGCCGTGAGTGCGATGTGGTGCGACAGTCCGACGCCAAGTCGTCCCGCCGGGTAGCCCGGGAAGCCGAAGTAGGTAAGTACGTGGCCGGGCCGTGGCTCCTGCGTCGCGGAGTAGTAGTAGTGGGTCGCGTCCGCGGCGTCGAGGTAGTCGGTCATCTTGATCAGGTCAACACCGACGCGATTGACGAAGAAGTCCGTCACCGCCTCGATATCGGAGGAGACCGAGGTGTTGTGATGGAAGCCGCGCAATGCCATCTCAGCCGAGATGTCGGCGTGCGGCTCGGAGGCGACCTCCGCGGCGATATCCCGCTCCTTCCGGTCGACGGCCTCCTCTGGCGGTTTCATGTAGTCGCTGCCGAGGACCGCCTCGTCATGTCCGAAGCCTGGCTCGGTGGTGGCGATCTCGAATATCGCGCCGTCAGGGTCATTGAAGTAGATCGCACTGAAGTAGTTACGGAAGTACGGCCCGGTGACGTGGAATCCGCGATCACTCAGGTGGCGCTTCCAGTTCAGGAGCTGCTCACGAGAGTCGGTGTGAAGGGCCAGGTGGTGATTGGTCCCCGCACCCCAACGACCATGCGGCGACCCTGCCTGCGGATCATCCAACGAAGCCTTCGTCGTCTCCTGATCGACGAATCCGTCGGCCGGGAACTCATAGAAGATCGGGTTCCACTCATAGTAGGTGACTATCTGATCGGTCCCGCCGTCGGCAAACCCGAAGTGAGCCACCGCGATGCGCTCATCATGTGGATGAACGGTACGCTTGACCAGCCGCAGGCCGAGGTCGTCGACCATGAAGCGAGTCGACCGCTCGAGGTTGGCGCTGATGAACGCCTGGCTGTGGATGCCAAGGCTGTACGGGGATGGCATAGGGGTTCCTCCTGTCCTAACTGGTAACGACCTACCAGCGGTAGGCGGGTGACTTTGGCCGGTCACCGTGTGGCGGCCGTCAGTTCTCAAGTAACCGTGGGGAAGCTCGGTCGACCGGTGAGACGTCGACAAGAATTGATCAGGGGCTCAGAACCTGAACCTGTTCTCAGGTTGGCGCCTTTCGTAATCCGACCGCACAACTCTCCTTTCGGTCACCCTTTGACGAGCGACGGACAACTCGGAAGAATCTCTTAAGGGGAGCTAAGCACAGTGGGAAAGACAGGAATAGAGAAAAATATCTTGCCCTCAGTTGCTTACAAAAATAATGTCTGTCGTATTTCAGATGGCTAGGATTGAGTCCACGGTACGGCGTACAGCCCCGTAGAAAGCGCTGAAGGAGTGCGATGAGCCCCCAGGAAAGCTCCAGCATCGGGAAGCCGGTCCAGACGGCCCCCCAACAGATAGCCGCCACGATCAAGGAGCTGATCGTCGACGGTACCCTCGCGCCCGGGGATCGACTTCCGCCGGAGCGCGAGCTCGTCGAGGAGTTCGCCGTGAGCCGCCCGACACTCCGCCAGGCGCTCCGCGAGTTGACGACGATGCGTGCCCTGACCATGAGCCCCGGTCGAAACGGCGGCTACCGGGTCGCCGATTTCTCCCCCTCGGAGCTCGGCACGAGCGTCGGAGAGTTCATCTCCCTCTCGATCGGCGCCCGGTCGCTGACCGCCTATCAACTGCTTCAGGTCCGCCACTCGCTGGAGGTCCTCTCGGCGCGGGTGGCGGCGGTCGAGCGGACCGAGGAGGAGCTGGCCGAGCTCGAACAGGCTTTTCCCGACCCGGCTGTCTATGGGGACAGCGTCGAGGAGGCGCGGCGCCAGGACCTCGCCTTCCATCGGGTCTTGGCGAAGGCGACGCACAACCCATTGATCGTCGGCTTCTCGAGCGCGGCCACCATCGCGTTCAACCAGATCCCGGACACCGCCCGCCAGCAGGTGCTGCCGGGCCTGCTGGACCATCTGGACGCGGTGCTCGACGCGGTTCGGGAAGAGGATCCGGACGCCGCCGCGGAAGCGATGGTCCGCCACCTGCAGATCGACGACGTGTTCGGTCCCCGTCCGACCACCGCGGGCGTCGGACCGGAACCCGAGACGCCCGCGGACGCCTGAGCGGGAAAGTTCGCCGCGCCTCGATCATGGCTCTGCGTGACATCGGGCCGAGGAAGCCGTCGATCGGCGAACTGCTCGAGGGGTACGGGCGGCGCGAGTTCACCCCGCGGGAGATCCTCGCGGACCTGATCGCCCGCATCGAGGAGGCCGAGCCGATCGTCCACGCCCTCGTCGCCACTCGCTTCGACCAGGCGATGCTCGAGGCGACCTCGCTCGACCGTCGCGCGCCGGACGCCTCTATGCCGCTGGCCGGGATCCCCTTCGTGGCGAAGGACCTGCTCGACGTCGGGGGCAGTCCTACGCGCTGCGGATCGCTGACCAGGGACGACGCGGAGCCCGCGCCCGGCGACGCCATCGCCGTCGCCCGGCTGCGGCGTGCGGGTGCGATCCTGATCGGGAAGTCCCGCACCCATGAGTTCGGCTGGGGGATCACCACGGTGGCCGCCGACGGCACCGGCACCGCGAACCCGGCGGATCCGACGCGGATCGCGGGCGGCTCCAGCGGTGGTTCGGCGGCGGCGGTCGCGGCGGGCGAGGTCCCGCTCGCATTGGGGACCGACACGGCGGGCTCGGTTCGAATCCCTGCCGACTTCTGCGGGGTCGTCGGCCTCCGGCCGTCCCCCGGCCGCATCCCCCGGTGCGGCGCGTTTCCGCTCGCTCCCTCCCTCGACCAGGTAGGGCCGCTGACCCGCACGCCCGAGGACGCCGAGATCGTCCTCGACGTCCTCGCCCCCCGCTGCCGACCGGGCCCGGCTCGCGACGTCGTCTTCGGCGTCTCCGCCGACCTCGCCCCGCCAGATACCGACCCTGGACGGCTCGCGACGCTCGAGCGCGTCGTCGCGGCGATGCGTGCGGTCGGCGCCGAGGTGCACGAGGTCGCCCTGCCCGAGGCCGACCAGGCATTCGGGACGATGGGCACCATCATCTTGGCCGAAGGCCTCGCCGGACATCGGCGCCTCGGCCTGTGGCCGGAGCGAGCGTCTGCCTACGGCGCCGATGTGCGAAGCCGCCTGGAGCTCGCCGAAGGGGTCGGCTTGGACGAGTTCAACGAAGCGGCACGGCGGCGGGAGGATCTCCGCGACAGGCTGGCATCAATCTTCGCCGAGGTCGACGTCCTCCTCGGCCTCACGTCAGGGGTCGGCCCGATCCGCATCGAGGAGCAGGGCACCGACCCGGACTTTCGCCGTCGAGCGATGAGCTGCACGGCGATCCAGAGCCTCGCCGGGCTGCCCAGCTGCGCGGTTCCGGCCGGCACCGATCGCGACGGGGTGCCGATCGGCGTCCAGGTCACCGGCGCGCCGGGCGCCGACCGGCAGGTACTCGCCGCCGCCCGCCTCGTCCGCGGCGCGTCGCCAGGCTGACGGCTTTCGCGGTTCCCGGTTTGAGTGCGAGTTCGACGTGACCGAGCGTCTCCGGGAAGTCCTTATGCTCGGCGGCCCGTTCTCCTGCTAGTCGGCGGCCTGGCGACGATCGGGCAGTCGAGACGGGCGACGTGTTCGGTCGTGGTCGTGAGCCCGGAGTCGTCGCCGAGCTTAGGTTCGAAATAGTCTTCCAGTAGCAGGTCCGAGCCGCCGCCGGGGCTTCACAGTCCGGCAGACGATCGCGTATTAGTCGATGACTTTCCTTAACGCCCGGTCGCCCTTGTCCGCTTGCCCTCTTAGTGCTTGAAGAAGTCGAAGTCGGTGAGCCGAATCAGGTTCCCCGAGGCTTCTTCAGGTGGTTGGGGAGATCGCCGCGCCCATCGGCCGTAACCTGCCGGACACGAGGCGCTGCAGCCATCGCGCCCAGCGAGATCTTGGCCGAGCGCTGACCGGGAACAGACCACGTCTCGAAGATCTTGCGCGGTCGGGCCCAAACTCATCCACGGGCGCGGCATCTGCGCTGCGTTTTCTCATCCAGTGCGCCGGATCAGTCCAGGCTTAACGTCCGTGCTCCAGCCGCGCGGTCGTCGCGGAAGCGGTTGGTATTGGCGACGTGGCGGCGAGGAGTTGCCGGCGG
>ERZ778021.3843-NODE-3843-length-10181-cov-3.910330_pt1 | contig 10181 bp, 8 predicted proteins | sample MGYA00375751_ERZ778021 | MGnify/ENA primary metagenome ERZ778021 (study PRJEB29350, sample SAMN05389814) | bioreactor metagenome | isolation source: Thiocyanate stock bioreactor | place: South Africa: University of Cape Town | collected 2013-08-29 ... | reverse complement strand
AGCAAAGTGCTTTCTGATGGCACCTGTCATGGCAAGACGCAGGTCAGAGTCAATATTGATTTTGCAGACCGCCATGGATGCGGCTTTGCGCAGCATTTCTTCCGGGATGCCGATTGCGTCGGGCATTTTGCCGCCGTAGGTGTTGACCATTTCAACAAATTCGGGAACAACGGAGCTTGCACCGTGAAGCACGATGGGGAAGTTCGGCAGTCTCTTCTCGATTTCTTCTAAGATATCGAACCGAAGCTGAGGGTCCTGGCCGGGTTTGAATTTATAAGCGCCGTGGCTTGTCCCGATGGCGATGGCAAGAGAATCCACGCCGGTTCTGGTGACGAAATCATAAACCTGATCCGGGTCGGTATAAGAAGCGTCTTCCGCTGATACGTTGACGTCGTCTTCGATGCCTGCCAGCTGTCCCAGCTCGCCTTCCACGGTTACGCCGAACTGATGGGCATAGTCAACCACTTTTTTGGTCAGGGTGACATTGTCTTCATAGCTGTGGTGGGAACCGTCAATCATAACGGAGGTAAAGCCGCCGTCGATGCAGGATTTGCACAGCTCGAAGGTGTCGCCGTGGTCAAGATGCAGGGCAATGGGAAGACCGCTTTCTGCAATGGCGGCTTCTACGAGCTTTACCAGATAGGTATGGTTCGCATATTTTCTTGCGCCTGAAGAAACCTGCAGGATAAGGGGGGCACGAAGCTTGTTCGCCGCGCCGACGATACCCTGGATTATTTCCATATTGTTTACGTTGAAAGCGCCGATGGCATAGCCGCCCTCATAAGCTTTCTTAAACATTTCTGTTGTGTTTACTAATGGCATTTTAACACTCTCCTGTTACATATTGGACTTATTATACTACAGTTTGAGGGCAAAGAAAAGAGCCAATCTCATATTTTTCACTTAATATTATGGTTTCTTGCGTAGTGAAACAGGTATTGCTGGGCAATTCCTGCATATTCCCGGGCGCATTCGGGCAAACCGGCAGGCAAAAGCATTGCCATCACCCGTTTGATCCACACATCCTCGGGAAAGGCTTCCAGCTTTTCACAGCCGAACAGAAGGGCGCAGTCCGCCACCTTTTGTCCCACGCCTTTGATTTTTAACAGCTCCTGCTTCGCTTCCTCATAGGGCAGATGTTTCAGCCGGTAAATCTCCACCTGCCCGGCGGTGATTTTCTTTGCTGCGTCCAGTATGTATTTGGCACGAAAGCCGGCACGAAGGGGCTGCAAATCCTCCACCGTCAAATCCGCAAGCCTGTCGGGGGATGGAAAAGAAAAAAAGCCGGGCTCGATTTCGTCCCCGAAGGTTTCACAGAGCCGTGCAATGATTCCTTTGATTCTGGGGATGTTGTTGTTTTGGGAAATGATGAAGGAGCAGAGGGTTTCCCAGGGGTCTTGCCGCAAAATCCGGATGCCCTTTGCAAAGGCAGCGGCGCATTTCAGGGTTTCATCTTGTGAAATTATTTGTATCACCCTGTCATAATCCATATCTAGGGTAAAATAATCATACCAGATTTCAATAAAATCCTTTTCGGTCATATGATAAAAAATAACGGTATCGCCCTCACGCTTACATGTTACTACTTTCCCGAAAGCGACCCCTTGCCACACGCCGTTTGTTTCGGAAAAGCGGAACGCCTGTCCGCAGTCGAATATTTCTTCCGGATCAAAATTTTTTATAGAATGTAACACAAGGTTCTCGCCGCTTTGGGTGTATTGTTGCTTCTCTTTTGTGATTACCATGCAAATCCCTTTCTTTCTGTTGCCAACCAAATAATTGGCTTTTACATTATACCAATTTTATTGTATAATAGAAAGGAAAAAAATTTGCTAAATCTTAGAAGTTGCATCGACAGAAAGGGTTATCCCAATGAGAGACGATATTTGCAGCATTCCCGTAAACGACGTATTCCTGCCGAAATGCGGCTGCCCCATTTGCCGGATGCGGGACATGCTGGAGGAAAGAATGGTGGAATATATTCTCGGTGCCGCCATGATGGAGCCGGATGTACGGATCAAAACCAATGAGATGGGCTTTTGCGCCGATCATCTCAAAATGATGATGACCAAACGAAACCGCTTGTCTCTGGGGCTGATTTTGGAAAGCCATCTGGTCCATATGAGCAAGGAAGTGTTTGAGGGAAAGGGATTTTTGAAACCCGGTCCGAAAAAAAGCGCATACAGTGCCGCCAAAATCCTCGAGACCTGTTTTGTCTGTGACAGGGTGCAATGGGGCATGGAGCGGCTGCTGGCCACGGTGTTTCGCCTGTTTGGCAGCGAGGGGGATTTCAGAGCCCTGTTTTCCGAACAGGAGCTTTTGTGCCTGCCCCATTATCATTTGCTGATTGCCGGGGCGCAAAAAGACGTAAACAAACGGTATCTGGGCGAATTTGAAAGGGTGTGCAAGAACCTGTCCGGAAACTATCTGACAAGCTTACAAAACGATGTCAGCCATTTTTGCAAGATGTTTGATTACCGCAATTCCGGCGAGGATGCCGACTGGGGCAACTCCAAGGATTCCATCGAACGAAGCGCCGGCTATCTGACAGGAAGATTTAAGAATGAATAAAAACCAACGTGCGGTTTATGGCTGCACGTTGGTTTTTTGATAGGCATCCTGTTTGGATTGCAAGAACGCATAGGCAAAGTCGCGAAAAGCGACGGCTAGGGCTGAGGAAACACGGGTTTTGGAATGGGAAATCCCGATGGTGCGAAAACAGGAGGGGTCTGTAATCCGTAACAGCTTTACCGAGGAGCCGACGGCTCCTGCCCATGTAATCGCCGGGATGAACCCTACCCCCTGCCCTGCCTTGATGAGTCCCCTGACGGTGGACGGGTCGTCACTTTCAAAGACAATATGTGGCGAAAATCCCGCCTTGCGGCAGAATTCGTCGGTGATCCCCCGGAGGGTATGGACGGGCTTGAGACTGACAAAGCCCTCCTTTTCCGCTTCGATGAGCCGGATGCTTTTTCTGTGTGCCAGCCGGTGGGTGTTCGGGACAGCCAGAAAAATTTCTTCATGAATCACCGGGACGCTCTCGATGCCGTCCATGGCCAGCGGCAGGGTGGAAATGCACGCATCAAAGTGATACAAGGGCGTTTTGGCAATGTGCTGCAGCAGATTGAAATCCGCTTGCGGATGGATTTTTTTAAACTCGCAGAATAAGTCCGGCATGAAGGGCGATGCCGCCAGAAACACCACGGAGATTTGGACGCTCTCCCGCTCTTTTTGGTATGCCAGCTTTCTTTTTCCGCTGTCCAGAGCGTTGAGGGCGACGCTGACTTGCTCAAGAAACACTCTTCCCGCCGCATTCAGCTTGATGTATTTTCCCACCCGGTCAAACAGACTTACCCCCAGCTCGGTTTCCAGTGTTTTTATGGTCTTGCTCAGCGACGGCTGGGAGATACAAAACTCCTCGGCAGCCTTTGTGATGCTTTCCAGCTGTGCTGCCCGCTGAAAATATTTAAGCTGCAAAAGCTCCACTTTCATAACCACCAATCTATGTATATATAGATAATTATATATTAGACAGTATAAATAATCAAGGGTATAATCAATGAAAAGGGGTGTTTGTATGATTAATTTTAATAAACTGACAACTACGTGGAAAAATTCGCCGGAAAAAGTCGTCCGCATCGTCGCTTTTGGCTCCAGCAACACGGAATTGTGCTGGCACAGCGACGGCTGCAACAACTGGGTGGATTATCTCAACATGAATTTGCGCACCCACATCGGCAGAAATGTCTGTGTGATCAATCAAGGCATCTGCGGCCAGCATACCCGTGACCTGCTCCTTCGTATCGACCGGGATGTGTTCTCTTTCTCACCCGATCTTGTCATCATCACCATCGGCGGCAACGACGCACTGTGGGGATTTACCGATGAGGAATATTACACGAACCTGAAAAGCATCTGCACCCAATGCATGGACAGAGGCATCGGGCCCATTCTTCAAACCTATTACTGCCCGACTTATTTTGAAGGTATTGACGGATTTCAGGATATCTTTGAACGGTTTGTGGGTATCAACCGCACACTTTCCAACGAGCTTGACATTCCTCTGATGGATCAATACCGCTATTTTGAACCTTTTTACAGGAGCGATCCCCAAGGGTATAAAGAAGTCATGCGGGACTGGCTGCATGTGAACCCACTGGGCAATATGATCATGGGCATGAATTTTTCCAGACTGTTCGAACTGCCGGATTTCACAGAGCCGTCTACCAGAATAGAGAAACTGCACAGTACCATGGCAGCAATGGACGGGTTGTATGAATAAGAATTTAGTGAAGGGCTTTCTTTGTATTGCCGTTACCACCCTCGGGTTCAGCACCATGGAAATCACGGGCAAAATGATATCCAAGGATATCAACCCGTTCCAGATGACCTTGATCCGCTTTTTGATCGGCGGGCTGTTTTTGCTACCTTTTGCCGTGCTGGAAATCCGCAAGCGGAAATTAAGACTGACCCCGAAGGATGTTCTCTTTTTTGCCGCTGCCGGTACCATCGGTATCATCATCAGCATGTCCTTTTTCCAGTCGGCGGTATTGTATACCAAAGCCTCCGTGGTTGCGGTAATCTTCAGCACAAACCCGATTTTTACCGCTCCGCTGGCGGCGTTGTTTCTCGGCGAGCGGCTGACAAAGGGTAAAATTTTATCCCTTGCCGTCAGCGTGACGGGTGTTTTGTTTATCTTCAATCCCTTTGCCGTCACCCCTGACATTTTGGGAATGCTGCTGGCTTTGGTTGCTGCAATCAGCTTTTCCTGTTATACGGTTCTGTCCAAAAAACGGGTCGCGAAATACGGCAGTCTGGTGCTGAACAGCTTTTCCTTTTTGTTGGGCGACGCGATCTTGCTGATTTTAATGCTAGTGATTCAAAAGCCTGTGCTGTCAGGTATCAGCACAGCCAACCTGCCTCATCTGTTATATCTGGGCATTTTCGTCACCGGCATCGGATATCTCTGTTATTTCTCGGCAATGAAATATACCTCGGCGGTAACTGCCTCCACGGTGTTTTTCATCAAGCCTGCGGTAGCGTCGGTTTTGTCCGTGATTTTATTGGGCGAAACCATCGGGGTCAACACCGTCATCGGTATTCTGTTAATTATTGTTTCTTCTTATCTCTTATTCCGGCAAAACCAAAAAGCACTTCAATAACAGAACCTTCTCATACGAATCTCAAATAAAAGCATCGATAAAATTATCGCTCATAACGCATTCTTCTTAAAGAATGCATCGCTCTATTTTATCGGCTTTCATAATCGCGATTCGTATCACAAACAAACCACCACGGAAAAGCACGATACGCCCTTCCGTGGTGGTGTTATTTTAGAATGATTGATTTGCATGACATCCGGCGGAATTTACCCTTTATTTGATTCCGAACAGAGCCAGTAGCTTTTGCCAGAAGGATTTTTTGGCCGGTTCCGTTTTTACGGGGGCGGCAGGCTCCGGTTTCTCCACTGCGGTGGTTTTCAGAACAAACTGGACTGCGGTAACGTTTTCGTTTTTCTCTGACACAAAGGAGGTCACACCGTCACCGTTTCCCGAAATGCTGTCCATGATATCATTGATCTGTTCGGTCATGTCAGTGCTTAAGTTTGCTGTTTTACCCCTCAGCTCCGCTGTACCTTTTTTATAAGACGAAAGTCCGTCACGCAGCTTTGAGATTGCCTTGTTGATCTCTGCACCGCCGTTGTATAACTCCTGTGCTGAAGTTGCCAAGGTGCTGACGGAAGCCTTAAGTTGAGTCGTGCCGTCTGCCAGACCGGCAGCACCCTCCTTCAGCTGTGCGACACCCTCGGTGTAGCCCTTTAGCCCCTGTGTAAACTGCACTGCGCCTTCCAGCTGTGCCAATGCTTCGGCAAAATCCGGATTGCCGCCCAACAGAGTTTTATAATTTTCGGGGGTAATCACCGGAAGTCCTGTTCCTGCCAGCTGGCTGTTTACCGCCGCAAAGGCTGACTGCTGAATGGCCAGGGCACCGTTCATCAGGGAGCTGTTCTGTTTTGTAAGCTCTGACAATCCGTCCTTCAGTGACAGTGCACCGTTGTTCAGCTCGCCCACGCCGCTATTCAGCTTTGACAGACCGTCGGAAAATGCTTTGAGACCGGCAATGTATTGTTTCATTCCATCGGAAAGCCGGGCTGCACCCCCGGAAAGATCCCCGGCACCTGTGTCCAGCTGCTTGATGGCATCTACCAGCTGATTGACCTGATCCTGCATGCCGGCATTGTCGATGCTCATGTTCATTGACAGTTTAATGCCATTGATTGTAATGGCCTCCATCTCAAAGTCCTTGACGTTGGCGGTGACGGTGATGTCCGCTTCGTTCCCGGGCAGAACGGTATAATTCAGCTGTTTGTCGCTGCCTGCCTGTGCAACAGTGGCGTTTGCAGTGACAATATTATCGCAGCGGTTTGTGTCCAGCTTCACGCCGATTTGCAGTGCGTAGTTGTTGAAAAAGGTGGGGTTCACGGACGGGTTCTTGGTTACCTTGATTTTAATCTGCAGGGCACCGTTTTTGCCCGCCAGTTCCGTACCGCTGATTTCTTTTCCGTCCAGTGAATATTGTATCGCCGTGCTCCAGGGAAGCTCTTTTGTTTCCAGAGTACCCTGATAATATAATTTTTCAGCGGAGGTATGGATGGTTATCTCTTCCCCGTTTTGACTGAGCTTTTCTCCGTTGGTCAGGTTTTGAAGCTTTGTATATTTGCCAAAGTCTTTCACATTGCCGCTTCGGAAGGAATTGACCACATAAATGCTGTCGACACTTCCGTCGGTTTTCAAAATCCCATACACAGCCTCTTCTTTGGAAGAAGCGGTATCGGCAGCATAAACCGGCATAGCAGGCAGAACCACAAGCATAAGCGCCAGAAATGCGGAAACTATTTTTTTCATAGATGATTTCTCCTTTGGTAATATCGTTATGGACGCTGGTCGCCCGAAATCCCTTTTTGTTTGTGAAACCCATGGTTGAGGGATGTTTTTTGAATCACCTTATCAAAAATGGTCAGCAGAGAGGGCAAAACAAACAGAACCATTGCCAAAGACAAAATCGTTCCTCTGCCCAGCAGTGTGCCCAGCTCCGAAATGATCTTATTGGAAGAAGTCAGTGCCAGTGCGAAGCCTGCTGTTGCCAGAATCGTCGCCGAGGTCAGGATTGCCACAATATTGTCCCCCAGTGCTTTTCGGATGGCTTCTTTCTTCCCCATTTCTTTTCGGTTGCTCAAATACCGGTCAGAGAGTAAAATCGCATAGTCCACTGTGGCGCCAAGCTGGACGGTACTGATAACCAAAAACCCGATGAAGCTGAAAGACAGGCTGCCGAAATAGGAAAAGGATAGGTTCACCCAGATGGCGGTTTCGATGGTGAACAGTAAAAACAGCGGCATAGTCAGCGATTTATAGGTGAGCAGAAGCACTAAGAAAATGCCGATGATCGCACATAAATTTACCACATTGGTATCGGTTGACACGATATTTTTCATATCATACAGCGTTGCGCTTTGCCCTGCCATATAAAAATTATCATAATATTTTTCGGTGGTTTCGGTTACCTTCTTGACCGTCTGAAACGCATCGTCCCCCTCTGCTTCCATGTCGGTATACAAAATCACCCTTGTATAATTCTTTGAATAAAATTGATCCGTGATTTGTTTCTCGAGATATTCCGCAGGGATTTCCGCCCCAACAGAGGTTACATAAGAAACCACGTTTGTCACATGAGAGATATTATTAAGCTCGCTGCACAGCTCTGTTTCTTTTCCCTTATCCTTACCCGGAACAAGCAAAACCAAGGTGTTTTCACTGCCGAACTTTTTCTCGACTAACGCCGCTTCTTTTCCGGCAACGGACTGCTTGGTCATGCTTCCCATCCCATACATGAATGTAACATTTGTTTGTGCCAAAAAGGACGGGACGACGACAATCACTGCCACAATCAAAAACGGCAGACTGATTTTGGTCAGCCACTTCCCCGCCTTTGTGAAATCAGGGATGAGCTTACGATGCTTTGTTCTATCAATCAGCTGATAGCCCATTAAGGTAAGCGCAGGCAAGAACACCATGACGGAAACAAAACTAATGGTTACGCCCTTCACCAGATTGATTCCCAAATCAGAACCAATTTCAAAGCGCATGAACATCAGTGCCATAAACCCGAACACAGTTGTGGCAGCACTGGCGGCAATTGCCGATACCGATTTTTTCATGGCCAGCTTCATGGCAGTTTCCGGCGGATGATCTTTTCGATAGGCGCTGAAGCTGTGCAATAGGAAAATCGCATAATCGAGGGAAACCGCCAGCTGTAAAATAGGACTGATGGTTTGAGTGACAAAGGAGGTTTGACCCAGGAACGCGTTGGTTCCCATATTGATGATGACGGCAATTCCGATGGATGCCAAAAACAAAAGCGGTTCAATCCACGAAGTGGTTGTCAAAAGCAGAATAATAATGATGACCGGCAATAGGATCCCCATTGCCTTGGCCACTTCAGACACAGACATTTCCTGTGCAGAAGCTGTTTCTGACGCTTCACCGGCCACGGCGTTTCCGTCGCCGATCAACGCACGAACTCTGGCCACTGTATCCTTTTCCTTGCCGCTTTCCACCGTAATGGAAATCAAAGCACTGCCGTCCTTGTAGTAATTTTGAAGCAAGGTCTGATCCAGAAATTCTGCGGGCGTGCTTGTTAAGGTACCTCTCCCCACAACATCATCCAGCCAACTGACGTCCGAAATTCCTTCCGTTTTTGCGAGCTTGTCTTTATAGGTAAGCGCTTCGCTGATGGAGATCCCCGAAATCATCACCCTGGCATTGGGCAGCGACCCACCAAACTCATCCTTCATGATGGTAATGGCATTGGTGGACAGGGCGTCATCCGGCAGATAATCCACCATTTTATAATTCACGCTAACAAAAGACGATATCACCATGCAGATGACTGCAACTGCAATAAAAACTACAATTACTGTTCTTTTATGATGCACTACGATGTCAGAAAATTTATTCATAAATTCACTGCGAGCACACGATTGCTGAACGCATTCAGCCATACAGCCCGCTAACCTCCCCAAAAGATAATATACACCGTGTTGACAAACAACACCATGTATCATATAATTAAATGGTAAGGAAGTCAATACGCAGATTTCATAAATCTGTTTAACAATAAACATTTTTGACTCATTTGTTTATTGTACAAAAATTGTTTACAAATGGAGGCGGCAAAGATGAGGGAAAAAAAAGATGACAGAAGAGTAAAATACACCAAAATGGTCTTAAAGGAAAGCTTAACGAATCTGCTCTCCAAAAAGGATATTTCCCAGATCACCATCAAAGAAATCTGTGAAAATGCTGATATCAACCGCTCTACGTTCTACTTACACTACAGCGATCAATACGATCTGATGAAAAAAATCGAGGATGAGTTGTTTGACAATATAAATGCGTATCTTTGCTCCCAGTCCATCTCCCCGGAAGAATCCGGTTGGATCAGTACCGTGGACATTGTGGAGAAAATATTTGATTACATCAAGGAAAATGCACCTCTTTGCAAGCTGCTGCTCAACGACAGAGGCGATGTGAATTTTCAAAAAAGAATTATGATGCTGGTTTATAACAAAAGCATCGAAAATTTAACGAAGGAAGGAAAAATCACCGAGCAGGAAGCTGAATATATCTATGCCTTTGTCATTATGGGCTGTGTGGGTGTTGTACAAAAATGGTTTGATCTTGACACAACAAGCTCCAGCCGATTTATGTCCGAAATGCTCGTTCGCCTTTTTTTAACCCTGACAGAAGGCTATCCGGAAAAGCGACCACTGTAACATGATTCAATCTATCATCCCGTAAATTCCCGCTTTTTCAGGCAGGAATTTTTATTGACCGTTAACTGTATCCATGATATAGTAACAGTAGATAAGGTTGTGATCAAATGAACATTATATTATCTGTGGTCTCACAAACTCCCATATACCAGCAAATCCAAACCCAAATCAAAGAAATGATTTTGTCCGGTAACCTGAAGCCCAATGAACAGCTCCCTTCCATCCGCTTGATGGCAAAGGATTTGCGTGTGGGTATCATCACCGTAAAGCGTGCTTATCTGGAGCTGGAGAAGGAAGGGTTTCTCGTCAATGTTCCGGGTAAGGGCTGTTTTGTGGCTGAAATCGA
>ERZ778021.3841-NODE-3841-length-10191-cov-4.020422_pt1 | contig 10191 bp, 10 predicted proteins | sample MGYA00375751_ERZ778021 | MGnify/ENA primary metagenome ERZ778021 (study PRJEB29350, sample SAMN05389814) | bioreactor metagenome | isolation source: Thiocyanate stock bioreactor | place: South Africa: University of Cape Town | collected 2013-08-29 ... | reverse complement strand
CCGAGATCGCCGAACTGGGCGGAGGATACTGACATGACCCGCATTGCCGCGAACCTTTCGATGCTGTTCACCGACGCGCCGTTTCTGGACCGGTTCGACCGGGCGGGCGCTGCGGGCTTTGACACGGTCGAGTTCCTGTTCCCCTATGACCATCCCATCGACGTGGTGAAGACCCGGCTGGACCGCAACGGGTTGCGCTTGTCGCTGATCAACGCGCCCGCGGGCGATTGGACGGCGGGAGAGCGGGGCTTTGCCGCGCGTCCGTCCAAGCGCGCCGAGTTCCGGGCCAGCGTGGAGCAGGCGATCACCTATGCCACGGGCCTGGGCTGTCCGCGCATCCACGTGATGTCGGGCATCACCGCCGGTGAGCCAGACCGCGCCGCCTGCGAGGCGGTCTGGACCGAGAACCTGCGCGAGGCCGCCGACATGGCCGCAAGCGCCGGCCTGTTCATCAGCATCGAGCCGCTGAACAGCCGCGACGTGCCGGGCTATTTCATCGCGCATCAGGACCCGACGCTGGCCCTGATCCAGGGGCTGGACCGCCGCAACGTGCTGCTGCAGTTCGACGTCTATCACACGCAGATCATGGACGGCGACATCACCCGCCGGATCGAGCGGCTGAAGGGCGCCTATGGCTATGTCCAGATCGCGGGCGTCCCCGACCGCCACGAACCCGACACGGGCGAGCTGAATTACGCGGAGATCTTCGCGGCCTTTGACCGGACCGGGTTCGACGGGCCCTTGGGCTGCGAATACAACCCGCGCGGCCGGACCGAGGACGGTCTGGGCTGGGCCGCGCCCTATCTGCGCACGCCCGCATGATCCCCGCCGAACGCCAGCAGTTTATTCTGTCCTGCCTGGCCGAACGCGACATCGTCAGCATCGCCGATCTGGTGGACCGTCTGGGCGTGTCGCACATGACCGTGCGCCGCGACATCCAGGCGCTGGAGGATGCGGGCCGCGTCACGTCGGTCACCGGCGGGGTGCGCCTGTCGCGCCGCTTGGCGCAGGAGCTGCCGCATCTGCAGAAGGCCGCGATCAACACCGACGCCAAGCGTGCCGTGGGGCAGGCCGCGGCCGATCTGGTCCGCGACGGCATGGTGATCTATCTGGACGCGGGCACGACGCTGCTGGAGCTGGCGCGCCAGATCGCCGGGCGGCGGGGGCTGACGGTGGTGACGAACGATTTCGTCATCTGCGCCTGGCTGTCCACGCATTCGGACTGCACGCTGTATCACAGCGGCGGTCTTGTCGAACGCGCGAACCAGTCCTGCGTGGGGGGCGCCGCCTCCGAGGCGCTGGCGCGGTTCAACTATGACATCGCCTTCATCTCGACCTCGTCCTGGACGGTGGCGGGGCTGAGTTCGCCCTCCGAGGCCAAGGGCCCGGTCAAACGCGTCGCGGTCGATCGCGCGCGGCGCGCCGTGCTGGTGTCGGATTCGACAAAATACGGCGCGGTGGCGGCGATGAACATCCTGCCCGTCTCGGTCTTTGACACGGTCGTGACCGATGCGGGCATCGACGCAGAGGCGGCGGACGCCCTGCGCGACATGGGCGTCCAGGTGATCCTGGCCCCCGACCTGAAGGGAGAGAGAGCATGACCATCGTGGTGACCGGCGGCGCCGGTTTTCTGGGCGCGCGCCTGATCGCCGCCCTGCTGAAGGACGGCGCAGAGCGCATCCTGTCGCTGGACCGGGTGGCCTGCCCGGTCGATGACGCGCGGGTAGAGAGCCTGGTGGGCTCCATCGACGACGCGGACGCCGTGGCCCGCGCGCTGTCGGGCGGGGCCGACACGGTCTATCACCTGGCCGCCGTGCTGTCGGGCCAGTCGGAACAGGATTTCGACACCGGGCTGCACATCAACGTCGATGCCACCCGCCTGCTGCTGGAGGCCTGCCGCAGGCTGGACCGCGCGCCGCGCTTCGTCTTCACCAGCTCGCTTGCGGTGTTCGGCGGAGAGATGCCGCAGATCGTGCCGCCGACCATGGCGCTGATGCCGCAATCGTCATACGGCTGCGGCAAGGCCATCGGCGAGCTGCTGGTCAGCGAATACAGCCGCAAGGGCTTTGTCGACGGGCTGACCGTGCGCCTGCCCACGATCTGCGTGCGCCCCGGCGCGCCCAATTCCGCGGCCTCCAGCTTTGTGTCCGGCATCATCCGCGAACCGGTGGCGGGGCAGGCGTCGGAATGCCCGGTGCCGCTGGACACGCGGCTGTGGATCAGCTCCCCCGGCGTGGCGGTAGACAACCTGGTCCGCGCGGGCCGCATTCCGGCCGCCGACCTGGGGTTGAACCGCGTCATGGACATGCCGGGCATCACCGCGACCCCGGCCGAAATGCTGGACAGCCTGGAGCGGCTGGTGGGCGCCGAGGCCCGCGACCGCGTGGCCCTGACCCGCGATGCCCGCGTCGAGGCCATCGTCTGCAGCTGGCCCGGGGCGTTCGACGTGACCCGCGCGCGTGCCCTGGGCTTTGGCGCGGATACCGATTTCGACGCGATCCTGCGCCAGTTCCTGGCCGATCGCTGAGCGTTTTCAACTGGAGGCGCCCAAAGCTGGGCGCAGTGGAGGAGTAACCCATGGCTGAACCCGGAATGGAGTTCCAGCTGATCGCAGGGCTTGGCTTTGCCATCTTCCTGCTGATCTTTCTGGTCGTGAAGACCAAGGTCCACGCGATCATCGCGCTGATCATCGCCGCATCCGTGTCGGGCCTGATCGGCGGCATGATGCCCGCCGATGTGATCACCTCGATCACCACCGGCTTTGGCCGCACGCTGTCCACCATCGGCCTGGTCATCGGCTTCGGCGTCATGATGGGCCGCATCCTGGAGGTGTCGGGCGCAGCCGAGCAGATGGCCTATTCGCTGATCCGCTGGGTCGGGAAAAAGCGCGAGGATTGGGCGATGGTCCTGACGGGCTATATCGTGTCGATCCCGATCTTCTGCGACAGCGCCTTCGTGATCCTGTCGCCGCTGGTCAAGGCGCTGGCGCGGTCGTCGGGCAAGTCGGTCCTGACGCTTGGCATCGCGCTGGCGGGCGGTCTGATGCTGACGCACCACGCGGTGCCGCCGACCCCGGGCCCCCTGGGCGTCGCAGGCATCTTCGACGTCGATCTGGGCCTGATGATCCTGTGGGGCATCGTCTTCACGATCCCCGGCATGGCGGTCATCGTCTTTTACGCCCGCGCCATGGGCCCGCGCATCGAACGGATGATCCAGACCGATACCGGAGAGGACCTGTCCGCCACCTATCGCCAGGTCGAGGAGGCCGTGGACGACCGCCAGAAGGTCCTGCCGTCCCTGGGTCTGTCGATCCTGCCGCTGCTGCTGCCGATCGTGCTGATCTTCTTGAACACCATTGCCACCACGCTGGTGGGCGCATCCGACAACCCCGACCTGGCGACTAGCCTGCCGGTGCAGGCGATGTCGTTCTTTGGCAACCCAGTCATCGCCGTGGCGATGGGCCTGCTGGTCGCGATCTATACCCTGCTGCCCGGCCGTCCGCGCGACGAGGTGCTGGGATACATGGAGCAGGGCGTGGAAAGCGCCGGCATCATCCTGCTGGTGACCGGTGCAGGCGGCGCCCTGGGCTCGGTCCTGCGCGATTCGGGCGCGGGCGACGTGATCGGCCAGGCGGTGGCCGGCCTGGCTATTCCGGCGGTGCTGATCCCCTTTGTCATCAGTTCGCTGGTGCGGCTGATCCAGGGGTCGGGCACGGTCGCGATGATCACGGGCGCGTCGATCTCGGCGCCGATCCTGATGAACATGCCGGACGTGAACATGGTCTTTGCCGCACAGGCGGCGGCGATCGGGTCGATGGTCTTCGGCTATTTCAACGACAGCTATTTCTGGGTGATCAACCGGATGCTGGGCGTGAAGCAGGCGAAACATCAGATGCTGCTGTGGTCGGTGCCGACCACGCTGGCCTGGGGATCGTCGCTGGCGATGCTGCTGATCTGCAACGCGCTGTTCGGCTGACACGACCCTGATATCGGCGGGCAGGGGCGGGCGCGACGTGCCCGCCCCTTGCCATGTCGGCCGCGCGGAACCAAAATGGCGCGACAGGGTTCCGCTGTCGCGCGCGATTGCGACACAGCAACAGAGGGTTGGCGAAACAGGATGGATGCTTCGAGTGACCGGCTGGCCCGTCCGGGGTGGAATTGCTGGCGGGTCGAACAGTCGGGGCGCTTTGCCGTCATCGCCGACGCCGACGATTATTTCCGCGCCGTGCGCCAGGCGATGTTGCAGGCGCGTCACAGCATCCTGATGATCGGGTGGGATTTCGACGCCCGCATCCATCTGGGCGACGCCTCGGACGGCGGCCCCCCGGCCCTGGGCGATTTCGTCATGTGGCTGGCGCGCCGCAGCCCCACGCTGCATGTGCGGCTGTTGCGGTGGGATACCGGCGCGCTCAAGGCGCTGTTTCGCGGATCGACCCTGCTGACCATCCTGCGCTGGAAGATGCATCCGCGCATCACGCTGCGCCTGGACGGCAAGCATCCCTTTGCCAGCAGCCACCACCAGAAGATCGTGGTGATCGACGATTGCCTGGCGTTCTGCGGCGGCATCGACATGACCGAGGGCCGGTGGGACACGCGCGAGCATATCGATGACGATCCCCGCCGCACCAGCGCGGGCGGCAAGCCGTTGAAGCCATGGCACGATGCGACCAGCGCCTTTGACGGACCCGCCGCGCGGGCCCTGGGCGATCTGGCGCGCGACCGCTGGCGCATCGCCTCGGGCGAGGTGCTGGCCCCGATCAGCGATTCCTCGGGCTGCTGGCCCGAAGGGCTGGTGCCGACGTTCCGCGACGTGGCGCTGGCCATCGCGCGGACCCGCCCCGAGATCCCCGACGTGCATCCCGCCTTCGAGATCGAGCAGATGTATCTGGACCTGATCGCCCGCGCGCGGCGGGTGATCTATGCCGAAAGCCAGTATTTCGCATCCCGCCGCATCGCCCAGGCCATCGCCAAGCGGCTGATCGAGGACGACCCCCCCGAGATCGTGATCATCAACCCGGTCAGCGCGCAGGGCTGGCTGGAGCCGCTGGCGATGGACACCGCCCGCGCGCAGCTGATCGAGGCGCTGCGCAAGCTGGATCATCGCGACAGGCTGCGTATCTATCACCCGGTGACCGATGCGGGGGCCGAGATCTATGTCCATGCCAAGGTCACGATTGTGGACGACACCTATCTTCGGGTCGGCTCGTCCAACTTCAACAACCGCTCGACGCGGCTGGACACGGAATGCGCCGTGATGCTGGCGGCCGAACGCCCCGGCGCCGACGTCCCCCGCGCCAGCATCACCGCCCTGCGCGACGACCTTCTGGCCGAGCATCTGGCCATGCGCCCCGAGGAGGTCGCCCAGGCCATCGCCGAACACGGCAGCCTGATCGCCATGATCGAGGCCAGCCGCGGGCCGCAGGGACAGGGCCGCACCCTGATCCCCTACGAGATCCCCGAGCTGAGCGATTTCGAGGCGTGGCTGGCCGACAACGAGATTCTGGACCCCGAGGGCCCCGACAAGATCTTTGAGCCCCTGGGCAAGCGCAAGGGTCTGATCCGCCGGTGGCGCTGGCCGCGCCGGCTGTCCTGGCGGCGGCGCAAGGCGGGCTAACCCTCGTCCGGCCCGGTGGGCAGCCCCTTGCTGAGACCGGACACGCTGACCCCGTTCAACAGCCCCGCATCGATGGCCTTGCGGATGGCATGGCCGTTATCCTCGACCCCCAGGGCGCGGCGGGCCTGCCCCAACCGATAGCGCAGCGCCGTGCGCGAGATGCCAAGCGCCGCGCAGGCCTGATCATAGGTCATGCCGCAGGCGATCGCCTCCAGCGCGTCCACCAGGATCGGGCGCAGCGATGCGCCGCGTTCTGCGATGTCATGCGCGCGGCGCAGCAGCTGGCTCATCCGGGCGATTTCGGCATCGGTGAAGTCGCGGTCGTCGCGGGCAGCCCCGATATAGGACCGCGATTCCGGCGGACCCCAGGACAGCGCCACCCCGTGGGTCAGGCCGTGGTCGCGGGCCTGGCCCATGACGTTCAGCGGGTCGGGCATGATGCGGGCCAGATCGCTCCAGCGGATGCTGCCCTGGTGCAGCACGCACCAGATGACCATCGGGTCGCCCACCCCCAGATTGGCGCGGGTATAGGCCTGGATCCAGCGCGACGGATAGGTCGAGATGCGCCGCACGGGCCGCGAATAGCGGATGTGCAGACCGATCGTAAAGCCGCGCGGCGCCAGCGCGGCCAGCGCCTCGTCGATCTGTTCGAGGGAAGAGGGGGACATGATGCGGACCCGGTCACCGTTTATGTGCAGGCATGTAGGCCCATGAGCCGGTCGCGGGCAAGGGCCGTGTCCTTTGTGCAACATAGCCTTCTGGGGCTATTTCGTTGCGGGGTGCGGGCGGGGTAACCCCTGTCGGGCGCAGGTTGCGCTTATTTTACCGGTAAAGGGCGACTTGCCCCGCTTTTCAGTCGTTCGGGGACGCCTTTCGGGGCGTCCCTTTTTTCATGCGCGCTCAGCGCGATGCGCGGCCTTGCGCCCGGCGGGCGGATCGCTAGCCTGCGCGGCTGAACAGCATCGAGGAGGCGACGGATGGAACGCGTGACATTGGGCGGCAGCGCGGTCGAGGTCAGCCGGATCTGCCTGGGCACCATGACCTTTGGCAACCAGACCGACGAGGCCGGGGGCCACCAGCAGATGGACATGGCGCTGGAGGCCGGGATGACCTTCCTGGACTGCGCCGAGATGTATCCGGTCAATCCCGTCCGCCGCGAGACGATCGGCGTCTCGGAGGAGATCATCGGCCGCTGGCTGGCCCGCACCGGCAATCGCGACCGCGTCGAGATCGCCACCAAGATCACCGGGCCGAGCCAGATGGTCCGCGACGGCGCGCCCTTTGACGGGGCGACCGTGCGCGCCTGCATCGACGCCTCGCTGCGGCGGCTGCAGACGGACCGTATCGACCTGTATCAGTTGCACTGGCCGGTGCGCGGCTCCTATGGGTTCCGGCAGAACTGGGGTTTTGACCCCTCGGGTCAAGACAAGGCGCAGACCCTGGCGCATATGCGCGACGTGCTGGAGGCGCTCAAGGAGGCCGTGGCGGCGGGCAAGCTGCGCGCGGTGGGCCTGTCCAACGAATCGGCCTGGGGGCTGACGCGCTGGTGCGACGTGGCCGATGCGATGGACGCCCCGCGCATGGCCGCGATCCAGAACGAGTATTCGCCGCTGTACCGCCTGTACGACACCGACCTGGCCGAGGCGGCGGTGAACGAGGATGTCACCCTGCTGTCTTATTCGCCGCTGGCGGCGGGAGGGCGCGCTGCCCGAGGGCAGCCGCCCGGCGGTGGACAAGGCCACCGGCGGGCAGGGCAACCTGGGCGGGCGCAAGACCGGGCGCGGGCTGAAGGCTGCGGCCGCCTATGGCGCGCTGGCGGCCGAGCATGGCTGGGACGTGATCCACATGGTCATCGCCTGGCAGCTGACGCGGCCGTTCAAGGTGGTGCCGATCATTGGCGCCACGACGACCGACCAGCTGCGCCACCTGATCGCGGGCCTGGACCGCGACCTGCCCGACGAGCTGCGTCGCGGGATCGAGCGTCTGCACCGCGCCCATCCGCTGCCCTATTGATGTGAACCGCGTGGTCTCTATCTTGAGAGACAGGCAGACGAAGACAAGGATATGGCAATGGCAGGCGATCCCTATGCGGCCCTGGGCGTGTCGCGCGGCGCCAGCGCGGACGAGATCAAGCGGGCCTATCGGCGCATCGCCAAGACCGATCACCCGGACCTGAACCAGGACCCGGCCGCTGCGGCACGCTTTGCCGCGGCCTCGGCGGCCTATGACCTGCTCAAGGACCCCGAACAGCGCCGCCGGTTCGACGCGGGCGAGATCAACGATCAGGGCCAGGACCAGGGCCCGCGCTGGAGCGGGCGCCCCGGCGCGCAGGGCAACCCCTTCGGCCAGGGACCGGGGCATGGCGGGGACCCCGACCTGTCGGACGTGTTCGCCGACCTGTTCGGCCAGCGCCAGCCAGGCGGCCAGACGGGGGGGCCGCGCGGCGGGTTCGGGGGATTTGGCGGTTTCGGCGGTTTCGGGCGCGGCGCGGACATGCGGGGGCAGGATCTGCGGCTGGTGCTGCAGGTCGATTTCCTGACGGCGGCGCGCGGGGGGCGCACGCGCATCACCATGCCCCAGGGCGGATCATTGGAGGTGGCCATTCCCAAGGGCGTGCGCGAGGGCCAGGTCATCCGCCTGCGCGGCAAGGGAGAGCCGGGCATCGGGCGCGGCGAGGCCGGCGACGCCTATCTGGAGGTTCGCGTGGGCGAGCATCCCCAGTTCCGGCGCGACGGCGACGACATCCATGTCGTGCTGCCGATCAGCCTGGACGAGGCGGTGCTGGGCGGCAAGGTCGCGGCACCGACCATCGACGGGCCGGTGAACCTGACCATTCCGCGTGGCGCCACCTCGGGTCAGCGGCTGCGGCTGCGGGGGCGGGGGATCAACGGCGGCGATCAGCATGTCGAGCTGCGCATTGCCATGCCGCCGCACGTGGACCCGGCACTGGCGGCCTTTTTCGAGGAATGGCGCTGCGAGAACGCCTATGACCCCAGGCGGGGCATGTCCGACGTTTCCTGACGGGCGGGCAGGTCCGCCATGACGCGGGCGCGGGCGGCGGGGGTCATGCGGCCCCAGGCGGCGATCTCGTCCAGGGTGCGGTGGCAGCCGAGGCACAGCCTGCTGTCGGGGTCGATGCGGCACAGCTTGATGCAGGGGCTTTGGGTCACGAGCGTCGGTCTTTCCGGGAGGTTGTCGAGGAGTGCGGGGGACGGGTCGGGCATAGCCCGACCCGGTCGATGCCGCTGGGCCGCGCGCCGCGCTGGCGCGCGGCGGTGGCGCGGTCAGCCATGGGTGGCGATGTGGCGCAACCGGTCCAGCGCGCCCTGGAGGATATAGCCGGCGGCGACCTGGTCGATGACCTCGGCCCGGCGCTTGCGCGAGGTGTCGCCCTCCAGCAGGGCGCGTTCGGCCGCCACCGTCGACAGGCGTTCGTCCCAATAGGCGATCGGCAGGTCGGTCAGCCGCGTCATGTTGCGGGCAAAGGCCCGGGTGGCTTGGGCGCGCGGGCCTTCGGAGCCGTCCATGTTGCGCGGCAGGCCTAGGACGAGGCCTGCGAGGCCCCGGTCGGCGATCAGTGCCAGCAGGGCCTGCGCATCCTGCGTGAACTTGGTCCGGCGGATCACCGTGATGGGCGAGGCCACGCTGCGCAGACCGTCGCTGACGGCCACGCCGATGGTCTTGGTGCCCAGATCCAGCCCGGCCAGGGCGCCGTGGCGGGGCAGGTTGGCTGCGAATTCGGTCATCTCTTCGTGGATCATGGGGTCAATCCGGCGCGTTCGGCGGCGGCCTCGATGGGGGCGATGGCCTCGGGGGTGGCGCCAAAGCGGTTGCGGGCCTCGGACAGGATGCGCCGGGCGTGATCGTCGCGGTCCAGGACCGCCAGCGCCGAGATCAGCCGCGCCCATTCGTCCGGCGTGCCGCCCTGGCTGGCCAGGCGGTCCTGCAGGCGGGCGACCATGTCCTCGGCCATGCGGGCCTGATCCTCGGGGGACATGTCGCGGGCGGCCTCCAGGTCCAGGGCGTCGGGGCCGGGCTGGTCCGAGGGCGCGCGATAGCCGGCCTCTCCGGCCAGCCAGGCCAGCTCCTCGATGGCGGCGCGGATCGAGGGGACCCAGGGCGCGTTGGTCGGACCCTCCTCCAGCAGGCGGCGCCAGATCGGAAAGGCCAGATCGGGGCGGCCGTTTTGGATCAGCATGACGCCGCGCAGATAGCGGGCCTGGGGCTGGTCGGGGTCCAAGGTCAGGGTGCGGGCCAGCACGGCCTCGGCCTCGGGGGTGACCACGCCGGCGGCGGCCTCGACCATCAGCGTGGCCAGCTGCATCAGCTGCACCGGATCGGCCTGGTCGCCCCGCAGATCGACCAGGCGCTGCTGGGCGTCGCGCGCGGCGGTCAGGTTGCCCAGACGCATCTCGTTCGTGGCCAGCAGCGCCAGGCCCTGCTGATCCTGCGGGTTGCGGGCGACGGCGGCGCGCAGCTGGTCGATCATCGCCAGATATTCGGGGTCGGCCTGCGACAGGTCGGGCGCGGGGCGGGCGGGGGCCTGCGCCTCGGCCTCGGCCTGGGCGCGGCGGGCGC
>ERZ778021.3839-NODE-3839-length-10194-cov-3.839037_pt1 | contig 10194 bp, 9 predicted proteins | sample MGYA00375751_ERZ778021 | MGnify/ENA primary metagenome ERZ778021 (study PRJEB29350, sample SAMN05389814) | bioreactor metagenome | isolation source: Thiocyanate stock bioreactor | place: South Africa: University of Cape Town | collected 2013-08-29 ... | reverse complement strand
TGACCCAGCCGATGTCGGCGGTACACCAGAAGATGTCGTTCGGCTTGAGGTCGAACACCCACTTCACGGTGAGCGCAGCCCCGAGCAGGAAGCCGGCCGAGGAGTGCTGCACGCCCTTGGGCTTGCCAGTGGAGCCGGAGGTGTAGAGCACGAAGAGCGGATCGTCGCCGCCGACCCACTGCGCCGGGCAGTCGTCGGACTGGCCGGCGATGGCCTCGTCCCAGGTCATGTCGCGGCCGGCCTGCATGGCCGCGCCCTCGCCGGTGCGCTGGTAGACGACGACCTTGCGCACCGCCTCGCAGCCGCCGAGGGCGAACGCCTCGTCCACGGCGTCCTTGAGCGGCACCTTCTTGCCGCCGCGCACCTGCTCGTCGGCCGTGATGACCAGGGTGGCGCCGACGTCGATGATGCGCTCGTGCAGGCTCTTGGCCGAGAACCCGCCGAACACCACCGAGTGGATGACGCCGAGCCGCGCGCATGCCTGCATCGCGACCACCCCCTGGATCGACATCGGCAGGTAGATGATGGCGCGGTCGCCGCGCTTGTAGCCGAGGGCCTTGAGGCCATTGGCGAAGCGGCATACCCGCTGGTGCAGCTCCCGGTAGGTGACGCGGGTGACCGTGCCGTCGTCGGCCTCGAAGATGATCGCCGTCTTGTTCTCCACCGGGGTGCCCAGGTGGCGATCGAGGCAGTTGTAGGAGACGTTCAGCTCGCCGTCGTCGAACCACTTGTAGAACGGCGCATTCGAATCGTCGAGCGCCCGCGTGAACGGCTTGTGCCAGACCAGGTGCTCGCGCGCCATCCGCGCCCAGAATCCGGCATGGTCTTTCTCGGCCTCGGCGCACAGGGCCCGATACTGCTCCATGCCCGATATCGTGGCCTGCTTGCGGAACGCCTCGGACGGCGGGAATGTCCTGCCCTCCTGCAACACCGATTCGATCTGAGCGGACATCGCTCGTCCTCCTGTCTTTGCTCGTCCTGGTAGCTTAGCCGAACCGCCAGCCGGGAAACACCATACCCGCGATCCGCTAGAATCGCAGCCCGGTTCCCATGAGGATACGCCATGGCCGTCATCCGGCAGGACGATCTGATCGAATCGGTAGCCGCCGCGCTGCAATTCATCAGCTACTATCACCCCCGCGACTACATCGAGCACCTGGCCCGGGCCTGGGAGAGCGAGCAAAGCGCCCCCGCCCGGGACGCCATCGCGCAGATCCTGACCAATTCGCGCATGTGCGCCGAGGGTCACCGGCCCCTGTGCCAGGACACGGGGATCGTCAACGTGTTCCTGAAGGTGGGCATGGGCGTGCGCCTCGAGGGCTTCAGCGGCTCGCTGGCCGAGGCCGTCGACGAGGGCGTGCGCCGCGGCTACCTCGATCCGTCGAACACGCTGCGCGCCTCGGTGGTGGCCGATCCGCACTTCGAGCGGCGCAACACGCGCGACAACACCCCGGCGGTGGTGCACGTCGAGCTGGTGCCCGGCGACACGGTCGAGGTCACGGTCGCTGCCAAGGGCGGCGGCTCGGAGAAAAAGTCCAAGCTCACCATGCTCAATCCGTCGGACTCGGTGGTCGACTGGGTGATCAAGACCGTCCCGACCATGGGCGCCGGCTGGTGCCCGCCGGGCATGCTGGGCATCGGCATCGGGGGCACCGCCGAGAAGGCGGTGCTGATGGCCAAGGAAGCGCTGATGGAGCCGATCGACATGTTCGATCTGCTCGCACGCGGGCCGTCGAACCGGCTCGAGGAGCTGCGCATCGAGCTGTTCGAGAAGGTCAACGCGCTGGGGATCGGCGCCCAGGGCCTGGGCGGGCTCACCACCGTGCTCGACGTGAAGATCGCCATGTACCCCACCCACGCGGCCTCCAAGCCGGTGGCGATGATCCCCAACTGCGCGGCGACGCGGCACGCCCACTTCGTGCTCGACGGCTCGGGACCGGCGTACTGCGAGCCGCCGCCGCTGTCGGCCTGGCCCGACGTGCACTGGACGCCCGACGTGGAGAAGTCCCGGCGGGTCGACCTGGATGCCCTCACCCACGAGGAGGTCGCCTCCTGGAAGCCCGGCCAGACGCTCCTGCTGTCCGGGAAGATGCTCACCGGGCGCGACGCCGCGCACCAGCGCATCCAGGACCTGCTGGCGCGCGGCGAGCCGCTGCCGGTCGATTTCGCCGGGCGGGTGATCTACTACGTCGGGCCGGTCGACCCGGTGCGCGACGAAGCGGTGGGGCCGGCCGGGCCGACCACCTCGACGCGCATGGACAAGTTCACCGAGACGATGCTGGCGCGCACCGGCCTGCTGGCGATGGTCGGCAAGGCCGAGCGCGGGCCGGCGGCGATCGAGGCGATCCGCCGGCACCGCGCGGCCTACCTGATGGCCGTGGGCGGCGCCGCCTACCTGGTGTCGAAGTCGATCCGCAGCGCGCGCGTGCTCGCCTTCGAAGACCTGGGCATGGAAGCCATCTACGAGTTCGAGGTGCGCGACATGCCGGTCACCGTGGCCGTGGACGCGGCCGGCACCTCGGTCCACGAGACCGGCCCGCGCGAATGGCAGGCGCGCATCGGTAAGATCCCGATCACCACGGCCTGAACGCACCCGCCGAACCGACATGGCCTTCCTGCTGATCGACATCGGCAACACGTTCCTGAAATGGGGGACGTACCTCCCACCGCCGCAGCAAGGCCGCTCGCTCGCGCAGGACAAGATGGCGGCCTTCGGCCGGGTGCTGCTCGAGGAGATCCCGATGGTGACCAAGGACTGGCGCCGCCAGCCCGTCCCGGAGCGCATCGTGATCGCCAACGTCGCCGGCACCGCGGTGGCCAACCCGGTGCTGCGCGCCTTCGAGGTCTGGCCCGATGCGCCCGAGCCGCACTGGATCACCTCGCGCGCCGAGCAGTGCGGCGTGCGCAACGGCTACCTGAACCCGGCCGCCCTCGGCTGCGACCGCTGGGCGGCGATGATCGGGGCGCGCGCGCTGATCGGCGCGCGCCCGGCGCTGGTGGTGGTGTGCGGCACCGCCACCACCATGGACCTGCTCACCGCCGACGGGCATTTCCTCGGCGGCGGCATCATGCCCGGCCTGGGCCTGATGATGCGCTCGCTGCACCAGAACACCGCGACGCTGCCCGATGCGCAGGGCGAGTACGTCGACTATCCACGCCAGACCGTGGACGCAATCGCCTCGGGCTGCGCGCACGCGCAGGCGGGCGCGGTGGAGCGGCTGTACTACCTGCACAAGCACAACCATCCGGACCTGCGCTGCATCCTGTCGGGCGGGGCGGCGCGCACCATGGGGCCACGCCTGACCATCGAGTTCACCTATCACGAGAACCTGGTGCTCGAAGGCCTGTACCGGATCGCCGCTACGCTAGGCTAGGAGCGTAGCGTCCAGGACGGAATCGGGGGAAGGCCCGACCGGCCGTCGGCGCGGGCACGCGACGCGCCCGCACCGTTCAGCGCCCGGCCAGGCGATACCACAGGCCGCCCAGCGCCTCGTGCGCGGCCAGCCAGTTGATCGTCACGCCATCGGCGCTGGGCAGCCACGACAGCATGCCGTAGGAAGGCGGTGAGCCGAGGAAGCCGTGCGGCACGGGCACCGGCGCGAAGCCGGCGCGCTCGAAGGCGGCCCGGGCGCGCGGCATGTGGTAGGCATGGGTCACCAAGAGGATCCGGCGGCGCCCCTCGGGCAGCAGCAGCGCCGCCGCATCGCGCGCGTTGCCGGCGGTGTCGAGCGACCCGTCCTCGACCCAGCGCACCGGCGTGGCGAGCCGGCGCTCGAGCATGCGCTTCATCAGCGCCGCTTCGCTCGCCTCGCCGCCCGGCGGCGTGCCGCCACTCACCAGCACCGGCAGGCCGGTGATGCGCGCCACCCAGGCACCGTGCACCAGGCGCTCGGTGGTGCGCGAGTTCGGCCACGCCTGATCGGGCCGCTCGCGCACATCGCTGCGCATGCCGCCGCCCAGCACGACGATGGCCCGCGGCGCATCGGCCCCGGCCACGAGGGCGCGCAGTGCCTTCTCGTCGAGCGCCGGGCCGGCGTCGCGCTCGATGCGTCCGATCAGCCACTGCCCGGCTGCCTGAGAGGACAGGACCAACGCGGCCGCCAATCCGAGGACGGCGAGCGCCGTACCCGCGCGCGGCCTGCGCCGCGCGAGCGCCACGCCGAGGGCGATCGGCCACAGCGGCAGCGCCGGCGGCAGCAGCAGCAGCTCGAGCGCGCGTCGGCCCAGCAGCGCGAGCTGCGCGGGCTCCATTCAGGCGCGCGCGCCCACGGCCTGGCGCACCTGCTCGAGCGCGGAAGCGTCCTCGATGGTGGTGAGGTCGCCCGGATCGCGCGACTCGCAGATCGCCTGGATCGAGCGGCGCAGCACCTTGCCCGAGCGCGTCTTGGGCAGCAGCGTCACGAAATGCACCCGGGCGGGCCGCGCCACCGCGCCGAGCTGCGCATCGACGGTGGCCATCAGCTCGCCTTCGAGCGCCAGGCGCGCGTCGGGCGAAGCGACGCGCGAGGGGTCCTTGAGTACCGCGAAGGCCACCGCCACCTGGCCTTTGAGCTCGTCGGCCACGCCGACCACCGCGCACTCGGCCACCGCGGCATGGCTCGACAGGCTCTCTTCGATCTCGCGCGTGCCGAGCCGGTGGCCGGCGACGTTGATCACGTCGTCGGTGCGCCCGAGGATGAAGTAGTAGCCGTCGGCGTCGCGGATGCCCCAGTCGAAGGTCGAGTAGGCGAGCCGCCCGGGGATGGTGGTGAAGTAGGTCTGCACGAAGCGCTCGTCGTTGCCCCACACCGTCTGCATGCACCCCGGCGGCAGCGGCGGAAGGATGGCCACCACTCCTTTCTCGTCGACGCCGACCTCCTCGCCGGTCTGCTCGTGCAGCAGCCGCACGTCGTAGCCGTACATCGCCATGCCCGGCGAGCCGAGCCGCGTGGGCGTCTTCTCGATGCCGTGGGCAACGGTGAGGATGGGCCAGCCGGTCTCGGTCTGCCAGTAGTTGTCGATGATCGGCTTGCCCAGCGCCTCGCCGATCCAGCGCGCCGTCGGCTCGTCGAGCGGCTCGCCGGCGAGGAACAGCGCGCGCAGCGAGGACAGGTCGTGGCGGCGCAGCCAGGAGGGGTCCTGTTTCTTGAGCACGCGGACCGCGGTGGGCGCCGAGAACATCACGGTGACGCGGTACTTCTCGACCAGCCGCCACAGGATGCCCGCATCGGGACGCAGCGGCGTGCCCTCGTACATGATGGTGGCCATGCCGGCGATGAGCGGCCCGTAGACGATGTAGGAGTGCCCGACCACCCAGCCGATGTCGCTGGTCGAGAAATAGGTCTCGCCGGGGTTGCCGCAGAAGATGTACTTCATCGACGCGGCCAGCGCCACCGCATGGCCGCCCACGTCGCGCTGCACTCCCTTGGGCGTGCCGGTGGTGCCCGAGGTGTAGAGCGTATAGCTGACCTCGTTGGATTCGAGCCACTCCACCGGCACCGAGGTCTCGAGGTGGCGCTCGCGCAGCGGCGCGTAGTCGTGGTCGCGGCCGGCCACGCGCTCGAAGGCGGCCAGGCCGCGGTCGACCATGAGCACGGCGGCCGGCTTGTTGCGCGCGAGGCCGATCGCCGCATCGAGCAGCGGCTTGTAGGGGATCACCTTGCCCACGCGCGAGCCGGCATCGGCGCTGACCACCAGCACCGGCGCGGCATCGTCGATGCGGCTGGCCAGGCTGTGCGAAGCGAAGCCGCCGAACACCACCGAGTGGATCGCGCCCAGGCGCGCGCAGGCCAGCATGGCGAAGGCCGCCTCGGGGATCATCGGCATGTAGATGAGCACCCGGTCGCCGCGGCCCACGCCCAGCTCGCGCATGACCGCGGCCATGCGCACCACCTCGCGATGCAGCTCGCCGAAGGTGTAGACGCGCTCGCTGTCGGTCTCGGTCGAGACGTGGATCAGCGCGGGCCGGTCGCGCTGGGTCGCCAGGTGGCGGTCGACGGCGTTGTGGCACAGGTTCGTGCGCCCGCCGACGAACCAGCGCGTGAACGGAGGATTGGAGTAGTCGAGAACTTCCCGGAAGGGCTCGTGCCAGTCGATCAGCGCGGCCTGCTCGGCCCAGAACCCTTCGCGATCGGCGATCGACCGCCGGTGGAATTCGCTCAGGGAAGAGGGCCCGGCCGAAGGAACCCCCGCCGCGTTGGCTGCACCCATGTCTTGCCCTCCTCTTGTTTTGCGCGCCGTCGGCGGACATTCTACGTCCGGGCCCGACGGCCGGGCGACCGCGGCCGACGGACGTCGCGGCCCTGCGGCGAGGCTGCGGCGAGCTTTGACACCGTGACGGAATTCTCCTACCCTGCGCCGCATGCCGAAGAGGACCCCCGCTCGCGCCCGCTCGTGCTGCCTTCGCAGCGCCGGCGCCGCCGCCCTCCTGGTCCTCGCGTGGGTCATGGCTTCGCCTCCGGCACTCGCCGCAGAGGCGCCCGAACCGGCCCGCGAAACGGCACCGTCAGCGGCACCGGCGCACAGCGCCGCCGAGCTGGTGATCCGTTCGCTCTCGCTGCTCGGCGTGAACTACAAGTTCGGCGGCAACTCGCCCGAAACCGGCCTCGATTGCAGCGGCCTGGTGCGGCACGTGTTCCGCGAGGCCATCGGCCTGGTGCTGCCCAGGCGCAGCGAGGAGATCAGCCGCGAGGGCGAGAAGGTGGCGCTCGACCAGCTGCGCCCCGGCGACCTGGTGTTCTTCAATACGCTGCGCCGGACGTTCTCGCACGTCGGCATCTACATCGGCAACAACCAGTTCGTGCACGCGCCTTCCCGCGGCGGGCAGGTGCGGGTCGAGAAGTTCGACTCGCGCTACTGGATCGCGCGCTTCAACGGCGCACGCCGCCTCGCCGGATCCGACGGCCGCGGCACGGGCCCCTCGATCGAGACCGATGTGCCGGCTTCGAGCGCATACGCGACGCTCTCGGCGCCGGCGCTGCAGCGCAATTCCGCACCCTACGCCGCGCCGCCGGCGCCCGCCCTGCCCTCGTCCTTCTACTGACCGGGCGCGTACGCCACCGTTGCGCGCCGGCCCGTCCGACGCTCCTCATTCTTGCTGCACCCGGACGTCTCCACCCGGTAGCGACAGTGGTTGCAGGCATCCAGCGCACCGCGCAGGCTGCACGTCGAGCGCCGGCAGGCGAGCACCGGCACCCCCTGCTTGCGCGCCGCCTCGCGATAGCCGCGCATCACGTTGTGGCCGAGGAAATCGGTGAACAGGATCAACAGCTCCGCGCCGGCCGGCATCGCGCGCTCGCCGCGCTGCTCGGACGGATCGCGCCCCGAAACGTGGCGCAGGATGGAGATCCCATACTCGGTCAGCACCTGCGGGATGTTGCCCAGACGGTCCGCACCTACCAGGAGAGCCTTCATGTTCGTGGTGGCCTTGATAAGATCTACACATAATACATCTTAAAGAGGCCTTGTCAATTCCTGTTGCGAACTCCTCTCGTTTGCATTAGTGTCCGGCGACCCGTCGAACCTTCGAGAGAAGTCCGCAATGATCCGAACGACGTTTTCCCGCCTCGCCGCTGCCTTGCTGGTAGCCGCCGCCCCGGCCGCCATGGCGCAGGACAAGGTGCTCAACCTGTACTCCGCGCGGCACTACCAGACCGACGAGGCGCTGTACGCCGAGTTCACGCGCCAGACCGGCATCCGCATCAACCGCATCGAGGCCGGCGACGAGGCGCTGCTCGAGCGCCTGCGCAACGAGGGACGCAACAGCCCGGCCGACGTGCTGCTGCTGGTGGACGCCGCCCGGCTGTGGAAGGCCCAGATCGAGGGCCTGTTCCAGCCGGTGAAGTCGGCCACGCTCGAGGCGCGCGTCCCGGCCACGCTGCGCGGCAAGGACGACGGCCAGGGCAGCGAGTGGTTCGGAGTGTCGGTGCGCGCGCGCGTGATCGTCTACGACAAGGCCGGGGTGGACCCGGCGCTGGTGCAGACCTACCAGGATCTCGCGCGGCCCGAATTGAAGGGTAAGGTGTGCACGCGCTCGGGCGCGCATCCGTACATGCTGTCGCTGATCGGCGCCATGTCCGAGCACCTCGGTGCGGCGCAGGCCGAGCAGTGGGCCGGCGGCGTGGTGGCGAACTTCGCGCGCAAGCCGCGCGGCGGCGACACCGACCAGATCCGCGCGGTGGCCAGCGGCGAATGCGGCGTGGCGCTCACCAACACCTACTACCTGGCCCGCCTGATGAACTCGACCAAGCCGCAGGACCAGGAGGTGGTCGCGCGCGTCGGCATGGTCTGGCCGAACCAGAAGACCTGGGGCACGCACGTGAACGTCTCGGGTGCGGGCGTGGCACGCAACGCGCCCAACCGCGACCACGCGGTGCGCTTCATCGAGTTCCTCGTCAGCGACGCCGGGCAGCGCCACTTCGTCGACGGCAACTTCGAGTGGCCGGTGGTGAAGAGCGTGAAGGCGGACAAGCCCGAGCTCGCGGCGCTCGGCCAGTTCAAGGCCGACCCCCTGCCCGTGGCCTCCATCGGCCGCGCGCAGGTCGGCGCCTCGAAGATCATCGACCGGGTCGGCTGGCGCTGAACCCGCGGCGCTGCGGCGGCCCGGGCGGCGGGAGCCTCAGCGCCGCGCCGCGATCACCTTGATCTCGACGCGATACTCCGGCGAGGCCAGGCGCGCCTCGACCGTGGCGCGCGCCGGCGCGTGCCCGGCCGGCACCCAGGCGTCCCAGACGGCGTTCATCGCCGCGAAGTCGCTGATGTCGGCCAGGAACACCTGCGCCTGCAGGATGCAGGTGCGATCGCTGCCGGCCTCGGCCAGCAGGCGATCGATGGCGGCCAGCACCTGGCGCGTCTGGGCGCCGACGTCGGCCGAAGGGTCGTCGGCCACCTGCCCGGCCAGGTACACGATACCGTTGTGGATGACGGCCTCGGACATGCGCGGACCGGCATGCAGGCGCTCGATGGTCATGAGTACTCCTCCGCGAGAAAGCGCTCCACCGCTTCGATCTGATCCTCGGCGATGAACGTGGGCGCGTGGCCGACACCCTCGAAGGTGACGCAGCCGGCGCGCGGACCGCGCTCGCCCATCTGGCGCGCCGTCGCCGCCGAGAGGATGTCGGACTGCGCGCCGCGCAGCACCAGGGTCGGGCAGCGGATCGCGTCGTAGACCGGCCACAGGTCGGGAGCGGCCTGCTGCGCGCCGGCCTGCCGCAGGGCGAGCGCGATCGCCGGGTCGTAGTGGAAATGCCAGCGTCCCTGGCGCTCGACCAGGTAGTGGCGCGTGAGCAGCCGGAACTGCTCGTCGGTGTGGGGGCCGAAGTCGCGCATCAGCTCGCGCAGCGCCGCGACCCCTTCGGCCTCGCTGGCGTAGGAAGGGTCGCCGCCCACGTAGGAGGCGATGCGCGCCAAGCCGGCCGTGTCGACCACCGGGCCGACGTCGTTGAGGACCAGGCGCGCGATCGGCGTGCCGGGCAGGCCCGCCAGCAGCATGCCGATCAGCCCGCCCATCGACGTGCCGAGCCAGGCCACGCGCTCGACGTCCAGGCGCGCCACCAGCGTGACGCAGTCGGCGACATACTGGGGCAGCGCGTAGAGCTGGGGGTCGGCCACGCGGTCGGATTGGCCGCGCCCGATCATGTCCGGGCAGACCACGCGCCAGCGCCGCGACAGCCGCGCCGCGAGCGCGTCGAAATCGCGCCCGTTGCGGGTCAGGCCGTGCACGCACACGACGGTATCGGGGACGCCCGGCGCGCGCACCGGCGCGCTGTCGGCACGCGGCCACTCCCAGTAGGCGAGGCGATGCAGGCCGCGCGGGCTGGCGCAGGTGACGCGGCGTAGGAGAGGCTGGAGCATCGAGGCGCACCGTTACAATCGGAGCGAATTGTACAGGGAGGGACCATGCTCAAGGACAGGACTGCGCTCGTCACCGGCTCGACCGGATCGCTCGGCGTGCTCTCGGCACCGGACCTCATCATTCTCACGCTTACCGAGTTCGCCGATCAGGCCCTGCGCATCAACCGCGCCATGGAGCTGCCGCTGATGGTCGATGCCGATCACGGCTATGGCAATGCGCTCTCGGTCATGCGCACCGTCGAGGAGCTGGAGATTGCCGGCGTGAGCGGCATGTCGATCGAGGACACGGCGCTGCCCCAGCCGTTCGGCACCACGGAGAAGCCGCAGATCCTCAGCATCGAGGAAGGCATCGGCAAGATGAGG
>ERZ778021.3837-NODE-3837-length-10208-cov-5.410322_pt1 | contig 10208 bp, 9 predicted proteins | sample MGYA00375751_ERZ778021 | MGnify/ENA primary metagenome ERZ778021 (study PRJEB29350, sample SAMN05389814) | bioreactor metagenome | isolation source: Thiocyanate stock bioreactor | place: South Africa: University of Cape Town | collected 2013-08-29 ... | reverse complement strand
TCCACGGCAAGCGCGGCAAGCAGCGCAGCGTGCACAACACCTACTTCACGCTGCCGGTGCTGGTGGCCATGCTCAGCAACCACTACAGCTTCATCTACAGCCACCCGCAGCGCTGGCTGATCCTGCTGGGGTTGATGCTGGCCGGCGCGCTGATCCGCCTGTTCTTCGTGCAGCGCCACGGCAACAAGCTGGGCCGCGTGGGCAACCCCTGGCCCTATGCGGCCGCCGGCGTGGTGCTGCTGCTGGCGCTGATCGCCTGGCTCAAGCCCGCGCCGGCCGCGCCCGCCGCGGCCCTGCCAGCCAAGGTGGACTACGCGCAAGTCCAGCCCATCCTGGCGCAGCGCTGCTACATCTGCCATGGCGAGCAGGTGCAGCAAAAGAACCTGCGCGTGGACAGCGAGGCGCTGGCCAGCGCCAACGCGCAGCTCATCTACCAGCAGGTCGTGGCCGCCAAGCTGATGCCGCTGGCCAATTCCACCCAGATGACCGACGACGAGCGCGCCCTGGTGGGCCGCTGGTTCGAGGGGCAGGGCAAGTAAGGCCGGGTGGCGCCCGGCGACGCACCCCGGCGGCGCCGAGCGGCGCGCCAGCGGGGTGTCGAAGCTGGCCTGGGTCTGGTGCAGGGCGGGGGCGCGCGCTCAGCCTTTCTTGCTGACCATGCCGTAGATCCACAGCACGAGGATGGCGCCGACCACCGAGGCGATCCAGCCGGCGGGTGTGCCGGGGGCGTACAGGCCGACGGCGGCGCCGCCGTAGCTGGCCAGCAGTGAGCCGGCGATGCCCAGCAGCGTGGTCATGATGAGGCCCAGCTTCTGGTCGCCCGGCATGATGGCGCGTGCGATCAGACCGACGATGAAGCCGACGACGATGGTGGCGAGGATGCCCATGGTGTGTTTCCTTCCCTGGTGGATGAAGCGGTGAAGGTCGGCACTGTACGCCGGAATCTGGCGCGGGGCATGGGCGCGGGGTCGGCGGCCGGCGGGAAGCGGCAGGAATCGACAGCCGTGTGCGCTCAGAGGCTGAGAATAAATTGGCCGTGCCCGAGAGGTGCATCAAAACACGCCCAATCAAGGCGCAAAACGCAGCCATGGCTCGGGCCATGGCGAGTATTTGCAACGATGAGTGGGGGTGTTTTGGCGTGCAAAGCGGGCATGGGAAATGAATTCTCAGCCTCTCAGGGCACGGCGGCGTCCTGCTCGATGGCCTCGATTTCGCCCGACAGGCGCAGCCAGTCGTCTTCCAGCGCGTGCAGCTCGTCGCCCAGCGCCTTCAGCCGGCGGCCGGCCTCGGCGATCTCGGACGGGGGCAGTGCGGTGGCCAGCTGCTGCTCCAGCGCGGCGCGCTCGTCGCCCAGGGCCTGCATGCGCTGCTCGGCCTGCGCCAGCGCGCGCTTCAGGGGCCGGGTCCTGTCGGCCAGTTGCTGGCGGCGCTGCGCCTGCAGGCGGCGCTGCTCGGCGGGGTTGATCGTGGCCTCGGGCGGTCTTGGGGTGCTGGCGTTTTGCGGGTCTGCGCCGGCAGCCATGGGTTCGGTCGTGCGCGCGGCGGCCTGTTCGCGCAGGCGGCGCGCTTCGTCGAGCAGGTGGCGCTGGTAGTCCTCCAGGTCGCCGTCGAAGGGCGCCACGCCGCCGCGCGACACCAGCCAGAACTCATCGCACACGCTGCGCAGCAGGGCGCGGTCGTGGCTGACCAGCATCAGCGTGCCTTCGAACTCGTTGAGCGCCACCGCCAGCGCTTCGCGCGTGGCCAGGTCCAGGTGGTTGGTGGGCTCGTCCAGCAGCAGCAGGTTGGGGCGCTGCCAGACGATCATCGCCAGCACCAGGCGGGCTTTTTCGCCGCCGCTGAACTGGCCCACGGGCTGGCTGACCATCTCGCCCGGAAAGCTGAAGCTGCCCAGGTAGTTGCGCAGTTGCTGCTCGCGTGCGTCCTCGGTGTTTTCGCGCCCGGTCTGGCGCGCCAGCCGCACCATGTGCTCCAGCGGCGTGCTGCCGGGGTGCAGCACGTCCAGCTCCTGCTGGGCGAAGTAGCCGATGGCCAGGCCCTTGCCCTCGGTCACGCTGCCGGCCAGCGGCGCCATCTCGCGCGCGATGGTCTTGACCAGGGTGGATTTGCCCTGCCCGTTGGCGCCCAGGATGCCGATGCGCTGGCCGGCCATCACGGTGCGGCTGACGCCCTGCAGGATCACGCGGTCGCCGGGCCGGATGCCGGGCGGCAGCTCGCCGCGCGCGGCCTGCTCGGCCAGCACGGTGGCGCTGGTGGCGTAGGCCGGACGGTCCGAAGCTGGTGCATCCGATAGAGCGCCAGCGCTTGCTGAGCCTGCGCCAGCAGCTTGCATATCGATAGCATCGGCGCGGTAGCCGAAGGCCGCGTCGCGGATTGCCAGCATGGGGTTGGGCAGGCTTTGCGGCTCCTTGAACTCGAACTGGAACTCGGCGTCGGCCAGCACCGGGGCGATTTTTTCCATGCGCTCCAGCGCCTTGACGCGGCTTTGCGCCTGCTTGGCCTTGGTGGCCTTGGCCTTGAAGCGGTCGATGAACTTCTGCAGGTGGGCGATCTTGTCCTGCTGCTTGGCGTAGGCCGCCTGCTGCAGGCTGAGCTGCTGGGCGCGCAAGTCCTCGAAGGCGCTGTAGTTGCCGCCGTAGCGCGCCAGCCGCCCGCCTTCGATGTGCAGCGTGACGCGCGTGACCGCGTCCAGAAAGTCGCGGTCGTGGCTGATCACGATCAGCGTGCCGGGGTAGCGCGCCAGCCAGCCTTCCAGCCAGACCAGGGCGTCCAGATCCAGGTGGTTGGTGGGTTCGTCCAGCAGCAGCAGGTCGCTGGGCGCCATCAGCGCGCGTGCCAGCTGCAGGCGCATGCGCCAGCCACCCGAGAAGCTGTCCACCGCCTGGTCGAGCTGCGCCACCTGAAAGCCCAGCCCCAGGATCAGCGCCTCGGCGCGCGCGCGGGCGTCGTGGGCGCCGGCGTCGTGCAGGTCGCTGTGGGCCTGGGCGATGGCCATGCCGTCGTGCGCATGCTCTGCTTTCGATAGCTGCTCGCGCAGGTGGGACAAGCGCTCGTCGCCCGTCAGCACGAAATCGGTGGCGGCCTCGGCGGTCTCGGGCATGTGCTGCGCGACCTGTCCCAGGCGCCAGCCGGCGGGCATCGAGAAGTCGCCGCCGTCCTCGTGCAGCGTGCCGTTGAGCAGCGCGAACAAGGTCGATTTGCCGGCGCCGTTGCGACCCACCAGACCGACCTTCTCGCCCGGGTGGATGGTGACGCTGGCGCCGTCGAGCAGCACTTTGGCGCCGCGGCGCAGGGTGACGTGGTTCAGTTGGATCATGAGGTAACGATGTGGCCAAACGCTTCGATGAACTTGCGTTTCTTGCGGCCTATGCTGCCGAGGGTACCCAGTTCGGGGTGCCGGTCGAAGCGCCCGCTGCCGATCAGCCAGAACAGCTTGTCCACGTGGTAGGGCGTGACCTGGTTGGCTTTGGCGATCTCGACGATGGTTTTCTGAACCTGGTAGGCGCTGGCGCGCTGCGGACACACGCCGACGCCGGTCAGGATGTCGATGAGATGGACATCCGGCTTGCCGTAGTTCATGAACCCCAGCTCCTTCAGGAAGTCGCAGGCCAGCGGGTAGCCAAAACCGTGGATTTCCTCGGACAGCAACAGCGGCAGGGCAGCGGCCGAGCGCGGGTCGCCGTAGAAGTGACGCGCCCAGGACAAGAAGTCGTCCACCGACTCGAACTGCGACAGAAATGCGGCGCCAGAAAGGGCGGCTCGACAGAAGTGGGGCCAGATGCTGCGCGCGGTGCGCCGAATGCCGTTGCGGCTGCGCGGCTTCAGCGTTCGCTCGATCGCGTCCAGCAGCGCCACGTCGTCCAGTCCATAGACCGAGCGCGTCTTGTGCGGGTCGAACGCAAACAGCACGGCGCCCAGCGCGTCGATGCCGTCGATGGAGCCGCTGACGACGCCGCGTTTCATGTTGGCGTTCTGCGCCGAGTCGAGCAGGCCCCGGTAGACGTCACGAAGCGTGCGGGGTCCGGGGCCGCGATCGGGACGGTCCAGATAGCCGAGCAAGATCGATTCGGCATTTGGCACGGCCATTTCCCGAATGAGAAAGGCGCGCGCCTGCGCGTAGAGGTTCTGGAGCTGGGCAACCACCAAGCAACACGCGCGGCGTCAGCGCCGCAGCAAGTCCTCGCGGGTCAGCAGCAGCACCTGATCGCCGCCGGCGCTGGTGTCCAGCCAGACCGGGTTCAGGCGCGGGAAGGCGGCGTCGAAGTGGGCGCGCTCGTGGCCGATCTCCAGCACCAGCACGGCGCCTTCGGCCATGCGTGCGGGGGCGTCGCGCAGCAGGGCGCGCACGAAGTCCATGCCGTCGGCGCCGCCGGCCAGCGCCAGCGCGGGCTCGGCGCGGTATTCGGGCGGGAGCGCGGCCATGCTGGCGGCGTTGACGTAGGGCGGGTTGCACAGGATCAACTCGTACGGGCCGGGGCAGGCGGCCAGGCCGTCGCTTTCGATCAGGGTGATGCGCGCTTGCAGGCCGTGGCGCTCGACGTTGATGCGCGCCACCGCCAGCGCGTCGGCGCTCAGGTCGGCGGCGGCAACCTGCACGCCGGGCCAGGCCAGCGCCGCCAGCACGGCCAGGCTGCCGTTGCCGGTGCACAGGTCGAGCACCCGGGTGGTGCGCTCGGACAGCCAGGGGTCGATGCCGCCGTCGGCGATGAGCTCGGCGATCAGGCTGCGCGGCACGATGGCGCGCGCGTCGACGTGGAACGGCATGCCCTGCAGCCAGGCCTGCCCGATCAGGTAGGCCAGCGGCTGGCGGGTGTCGATGCGTGCTTTTAAAAGTGTAGCTGCCTGCGCTCGCCCGGCGGGCGCCACGGGCTGATTTCCTTCTGGACCGCTGAAGTCGGTGTCCAGCGGCAGGCCGAGCGCGTGCAGCACCAGCCAGGCGGCTTCGTCGTGGGCGTTGGTGGTGCCGTGGCCGAAGGCGACGCCGGCCTGGCGCAGCTGGCGTTCGGTGTCGGCGATGAGTTGGGCGAGGGTGGTCATGCCAGGGTGGGCCGGCGCGTGCCGGCCGGCGGGAAGGGGGTGGCGGGCGCCAGCGGCGCGGGGTTCAGGCCTGCGCGGCCAGCTGCTCCAGCACGCGGCGGTAGATGTTCTTCAGCGGCTCCAGCTCGGCCAGGACGATGTGTTCGTCGATCTGGTGGATGCTGGCGTTGGGCGGGCCCAGCTCGATCACCTGCGGGCAGATGCGGGCCAGAAAGCGGCCGTCGCTGGTGCCGCCGGTGGTGGACAGCTCGGGCAGCAGGCCGGTTTCGGCGTGGATGGCGGCCTGCACGGCGTCCAGCAGGCTGCCGGGCGGGGTGAGGAAGGGCTCGGCACCCAGCGTCCAGTCGAGCGTGTAGTCCAGCCCGTGGCGCTGCAGCACGGCCTGCAGCCGCGCCTGCAAATCCTCGGGCGTGGAGGCGGTGCCGAAGCGGAAGTTGAAGTCCACCACCGCCTCGCCCGGGATCACGTTGCCGGCGCCGGTGCCGGCGTGCAGGTTGCTGACCTGCCAGCCGGTGGGCTGGAAGTGGGCGTTGCCGGCGTCCCATTCGGTGGCGGCCAGCTCGGCCAGCGCCGGCGCCAGCTGGTGGATGGGGTTGCGCGCCAGCCGCGGGTAGGCCACGTGGCCCTGCACGCCGCGCACCACCAGCCGGCCGCTGAGCGAGCCGCGGCGGCCGTTCTTGACCATGTCGCCGGTGCGCTGCCGGGCCGTCGGCTCGCCGACGAGGCAGGCGTGCAGCGGCTCGCCGCGCGCGGCCAGCCAGTCGCATACCACGCGGGTGCCGTCGAGGGCGCGGCTTTCCTCGTCGCTGGTCAGCAGCAGGGCGATGGCCAGCGGCGCGTCGGGCTGGGCGGCGACGAACTCCTCGACGGCCACCACGAAGGCGGCGATGGAGCTTTTCATGTCACTGGCGCCGCGCCCGTACAGGCGGCCCTCGCGCTCGGTGGGGGTGAAGGGCGGGCTGCGCCAGGCTTCGGCCGGGCCGGGCGGCACGACGTCGACATGGCCGGCGAAGACTATGGTTTTGATAGCTTGTGGCGCTCGCCCCGCCAGCGCTGGAACCCGTTTGGACCACAGGTTGCGCACGCGCCAGTCGGCCGGGCCGCTGTCGATGACGTGGGGCACGAAGCCCAGCGGCGTCAGGCGCTCGGCGATCAGGTCGATGCAGCCGCCGTGCGCGGGCGTGACGGAGGGGCGGGCGATCAGGGCTTCGGCCAGGCGGCGCGTGGCGGTCATGTGGGGCGGGCGGGGGCCGTGCGGTGGGTCATGCAGGCCCGCATTCTTTCATGCCCGGCGCCCACCGGCGCGGGCGGTGCGTCAGGCGTCGCCGATGCGCGAGTCGGAAAAGCTGCCGACCTTGGAGTCATGAAACCCCGATTCGGGGTGGCTGCTGTGGTCGAAGCCGGTCTTGCCGAAGCCGCTGCGGCTGAAGCCGGCGCGGCCATAGCCGCTGGGGCGCACGTCCAGCGTGATGTCGGTGAAGGACGGTTCGTCGCTGGCGCGCTCTTCCTCTTCCTGCGGCTTGCGGGTGAACTGGCGTCCGACTTCGTTTTGCAGGCGCCACATCAGGTTGGTGGGCGAATCGGCGTTGGCCAGGCCTTCCTTGCGGTCGATGCGGTTTTCCAGGATCAGGCGCGCCAGATCCTGCTCGAAGGTCTGCGAACCTTCGGCGATGGCGTTGTCCATGGCTTCCTTGACGCCGGAGAAGTCGCTCTTTTCGATCAAGTCGGCCACCAGCTTGGTGTTGAGCAGCACCTCGACCGCCGGCACCCGCTGGCCGTCCACGGTGCGGATCAGGCGCTGCGAGACGATGGACTTGAGCGCCGCCGCCAGGTCGCCCAGCAGGGTGGGGCGCACTTCGACCGGGTAGAAGCTGAGCACCCGGTTGAGTGCCTGGTAGCTGTTGTTGGCGTGCAGCGTGGCCAGGCACAGGTGGCCTGACTGGGCGTAGGCAATCGCCGCCGTCATGGTCTCGCGGTCGCGGATCTCGCCGATCATGATCACGTCGGGCGCCTGGCGCAGCGTGTTCTTCAGGGCCACCTCCCAGCTCTCCGTGTCGACGCCCACCTCGCGATGGGTGACGATGCAGTTGCGGTGCGGATGCACGAACTCCACCGGGTCCTCGATGGTCACGATGTGGCCATAGCTCATCTCGTTGCGGTGCCCGACCACCGCGGCCAGGGTGTTCGACTTGCCCGAGCCGGTGGCGCCCACCATGATGATCATGCCGCGCTTGGTCAGCGCGAGGTCCTTGAGCACCGAGGGCAGCTGGAGCTGCTCGAAGGTCGGGATCTCGGTGTTGATCGTGCGCAGCACGATGCCGACCCGGTTCTGCTGCATGAACGCATTGACGCGGAAGCGGCCGATCCCGCCGGGGCTGATGGCGAAGTTCACCTCCTTGTGGGCCTCGAACTCGGCGGCCTGCTTGTCGTTCATCAGCGCGCGCGCGAGCTCGACCGTATGCTGACCCGTGAGCGGCGCGTTCGAGACCGGCAGCACCTTCCCGTCGACCTTGAAGGCGGGCGGGAACTCGGCGGTCAGGAACAGGTCCGAGCCGTTCTTCGCCAGCATCAGCTTGAGCAGGTCATGCAGGAACTTGGAGGCTTGTTCGCGTTCCATGGTGGGGCTCGATGTGGGTGGGGCTGTTCGTCAACCCGAAAAGTTTTGGCTTCGGCACGGCGGCTTCGCCGCCTTAACGTCCGCATTCGCGGACGTTAGCCTGCGCCGAAATTTCCCGGGTTGACATTTCATGTCAACCCGGGAAATTTTCTTTCACCGCGGCGACGGCGCGGGCTTCGGAGACCGAGATGACGTTCTTGCGCACCATGTCGGTCAGGCACTGGTCGAGCGTCTGCATGCCGATCGACCCGCCGGTCTGGATCGCCGAGTTCATCTGGGCCACCTTGGCCTCGCGGATCAGGTTGCGGATCGCCGGCGTGCCGATCATGATCTCGTGCGCCGCGACCCGCCCGTTGCCGTCCTTGGTCTTGAGCAGCGACTGCGAGATCACCGCGCGCAGCGATTCCGACAGCATCGCGCGCACCATGTCCTTCTCGGCGGCGGGAAACACGTCGATGACCCGGTCGATCGTCTTGGCGGCCGACGAGGTATGCAGCGTGCCGAACACCAGGTGGCCGGTCTCGGCTGCGGTCAGCGCCAGGCGGATCGTCTCGAGGCCGCGCAGCTCCCCCACCAGGATGACGTCGGGGTCCTCGCGCAGGGCCGAGCGCAGGGCGTTGTTGAACGACAGCGTCATCGGGCCGACCTCGCGCTGGTTGATCAGGCAGCGCTTGGACTCGTGCACGAATTCGATCGGGTCCTCGACGGTGAGGATGTGTCCGTACAGGTTCTCGTTGACGTGGTTCACCATCGCCGCGAGCGTGGTCGACTTGCCCGAGCCGGTCGGGCCGGTCACCAGCACCAGCCCGCGCGGGGTCATCGCGATCTCGGAGAAGATCTTGGGCGCGTTCAGCTCCTCGAGCGTGAGGATCTTCGAGGGAATCGTGCGCATCACCGCGCCCGCGCCGCGCTGCTGCAGGAAGGCGTTGACCCGGAAGCGCGCCAGCCCCGGGATGGCGAAGGAGAAGTCGCACTCCAGGTGCTCCTCGTACTCCTTGCGCTGCGTGTCGTTCATGATGTCGTAGATCATGCCGTGCACGTCCTTGTGCTCCATCGGCGGCAGGTTGATCCGGCGCACGTCGCCGTGCACGCGGATCATCGGCGGCAGGCCGGCCGACAGGTGCAGGTCGGAAGCCTTGTTCTTCACCGCGAAGGCCAGCAGTTCAGCGATATCCATCACGCATCCTCGTTCAGGGCCGGCCCCGCGGGCTGCGGAATCTCCGGCATTCCTGTTATCTTCGAAACCCGCGACCGCCCGGACAGTCCCGGCAGGGCGCAACGGTGAATCACGCGATGAACGGCAATCCCGCGTTGCGCCAACGCTACGAACAGGTGCTCGGCCGCCTCCGGCAGGCCTGCGAATCGGCCGGCCGTGCGCCCGATTCGGTCCGGCTGCTGGCGGTCAGCAAGGCCCAGCCCGCCTCGCAGGTGCTCGAGCTCGCCGCGTTGGGCCAGCGTGCGTTCGGCGAAAACTACCTGCAAGAAGCACTCGACAAGATCGCCGCCTGCCGCGACGAGTGGTCGGCCGCGGCGCCGGGCGGACCGCTCGCCTGGCACTTCATCGGCCCGATCCAGTCCAACAAGACGCGCCCGATCGCCGCGCACTTCGACTGGGTGCACTCGGTGGAACGCGAGAAGATCGCGCACCGGCTCTCCGAGCAGCGCCCGGAGGGGCTCGGCACGCTGGACGTGTGCCTGCAGGTCAACGTGTCGGGCGAGGCCAGCAAGAGCGGTGCGGCGCCCGGCGAGACGCTCGCCCTGGCCCTGGCCGTGGCCGCGCTGCCCCGCCTGCGCCTGCGCGGGCTGATGGCGATCCCCGAGCCGACCGACGACGTGAATCTTCAGCGCGCGCGCTTCGCCGCGCTGCGCGAGCTGCACGCGCGCGTGAAGGCCGCGCTGGACGGCGAGGCCGCCCGCTGCTTCGATACGCTTTCGATGGGAATGTCGGCCGACCTGGAGGCCGCGGTGGCCGAAGGCGCCACCATCGTGAGGATAGGCAGCGCGCTGTTCGGCGAGCGCTCGATGCGCTCGCCCCTGCCCGCCTCGCCGCTCAGCTCATCGACTTGATGGCGGCCGACAGGCGGCTCTTGTAGCGCGACGCGGCGTTCTTGTGGACGATCTTCTTGTCGGCGATGCGGTCGATCACGCCCTGCGCCGACTGCAGCGTGCGTGCTGCAGCCGCCTTGTCGCCGGCCAGGATGGCCTTGCGCACCGACTTGATCGCGGTGCGCAGGCGCGAACGCAGGCTCGAGTTGTGCAGGTTGCGCTTGACGGCCTGGCGGGCGCGCTTGCGGGCGGAAGCAATGTTGGCCATGAGAGAATCGCTCTTTTGTCGACCCGGCGGCCTGTCTGCTCGCGCGGGCGCGCCGCAACGAAACAAGCCCCGGAAACATTCCGGAAAGCCTTGAATAATAACCGAATTCCTGCCTGCCTCGCAAGTCGCGGCCGCGCCTCCTGCGCCGCCCGCCCGGCGCGGGGCCGGCGACGCCCTCGCGGCGGGGGCGCATGAGCCTGCTGCGGGCCGCCTCCACCATCAGCGCCCGGCCGGGTGTGG
>ERZ778021.3836-NODE-3836-length-10210-cov-7.570655_pt1 | contig 10210 bp, 10 predicted proteins | sample MGYA00375751_ERZ778021 | MGnify/ENA primary metagenome ERZ778021 (study PRJEB29350, sample SAMN05389814) | bioreactor metagenome | isolation source: Thiocyanate stock bioreactor | place: South Africa: University of Cape Town | collected 2013-08-29 ... | reverse complement strand
GGTTGTTATTCAGTTGTTATTCGGTTGTTATTCAGTTGTTATTCGGTTGTTATTCGGTTGTTATTGAATAACGCGTCACCTAAGTTTAAGAATATCCCCCTCTTCAGGGACATATTCATAGTTCTTCTTATTGAGCCGGTATAAATTGCGTAATTGAATACCGTACTTTTGTGAAATACTATACATAGATTCGCCTACCTGAACAGTATGAAAATCATACGGTTTATCGGCCCGCTTTTTTTTCTTCTGGAAATAGACGATATCCCCTTCACTTAAGGGGAAATCTTCGGGGACTTCGTTGAATTTCAACAGGTCTTTTTCCTTAAATCCGAACTCCCTGGCGATATTTCCGAAAGTATCACCATCGACTGCGATCACATATACCAGTCCATGTGTAATGTAGGGTTGATGCGTCCAGGTTACCTGTGCCGTTTCTCTTTCGCGTTGTTGATTCCGCTCCTTGCGGCTGACTCCCTTACGGTATTTTGGATCGTCGAAACGATACAGTTCATAATCCTCTATCAGCTTGATCAATTTATTGGCATAAGCCCTATCGGTAGCATAGCCCGATTTTTGCAGTCCTCTCGCCCATCCCTTATAATCAGTGATGGAGAGATTGAATAAAGCTTTATAACGACTGCTATAAGCCAGAAACTCAGAATGATCCTGATAAGAATCCTCTACGCTTTTATACTTTCGAAAGCAATCGTTGGGGGTATCGTCGGCAGCATATACCTTTCCTCCGCTCCATCCGCGATGACATTTGATCCCAAAATGATTGTTGGAACGGCGGGCCAGATCACTCATTCCTGCTCCTGATTCGAGGATTCCCTGCGCGAGTGTAATAGATGCAGGTATTTTATATTTCTCCATATGCTCTACTGCCAAATCACTGTATTTGTGAATATAATTCTCATACGTGCTCACCCGGACCTGTGCTGACAGGTGATGAGCAGGGACAAATAAAAAGGAGAATATAACAACGAGCGGTAAAATATGACTATATTTGTGAAACAAATTTTGCATTATGAAAGAAATCAATTTAGTCACAAAGATAGCTGTTTATCCGTTAGCGGAATGCTCCGAAATTGAAAAAAAACTTATCGAGGCAGCAAAAGAAGCCACAAAAAAAGCATATGCCCCCTATTCGGGGTTCAAAGTAGGCGCTGCCGTATTGTTGGAAAACGGTGAAATCATTTCCGGCAACAATCAGGAAAACGCCGCCTATCCGTCGGGATTATGTGCTGAACGTACCACGGTCTTTTTCGTCAATGCCACCTATCCCGATCAGAAAATTGAAGCCATTGCTGTCGCCGCCTGGCATAAAGACCGATTCACCAACGAAGTGATCACTCCCTGCGGCGGTTGCCGCCAGGTGCTGTTAGAAACGGAAAACCGCTTCAATGCGCCTATGAAGATATTGATGTATGGCAACGAAGCCGTTTATATGCTTGAAAGTGCAAAAGATCTGCTACCACTCAGTTTCGGAGACGAGATGTTAAAATGACGCTTCATACAATGTCACCAGATACCACTTCTTATCAATCAGCATGAAATAGTAATCGGCGTAAATGCCATTATTGATCCCTCGAATCTCCACCACCGCCGTATCTTTCCCATAGCGCACCCCCTGGTAATATTGATCATAGGGTCGTGTCAGAAAAGTACTGTCATAGGTAAGATCAAGCGGTTCCCATTCGTATCTTCCAATCGTCTCTTCTCTGGGAGCCATTCCTTCATGTTCATTATCAGGGACAATCACGTTGATGGGAAATTTGATCCGCTCTAACTGGAAGGACTCCTGGGTACTGAACTTACGAATAAACTGATCGAAATTCTCCTCTCCGGAGATGGCTTCCTGTCCGCTGTCTGCCCTGCTGGCCTCCGCTTCAGCTTTTCCTTTACCCGCCATACGACCCTTCTTTTCCGTAGCCTCCGTGCAGGAGAAAAGGATAAAGGCAAGTAAGCAGAAAAAGATATGATTCGAAATTTTCATCGCCAGGTAGACATCTTTATTTATTATACAAAGGTATAAAAATTAAGGTGATAATCAAGCAGTAATTCCACTATTTTTATTTCCTGCCACATCTGCAGAGAGTAAAAGAAAATATCCTTATCTTTGCTTTTATAAAAAAGGGTATTGAATGGATCTTCAAACGAAAATAAGCCATTTGTTTTCTGTACAACAGGCAGATTGGGAACAGTTAAGAAATGGCATTTTACAAATGGATAGACTGCAGGAAAAAGAGTTTACATGGGGCGGTGATTACCGGGTAAGACTGCAGTTCAATCCGGCACGGATAATCTCCACTGCAGCGGCAATCAACCAGAAGGCGATTGAAGAACGGCCCTGTTTCCTCTGTGAGGTGAACCGGCCTGCTCAGCAAAAGGGAATTCCCTTTATGGATAAATATATTATCCTTTGCAATCCGTTTCCCATCCTCAGCAATCATATCACAATCCCTCTCCACTCGCATGTACCGCAACGGATCCGTAAAAAAATGGACGATATGCTTACATTAGCGGAACAACTCCCTGATTACCTGATTTTCTATAATGGTCCCAAATGCGGTGCATCCGCACCCGATCATTTCCATTTACAGGCGGGACTTAAACTTCCCTTGTTAATGCAGGGCGATAACGAACTTCGTTCATGCCTGCAAATCGAAAGTGAAGACAAAAACGAAGCACAAGGGCTTTTTGAGGATGTATATCAATACCTTCATCATCTTCAACCTGAAGAGGTGGAACCTATGATGAATGTAATCGCTTTTACAGAGGATAACAAATATAAACTCCATATTTTCCCGCGTAAGGCACACCGTCCGGGACATTATTACGAAAAAGGGGAGAAACAGCTACTCATCAGCCCCGGCGCACTGGATATGGCCGGACTGATGATCTGTGTAAGGGAAGAGGATTTTGAAAAAATCAGTAAACATGACATTGAAGATATTTATTCGCAGGTATCTATGCCCGTTATTTGAAACATTTTCCTGCCATAACATTACAAAATTATCCCAATAATGGAAAAGTCAGAAATTATTTTACTCAATATCAACGGAGAAGATAAGCCGGGCCTGACCGCCGCCCTCACCGAGATCCTGGCACGTCACGATGCTTTTATCCTTGACGTCGGGCAATCGGATATCCATAGGAACCTGTCATTAGGAATTCTATTCAGGTCGAAAACCCATATTTCCGGCGAAATAATGAAAGACCTGCTCTTCAAAGCCTACGAGATGGATGTGAATATCCGTTTCACACCTATTCCGGATGAAGAATACTCCAATTGGGTAGGATTACAGGGGAAGAACCGGTATATCATCACACTATTGGGTAGGATACTTACCGCTAAACAGATTGCTGCCGTCTCCAAAATTATCGCTGAGCAAAATCTCAATATCGACAATATGGTACGCCTGACCGGCCGCATCCCACTTGATGAGAAACAGAGGGCAGCACAGTCGTGCGTGGAACTATCGGTAAGGGGCACACCGGTTGACCGCCAACAGATGCAGCAAGCGTTTTTGGAACTCACTTCCTCACTCAATTTCGATATCTCTTTCCAGGAAGAGAGTATGTTCAGGCGCATGCGCCGGCTTATATGCTTCGATATGGACTCCACACTCATCCAAACGGAGGTGATCGACGAACTGGCAGAAAGAGCGGGTGTGGGTAAGGATGTGAAAGCTATCACAGAGATGGCAATGCAGGGTGAAATTGACTTCAATGAGAGTTTCCGGCAACGGGTGAAATTACTGAAAGGGCTGGATGTTTGCGTCATGAAAGAAATTGCGGAGAATCTTCCGGTCACCGAAGGTGTAGGCCGACTGGTAAAAGTATTACAAAAAGTAGGATTCAAAACCGCCATATTGTCAGGCGGATTCACTTACTTCGGCAATTATCTGAAAGATAAATTCGGATTCGATTATATGTATGCCAATGAGTTGGAAATTGAAAATGGGAAGCTCACCGGGAACTATCTGGGAGATATTGTAGATGGGAAGCGCAAGGCGGAATTATTGAGGCTCATAGCACAAGTCGAAAGGATCGACTTACGTCAGACAGTGGCCGTCGGTGACGGGGCCAACGACCTTCCCATGCTGGGAATAGCCGGGTTGGGTATCGCTTTCCATGCCAAACCAAAAGTAAAACGAAACGCAGGACAATCGCTTTCCACGGTAGGTATTGACGGCATCCTCTATTTCCTTGGATACAAGGACTCGATGCTCGACAGCGAAATTATCAACAGTTAAACAGGATGGTATGGATTTTGCAGATATGTTATTAAATCGCTTCGACGAGGCGGAAATGAAAAAAAACAATAGTGCATTGGTCTGTTTCTCCACATTGGAAACAGGTAAAATATTGAGCAGGCTGGCCATCCAATTTATCCGGTCAAAATCGGGAAAATCGTCCGTCACACTGCTTTATTTTATCGATAAACAGGAGGAGATACGACTCAGCGAAGGGATGGACGAATATAAGCACAAGATCCTCTCCGATCTCATTTCCACGGAAGAGAGGGATAAGATTACCCTGCGCCTGTTCATTCAATCCTCCGACGATTACAATGCAGATATCATAAGGATTTCAGAGGAGCAGAAATCCAATCTGATTTTACTGGGTATTCACCATAACGAATTCAATCCCGCATTGATAAGAAAATATGGTCAACTCAAAAGTGATCCTACTCACTCCGATATCTTTATCCTCGAACAATTTGAGGAAAGAGAAGCAGAAACGTTGAAAAACCTCAACGCATTATTCAACCGGGATATTGTATCTACAGGTCTTTTCATTGATAACGGCAGTACGCAGTTCAGGAAATTTTTTATTCCTATCCTGCAAAAGTCAGACATCCAGGTCTTCACTTATCTTTACCGGATCGCCCAGCAGGAGAATGTAAAGATTATGATCTGGGATGCCATTGGCATTATTGGATCAGAAGCTAGGATACAGAAACTCTACCAGTTCATCACGAAGAAATCCGAGGGGCGTATCTACTTATGGGACAATAACAAGAAGATAGGTTGTGACTTTATCCGGGAGCAAGATCTTGTTATCATGGGCGTGGAAGGGTGGCGCAAATTGATCTGCACTCCACTCTCATGGGCAGACTGCATACCATCGACGCTGCTCATCAAAGAGACAACAAATTCAATCCAATTATGAACGCATCCGACATAAGGAAAAAACTGGCCGCCATCTACTCATATATTGAACAGAAGCAACTGAAAGATGCCCTTGATGGCATTAAAGAACTTTCAGCCATGCAACAAAATTGGGCGGTGTCAGAAAAAATAAACGAACTTACCACCAATTATCAGTTCATGCTTCATTACCTGATTGAAGGTAAAAAAGACCCTGAACAAAAACGTGTGTATACTAAACTGATCCGCGATATATATGCTTTGGCAGAAGACGCAGCGGAACAACTGCTGCTGCAAGAGAGCTCTTCCGTTTTTTTCGATAAGATGAGATTGATGGAGGTACGCACACCCATAACAATAGAAGAATACAGGACGGCCATCACCCAACAGGCTGACACCCTATCTTTTATCGACCTGCTGGAGGAAGGACCCGAGAAAGAATCCCGCATCAGGCAGAATAGACTCTCCCGTGAAAATACGCAACAGGACCTGTTCTATACTATTTTTGTTTCTCCACGGGCAAACGATGATTTCATCATCTCCTGCCACAATTTCATGGAAGACCCGTCAGTTCCGAAGCACGATAAGGCACTCTTTATTTCAGCACTGACAATGAATATCCTGCAACGCTTCGATGCGCGTAAAATTGAACTACTGCTCGACCTCTGCAATCATCCGGAGGCAGAACTTGCCATCCGGGCGGTGACAGGTGTTATCCCCATCTTTCAGATATATAATTCGCGGCTGGAGTTATATTCAGGATGCTGCGACCGTCTGAAGTTGCTATCCGACGACAAAACCTTCGGGCGCCATTTTATTGCCGCGATCATTGGCTTTATCCAGGCACACGAAACGGAAAAGATCACCAAAAAACTGACGGAAGAGATCATTCCCGAAATGATGAAACTGAGTCCTATGATCGGTAAAAAGATCAGATTGGATGAATGGATGGGTGAGAGCGGTTTCGACGAGAAGAACCCCGAATGGCAAAAGATACTGGATGAAACGGGATTGACAGATAAGTTACAGGAGTTTACCGAGTTGCAATTAGAAGGTGCGGACGTGTTCCATTCAACCTTTTCGAATCTTAAGTCCTACCCCTTCTTTCAACAGATGAGCAACTGGTTCCTGCCGTTCACTCCACAACACAGCAGCGTGCAACCGCTCTTTAGCAACCGCTCGGAAAGAGATTCCCTCGTAGAGGTCCTTTCAGGATCATCACTCATCTGTAATTCAGATAAATACTCTTTCTGTCTCAGCATCATGATGATGCCCGGGAATTACCGGAAGATGATGGCTGCTCAATTGGGAGCAGAAAGCGATGAACTGAAAAATATGCAGACAGAAGAAGAAGCACTCAATCCTTTCCAAAAAGAAGAGACCATGATCAAGCAGTATATCCAGGATCTCTACCGCTTTTTTAAACTGTTTCCCCGCCGGGGAGAATTCCATGATATCTTCGAGTTACCGCTCAACTACCATCGCTTGCCGGCATTTCAGCCTGTAGTAATGCAACCCAGCCACTTAGAAAAAATAGCCCTTTACTATTTCGAAAAAAATAATTTCAATGAAGCACTGGGTGCTTATACCCTGCTGGCGGAAATAGGAGGCAATAAAAGCGAGATATGGCAAAAAATAGGCTATTGCCGGCAGATGCTGGCTGATATGAAAGGGGCTTTGGAAGCTTATTTGCATGCCGACCTGATAGAAGGGAACAACACCTGGGTGCTCAACCGCATTGCCAATTGTTACAGGGTATTGAAAGAACCTGTTACTGCCCTGGAGTACTATCACCGTCTGGAACAATTCCATCCCGACGACCTCAATATACAACTGAATATCGGGCACTGCCATTTGGAGTTAGAAGAGTATGATAAAGCGCTCAACTACTATTTCAAGGTGGAAATGCTCAACAGCAACAACACCCGTGCATGGCGTTCTATTGCCTGGTGTGCGTTCCTCTCACGCAAACTCGATATAGCAGAGAGATATTATTCCCGGATATTAGAAGCAAAACCCAATGCCCATGATTATCTCAATGCCGGTCATGTGGCATTATGTCTCGAACAGACAAAAAGATCGGTGGAACTCTACAAGCTCTCACTTGACAAAACAGGCAGTTTTGAGATATTTCAATCGATGCTCGCTGAAGATGAAAAGGAGTTGAATAAGGCAGGAGTAAATACTTCCATCTTACCGATTATTTTAGACAAGATCAGGTACGACAAGGAAATTTGAACCAATAGCGCAAGATAAACCCGAGACATTTATTAACAGATATATATTCCGTTCCGGACTATAAAATCATAGACTTTGGGAGGTAGGAAAGCCCGCATGTTTTTTCCATTGCGGATACTTTCACGGATAAAAGTGGACGAGATCTCAACAATGGGAGCTTCCACAAGCCGGACAGACCCTGTGAGTTCTTCGGGGATCACCACCTCCTCACCCAGTCGCGGATATACAAGGACCTGATAGTTTTTTATCAAATGCTGAGACTCTTTCCATTTGGGAAATTGCTTCCAGTTATCACTACCAATAATAAGGGTAAAATTTTTATCAGGATACTCGCTTGTCAGCCTTGCCAGTGTATCGATAGTATAGGAAGGACGGGGCATATGTAATTCCACATCGGAAGCGATCATATTGTCATATTTTTCCAGTGCCAGACGGACCATCTCCAAACGCATATCGTCATCCAACAGGTCTTCTCTCTCTTTGAACGGATTATGCGGACTCACTACAAACCATACCTCATCCAGTTCAGTGAATTCGCAGATATAATTTGCTAAAATGAGGTGTCCGGCATGCACTGGATTGAATGATCCGGAGAAAATACCGATCTGCTGTTTTTGCATAGGGAAGTGCAACAATTATTATGCTTAAATTATTGAATTAGATTGTTTTTTAGAACAGAAAAACCGATATGCATTATCTGCATATCGATTTTTCATCTATTCCTTATGCTACTCGTTACGTACTTTTCTTAAATAACGAGATAATCCAAAGTAGCAAAATGGCGCCTATTAATGCCGTCACAAGGCTGCCTATAATTCCATCCCCGGTACTGATCCCCAGCAGACCGAAAACCCAGCCTCCGATAACGGCGCCTACAATACCTACCAAAAGATTTACCAGGAAACCGAAACCTCCTCCTCTCATTAAATTACCAGCCAGCCAACCGGCCACAGCTCCAATAATAATCCACCATATCCAACCCATAACTAATAGTTTTTAATGTTAATACTTTTGATTAAAAGTTCACTCAATTTGTTAAACGCTATCAGTCCGGAAATTGTTTAAAAAATATTTATCAACTCATCCTCTGTTTGTAATCCTCATAACCAAACCGTCGGTAAAGCTCGAACTCTCCCTTTGTAGTCCATAATCCAATGGAGGGGTGTGATACACCGTTGAACATAGTAGTTTTCACAATAGTGTAATGAATCATATCTTCAAAGACAATCCTGTCACCTATTTGCAACGGTTCATCGAAAGACCATTCCCCCATAAAGTCACCGCTCAAGCAACTGTTCCCCCCCATCCTGTAGGTAGGCTTGCCGGGGAGAGGCTCCTGGCTGGCACCCCGAATGTGGGGCTTATAAGGCATTTCCAGGCAGTCGGGCATGTGGCAGGCAAAAGAAACATTGAGCATGGCCGTCCACATTCCCCCGTTTTCCACAATATCGGCTACGGTAGCTACCAATACGCCCGTTTCCCAGGCGAAAGCACTACCGGGCTCCATGATGATATGTAAATGGGGGTAACGTTGCTTCAGACCGGTCAACACCCGTATCAGGTGTTCCACATCGTAATCCTTATGCGTTATCAGGTGCCCGCCGCCAAGATTGAGCCACTTCACCTGTCCGAAAAGATGTCCGAACTTTTGTTCGACCACTTCCAATGTCTCCTCCAGATCGTAAGAATTATTTTCGCACAGATTATGCAGATGCAATCCGGTAATACCTTCGGGCAAACAGGCTCCTATCCTGTCGGAGGTAACGCCGAGGCGTGAGCCGGGAGCACTGGGATTGTAAAGATCCGTGTCAACCACCGAAAACTCAGGGTTAATTCTCACCCCGCACTCTATTTTTTTCCCCGATGCCTGTACCTGCGGATAAAAGCGTTCGAACTGGGAAAGCGAATTAAAGGTGATATGACTACTGTATTTCAGGAAATAGGGAAAATCGCTTTCAGTATATGCTGGCACATACGTATGGGCAGGGCTCCCCATCTCTTCGAAAGCCAACTGTGCCTCGGCGATAGAGCTTGCAGTGGAATGCGTGATATATTCCCGCACAATGGGAAATGATTTCCACATGGCAAAAGCCTTGAAGGCCAAAATAATCTGTACACCGGCACGATCCTGGACCGATCGTATCAACTGTAAGTTTCGGCGAAGTAATTCCTCTTCCATCACAAAACAGGGAGAGGGTATTTTGGTGAAATCTATCATTGTTCGGTTGTTATTCGATTGTTATTCAATTGTTATTCGGTTGTTATTCGATTGTTATTCAGTTGTTATTCGGTTGTTATTCGGTTGTTATTCGATTGTTATTCGATTGTTATTCAATTGTTATTCAATTGTTATTCAATTGTTATTCGGTTGTTATTCGGTTGTTATTCGATTGTTATTCGATTGTTATTCGATTGTTGTTCGGTTGTTGTTCGATTGTTGTTCGATTGTTATTCGGTTGTTATTCGATTGTTGTTCGATTGTTATTCGATTGTTGTTCGGTTGTTATTCGATTGTTGTTCGGTGGTAATTTGAACATTATCCCGCAAAGCGGGAAATAACAGCGAAGCGAATAACGCGAAGCGAATAACGGCGAAGCCGAATAACGCGAAGCGAATAACAATTGAATTGAATAACAATTGAATTGAATAACAATTGAATTGAATAACGATGAAAAAGTCAATACTTCCCGACATGCACCTTTTCCCAATGAAGGTTATCCGGATCTGCGGGAGTTCTCTCCTTTACCTTTTTACCAAAAGCGATCACACACAATACTTCCAATGGCATAGGGATCTCCAGCAGGTCATTGATATAT
>ERZ778021.3835-NODE-3835-length-10211-cov-3.828377_pt1 | contig 10211 bp, 9 predicted proteins | sample MGYA00375751_ERZ778021 | MGnify/ENA primary metagenome ERZ778021 (study PRJEB29350, sample SAMN05389814) | bioreactor metagenome | isolation source: Thiocyanate stock bioreactor | place: South Africa: University of Cape Town | collected 2013-08-29 ... | reverse complement strand
GGTCCCGTTTGCCCTCCTTGAGAAAGATCAGAAAGCCGTTTGTTTTTAACAGGGGCTTGTCGGTGATGCCGAAGCCGCAGACAACATCACCGGAAAGGGAACCGGTGATCAGGTATTTTCCCTCTATTCTCTCGCTGATGTCCACTTCTTTTCCAATATAATCCCCTACGTGAAAGCCGCGGTTTTTCATGGCTCTGTAATCCAGCGCAATTTCATTTTTTCCTGCTTGGGGCATTCGTCCGTCAATGAGCTTGATGTTGTGTTTCGCCAGAAAATAGTCCACATCCTTATTTTCCATGACCATAATGTTGGTCATGATATTCCCGAAAAAATGATAAAAATTCGTGTTCAGCACGGTGGCGTTGACGGTCCGCTCCACGTTTTCATCGGTTTCGATCCGTTCCACGAGGCTTTGGGCAAGGCTGCCGTTCGGTCCGGGATAGATGGCAGACATGTTGTCGAACAAATTCAAGTACAGAAGCATGGTGCTTTGAATGACCGCAAAGCCGATGATCTGAAAAACGATGATGCCGATGATGCCTGCAGACAGAGCGGTGGTCATGCCCACGGTTCGTTTTTTGTTGGCGCCGAAATATTTCAGCGGTGACAGTGGCTTGATGAGGTACCGCTTTTGTTTTGTGTTGTGTGTTTGCATTGTGTTCACCCTTTCTACTTGCTGTTATCAGTATAAGCAACGGGATGGTTCTGGAACAGTGACCGGGGTCATATCTTTCGGTCATTTTTTTGTCTTTCCTATATATAACAAAAGTCATCCTTCAAAAGCAAGAAGGATGACTTTTGTTATATATATTCTTTGATTTTAATCGCAGCGCCGGTGCGGTCGTTGGTGCCCAGCTTTTCATAAATCACACTGACATAGTTTTTTACGGTGCCTTCGCTGATATACAAAGATCCGGCAATCTGTTTGTTGGTATAGCCCTGTGAAATCATTACGGCGATCTCGTTCTCCCGTTCCGTTAAGAAAAAGGTATCCTTTAAGCGGTCGGTTTTCTTTTTGACTTTTAAATTAGACAAAAGTCTGGCGGCGACCCTTGAGGGTAAGATTGTGTCGCCTTTTGCGGCGTCCTTCACCGCTGCGATCAGTTTTTCGCCGCTGATGTCCTTCAGCAAATAGCCGCAGGCACCGTTTTTCAGAGCATCCTCAATATAATCACGGTCATCAAAGGTGGTCAGCATCAAAACAGAGATGTGGGGATACCGCTGATTGATGTGCTTGGTACAGTCCACACCGTTCATTTCGGGCATACGGATGTCCATGAGAATCACATCGGGGGCATTGCTTTCTAAAAACAGCAGAGCGGTTTTGCCGTTATCCCGAATGCCGATGACTTCAATTTCCGGATCGGTTTCTAAAATGGCTTTCAGTCCCTCCGGCAAAATCCTTTGGTCGTCCACCAGCAGTACTTTGATTTTACTCATAGGCTCCCTCCCGAAAGTGGTAGTGTTATATGGATTTCAAAGCCGTTGTCCGGCTCGCCGGAAAGGCTGACAGTACCGTTTTTTTCTTCTATATTATGGATCAGACCCGTCAGGCCAAAGCCCTTTTGAAAACGGTTCATGTCCACGCCCCTGCCGTTGTCCGAAATGACCAGTGACAGCGTTTTCCCGGCTTGTTCAAGCGTTATGATAAAAGCGGTGGCACCACCGTGACGGATGCCGTTTGCCAATGCCTCGCGGATCGCCAAAACCAGAATCCCTGCATAGCCTTTTGGAAGGTGGTCGGGGATGTTGATATGATAACGGATGTTGATGTCGGTATTTTGTGTAGTTTGGTCAAGAATGTTTTGGATGGCTTCGGATAGGTTCTCGTCGTCTGCCAGCATATGGACGGACTGGCGGATTTGCTGTAGCCCGTTTATCACCTGTTCATGGGCGAGGTTTGATTTTTCCATGGCCTTTTCCGGATCCTTCTTCCACAACATTCTGGCGGCTTCCAGCGCAACAATGGCGGTGGTCAGGGTATGTCCCACGGTATCGTGAATACGGTGGGCGATGCGGTTGCGTTCCTTCAGCGATGCGGTTTCTTCCAGCTGCAGATAGGCCGCCTGTAGGCGAACCTCCCGCTCTTCGGTTTCTCTGCGTGCATTGATCATCTGATGATAGCTGTGAAAAACCACGCTGACGAGACAGGCTATGGAAGTGCTTATCAGAAATAAGGGTGCATAGGTGAACACGCTGAATAATATCACTTTCATATTCATATGAAGATTGCTGGCTGACAAAAACACAATAAATGAAAACACGGAATAGAGCACGCTTTGCCCCAGGGAGAGTCGAAAGCAAACTTCTGCCAGAGAAAGACAAAAGAAAAGCTCAGAGCCTTTCAGGAGAAGGCAAATAATAAGCAAAAGCAGCATGTCTGCACCAAGCAGGAGGAGGTGGTTACGCTTGTGGTTTTCGGTGAAGGGAAGATAAAAAATACGCAAAGAAAAAACAAGCATCCAAAGGATGCCCAGCATAAGCGCTTCCCAAAGCCTGTACAAGTTGACATAAACCAGATAAAAATAAAAGAGAAGTGCCAAGGACAGAAATATGTTGTTTTTGTACTGATGGATTCTATTCTCCATGTTATCACCGCCCGGCTATCATTTTACTATAGATTGGGAATGTTGACAACAGAAATGTTGCGGCAATTGTAAGCCGGGAGTTTTGACAACAAGATAGAACCGCACAAGCGCTATTGCTTGTGCGGTTCTATTTCGTGGACCACTATTCATAATTATCCTTCTGTACTTCCTTTAGGAAAGGCTTGGAGGAGTTTCTTAAAAAGAGGGTGGAGGAGGATAATTACAAGCTGAGTTTATGGTTGCAGTTTATTTTGCATCCTGCAAAGCGTCATAGCCTTCTTCGCCGGAGCTGACCTTGACAACGTTTTCAACGTCATAAACGAAGATTTTGCCATCGCCGATCTTACCGGTGTAAAGAACCTTTTTCGCTGTATCGATTACTTCCTTGACAGGAACCTTGCAAACAACGATTTCAACACTGACCTTGGGTAAGAGGTTCATTTCAACCTCAACACCTCTGTAGTAACTGGTGTGTCCCTTCTGCATGCCGCAGCCCAACACATTGGTGACAGTCATACCGGTGATGCCGATTGCATTCATGGCTTCCTTCAAAGCATCGAATTTATTTGGATTTGTGATAATCTCTAATTTTGTGATCTTAACATCCGAAGCGGAGGCAGGTGCTGTTTTTAATACAACCGGAACAGCATCGTCTACGCTGACAGAGGGCTTTTCGGAAGCTGCGCCGGAGAAGGCTTCGGCGGATACGGGCATTGCGGGCATAAAGTCTGCATAACTGCTGACCAGTCCGTGCTCTTCGATATCAAGACCGGCAAGCTCTTCGGCCGCTGAAACACGAAGACCGATTGTTTTCTTCATGATAAAGAATACGATGGACATGGTTACGGCAACCCATAGTGCAACTGCACCGACACCCAGAGCCTGAACACCAAGCTGGTGTGCGCCGTGACCATAGAACAGACCGCTTTCGGTAGCAAATAACCCAACCATGATGGTTCCGCCGGCACCGCAGACACCGTGGACGCCGATGGCGCCGACCGGATCGTCGATTTTCAGAACCTTGTCAATGAATTCAATGCCGAATACGATGAGGAAACCTGCAATGGCACCGATGGCAACTGCGCCCTCCGGGGAAACAGCGGCACATCCTGCCGTAATTGCTACCAGACCGCCCAATGCACCGTTCAGTGTCATGGAAACGTCGGGTTTCTTGTATTTGATCCATGTGATAATCATGGTGACTGTAGCACCTGCTGCAGCTGCCAAGTTGGTTGTGATGAAGATATTACCCATTAATACTAACGTGTCGTCACCGGTTGCAGAAACGGTTGAGCCGGGGTTGAACCCAAACCAGCCGAACCAGAGGATGAAAACACCCAAAGCGCCGAGGGTTAAGCTGTGACCGGGGATGGCCTTTGATTTTCCTTCTTTTGTATATTTTCCGATACGGGGTCCCAGGAAGATAGCACCCACCAGGGCAGCCACACCACCGACCATATGTACCGCTGTAGAACCTGCGAAATCAATGAAGCCCTTTTCAGCAAGCCAGCCGCCGCCCCAAATCCAGTGACCGGATACCGGGTATACCACTAGGCTGATGACAACGCTGTAAATGCAGTAAGAAATAAATTTGGTACGTTCTGCCATGGCACCCGAAACGATGGTTGCGGCGGTTGCACAGAACACGGTTTGGAAGATGAGGAACACCGGCAGCGGAAGGGCACCGAAAGTATAATCGCCCTGTACAAAGAAATCAAATGCGCCGAAAAAACCGTTGCCTGAACCAAACATAATGCCGAAACCTACGAACCAGAACACGAGGGAGCCGAGTGCAAAGTCCATGAGGTTTTTCATGATAATGTTGCCTGCGTTCTTTGCTCTGGTGAAACCTGTTTCAACCATGGCAAATCCGGCTTGCATAAAGAATACCAAAGACGCTGCGATCAACGTCCAGATAACGTCAACTGATGAAAAATTCATTTTATTTCCTCCTTAAATAAAATAGATGCATACACAGGACAATCATCCCCCGTACACATCATTGTGTTGAATACGAATTACCCCAACAGTCAATTTATATCCCTGCTCCCCTAAAAAGTAAAAAAGTGCATCACGGAAAAATCCGCTGATGCACACCCTTGTACCTTCAGGCATATAAACCTAACTTTGAAGCTTGTGTCTTACGAAACAAAAAAAGCGCATATTTTGAACCACTGTTCAAAATACACACCATCGTGCCTTCGTAAAAATCAAGTCTTCCTGTTTCAACTTACTTATATAATACATAGAGGATTTAATTTTGTCAATAGCTTTTTTAAAATAATACAAATTGGTATATTTTTTTGTGGGATTCAATAAAAAAATAATAATAAATACAGCATATTATACATCAAAACGATAATAAAACCGCACATGCAACACTGCATGTGCGGTTTTATTGTGTGGACCACATATCATAATTACCCGCCTGCTTTCCGATCCTTAAGGAAAGGCTTGGAGGAGTTTCTTATAAAGAGGGGTGGGGTAGGTGGATAATTATAAGCAAAAATCAGTCTTTGATCATCTGGAAATCCGGATAGCCGTATGCACCCATTTCGTCACGGTCGAGACCTTCCAGCTCAACTTCCGGTTTGACACGCAGACCCCAGACCTTGTCGAGGAATTTGAAGAAGAGGAAGGATACACCAAAGCCCCAAACGATCAGAACACCAACACAAATCAATTGTGCCAAAAGCTGGGACGCATCGCCGAAGAACAACCCTTTTACGCCGCCGGCAACGCCGTTGATCCCATCGCCATATGAGCCGTCTGCGAATAATCCTAACGCCAGCACACCCCAAACACCGTTGACACAGTGTACCGAGATAGCACCGACAGGATCATCAATTTTCAGCTTGTTGTCAAAGAAGGCAACAGAGATACAAACCAAGAGACCGGCAATTGCACCGATGATAAATGCAGAAATACCGTTTACAAATGCACAGGGAGCCGTGATGGCAACAAGACCTGCCAATGAGCCGTTGGCTGTCATGGAAGGGTCGGGCTTACCAAACCGGATCCACATATAGAACATGGCGACAAGACCGCCGATTGCACCGGCAATCATTGTGTTGGTTGCCACAATTGCCAATCTGAAATCACCGGCGTTTAATGTGGAACCGGCATTGAAGGAGAACCAGCAGAAGAAGAGAATGATGGTTCCGATGATTGCCATCGGGATGTGATGGCCGGGGAAAGCACGGGCTTTGCCGTCCTTATCATACTTGCCAAGTCTCGGTCCAATCACGATTGCACCGGACAGAGCCATCATGCCGCCCATGGAGTGGACAACTGCGGAACCTGCAAAGTCAACAACACCGTGACCAATGCCAAAGTTTTTGCCAAGTGTAGAAAGCCAGCCGCCGCCCCATACCCAGTTGCCAAAGATCGGATATGCGATCATAGAAATAAAGAAGGCTATGATAACATAGGCGGAATATTTCACACGTTCTGCCATAGAGCCTGTGGGAATTGTGACAGTAGTATCCATGAATACCATTTGGAAAAAGAAGAATGCATAGATACCGGCATCGTATGTACCGCTGAGCATAAAGCCTTTTGTGCCGAACAAACCGCCAAAACCGTCAATCGAAACCATTTGGTCAAGCGTACCGCCGCCTGTCCCCAGTCCGCCGACACCGCCGACGCCGCCGTATTGCAGTGCAAAACCCACCAGGAAGTAACCGATGGCTCCCACCAGGAATACCATGAAGTTCATTGTAATGGTATGAGCAGCATTCTTCCCGCGGGTAAAGCCCGTTTCGACCATGGCAAAGCCGCATTGAAAGAAGAACACCATAAAACCGGTAATCATAACCCATACAAAGTTTGCACTGAACTGTGCTTTTTGTACGCCTTCGGCAACCTCCTGCAGCGTTTCATTGCCGGTTACGGCAGAGGCTGCATAGGACGCACCGCTGGAATCAGCACCGGTTGCGGATGCGGAAATCGTAAAGATTGCCGCAAAAATTGTTATCAAAAAAAGAATGCTTAGAATTTTATGCGATCTTTTCATAATGAATCCCCCAATTTCAAATGTTATTTAACCTTTTTCACCTTTCTCTTTTTGAAATTATCAAAAGAGAATTGTGCATTGGGTTTGTATACCTCTGTTTTTAATTTTCCCACCGACAGAAAGTTGCGGATGCCCAAATAGACGACCAAAGCACCGAATACCGCTCCGGAGGTAGCAACGCCGAATACCGGGATGGTAACATTTTGTACAATGCTGTAAATGCTGAAAACAGTGCCGGAGGCAATCAGCAACAGTGCGAGACCGCGCAGTGCGTAAATAGACAGCCGTTTGTTTAGTTCGGGTTTGTATTCTGTTTTGATTGTCGTCATATTGCAGCTTCACCCTTTTCGTTCGTTCTGATTCTGATTGCTTTTTCCACATTGTAAACAAAGATTTTACCGTCACCGATCTTACCGGTTTGAATGGCAGCGGTGATTTTGTCAATGAGGCTGTCTACGATTTCATCGTGGACAATCGATTCAATTTTAATCTTAGGCAGCAGATTTAAACTGAATTCAATTCCTCTGTAGGTTTCTACCAAACCTTTTTGGTTGCCGCATCCGGAAACATTGGAAACAGTCATACCATGTACTTTTTCGGCGTTAAGGATCCGTTTAACGTCTTCCAATTTTTCCGGTCTGATGAACATCTCGATTTTTTTCATATACCCATCTCCCTTAAATAAAATAGGTGCGTAATTTCTTTCGAAATTAAGCACCGTTGCCTAAAAAAGTATCGGGGGCTGATTCCATTCATTAGGAATCAGCCCCCTTGCTCTGGCACTAACTATAGCACCATTGAAAACGCATTTCAAGTGCTTTTTTGCAAGTTGAAAATATTTGTAAATTATTTTAACAATGCCCTCTGTTTTTTCAACTTATATATACATATAGCATAAATAGAACCGTATAATACGCAACAATTTGAGCGTGTTTCGGAGGGGTTTATTCCTGAGATGGCATGTTTTTTTTTACGGTTTGGGTAAAGTAGCGAAAGGCGCCGCGCAATGCGTAATCTCTGGTCAATTCTTCCGATTCAACCCAGACATGGTTTGCGATGGGCACTGCTTGTTCGGCATAAACCAAAAACCCGGTCATGAGCCACTCCTTGTGGGTGAAGATATGGGAGGACGGCTGGGTTTTTTGAATGGATACCGGTGTGATATTCCATGCTTTCAGTTTGTTTTTGATATCCTGCTCCTCAGCTGTTTCATCGATATTCGGAAATTCCCACAGACCTGCCAGCAATCCTGTATCGGGACGCTTGTGCAGCAATACGGCATTTTTGCTGAGGATCATCAATACTGTTTTGTGTTCGATTGTACGTGATTTCAGTGAGGATTTTACGGGCAATTCTCCTGCGATATCTTTTTGAAACCCGACACAATACGCAGTCAACGGACAGTTACGGCAAAGCGGTGCGCCATTCGGCAGGCATACCAAAGCGCCCAACTCCATCATTGCCTGATTAAAATCCCCGGGACGCTCTTTGGATTGCAGCTCTTTGACAGCCTGTTGAAACACTTTTTTTACCTGTGATTTCGTGATATCTTCAAAGGAGCCGGTCAGTCGTGACATAACCCGGAGCACGTTGCCGTCCACCGCAGTAACCGGGATGCCGAAAGCGGTGGAAGCGATTGCGCCGGCGGTGTATTCGCCAATGCCGGGCAGCTTGACAAGCAAATCGTAGGACATGGGCAGCCTTCCGCCATGTTCGGCGACGATCACCTGAGCGGCTTTTTGCATGTTTTTGACACGGCTGTAATAGCCCAGCCCTTCCCAAAGCTTTAATAATACGTTTTCCTCTGCCTCCGCCAGGGTACGGATATCGGGCAGGCGTTTGATAAACCGGTCAAAATAAGGGAGAGCAGCCGTCATTCGCGTTTGCTGCAGCATGATTTCCGACACCCAGATGTGATAAGGGTCGGGATTTTCCCGCCAAGGAAGCGGTCTGCGGTTTTGATCGTACCAGGACAAAAGCAGAGTGGCAACGGGGGATGAACTTAATGACACAATATTTTCTTTCACAATCACTCAACCAATTCAATAAATAGTGCTATCATTGTAACATATTTAGAATAAAAACTCTATTGGAATTATATCAGAGACAAATAAAACGACGGACTTTAAAACTCCGTCGTTTTTACTGTGGGATTCATATGTATGGCTTTTACTGAATGTCTCAGTAGTAATAAGAACATTATTTATGGCAGCAAAATGCCTTCATCATTGTGTTTCCTTAGGTTTGCAGCAGGCTGACGAATGAATGAACGATGACACCCGTCATTTTCCATGGGCTTGTTGTATGATTGATTGAAATGGACATATACTCACACACCAACCACATCCGCTGCATAAGTCAGAATCAATTTCGGCTTTTGATGCCGGAGCCGGCTGAGAAATTGCCAGACATAATTTATCAATACAAGTGCATCTATTACACATTTTGCAGCGATCTGTCACCAGCATACGGGCTTGCTCATGTTGTGTTTGAATTACTGTATCAACACTATCCTCTATATAGGGCAGTGAAATGCCAATCAACGACTGGACAGAGGGGATATTCTTTGATGTCAGATATGCATCCAACGAGTGCTTGAATGTTTGAAAAGATTGAATTCCGTGCCACGCCACAACGCTGGACAATTGCACAGTAGTTGCTCCCAATAAAAGTGCCTGTATGGCTTGCCGGTCATTGACAAATCCTCCGACACAGGAAATCTCCAATCCTTTTGACTGAGCAAACGGAACAAATTTATATAAATGGTAATAAGTGAGCAGTCTTTGCTGCGGTCCGTAAATACCCGTTGGCGCCCAGCGATCGTACCCGGCAAAGGGAGATGTGGCGGCGGATTCCAGGGAGGGAGGGACCAGACCGATGTATGCATTAAATAAAGTAAGACCTTGTACTTCATCCGTGATTTTATTTAACAATTCTCCATAATCAATGGTCGGTGACAGCTTTAAAGAAATAGGAATGTTTCCGCAAATGTGTCTTGCTCTTTTTAGTTTTGATAACAGCGTTTCTTCCGGTGATTGACCGAACCGGGTCAAAGCGTTTGGACAGGAGAAATACAGCTCAATTCCATCAATGGGGGTTTGTAGCAGTTGATTGAGTGCAAACTCAAACTGATCTGAAGTGCCAATGTCAGCAATGCTGGCGATGACCGGGATACCCGGTTGCTTTTGCACCAAGCCTGCTGCCAGGGCTATGCCATATTCAAGGGATATGATATTGGGGTAGGTGGGACCTTGAACAGTGAATCCCATCGGCCCTTTTAAACCGCTTTCGATTATCATAGTCCGCACCTTGACATTGTTTCTGTCGCCCGAACCAGTGGATCTTTCAGGGTTGACAGATGGTAATATGATGGCTCCCGCTCCGGCTTCAGCGCATTTGCAGTAATAGGCAATGTGCCGGGGTAAATCTGTGTGTGAAAACAATGTCAGCGAGGCCAGGATAAACGGTGAGGGTAAATCAAGACCCATCCATCGGCAATGTGTGGACATTCCCTATCACTCCTATCTGTCATCTTTCTTGTTCCGTTGTTTTAATTTATCAGGATGTCTGTCATACCAAGGGGCTTTCACTTTTTTAGAAAGCCTTAC
>ERZ778021.3833-NODE-3833-length-10225-cov-4.293805_pt1 | contig 10225 bp, 10 predicted proteins | sample MGYA00375751_ERZ778021 | MGnify/ENA primary metagenome ERZ778021 (study PRJEB29350, sample SAMN05389814) | bioreactor metagenome | isolation source: Thiocyanate stock bioreactor | place: South Africa: University of Cape Town | collected 2013-08-29 ... | reverse complement strand
CGGCGCACTGCGCATCGCGCATATGGGCCATTGCAACGCGGGCGTCCTCCTGGGCACGCTTGGCGCGATCGAGGCCGGCATGACCGCCCTGGACATCCCGCACGGCACCGGCGCGCTGGAGGCGGCCGCGGCCAGCATTGCCCGCCCGGCCTGACCAGCCATCGGCGGCAGGCTCCACCGCGCCGGGCCGCCGAAGGCAGGCCCGGCGCCACCGAAGCGGCCCCGCGCCGTCAGGCGCCCCCACGGCCCGCGACCCAACTGGCTGGACGCGCGCCGCCCGCCTCAGCCGGGCATGGCCAGCCGCGCAAGGGTCACCACCGTATCGCCATAGACGCGCCGATCCAGCAGGCTCAGCGCCGCAGGCAGCAGCGGAGGACGCGATTCTTCCCAGATCACGGTCGCACCGGGCGCCAGCCACCCTCCGTCCAGCGCAGAGGCCAGCGCGCGTTCTCCGCGGCCCTGCGCATAGGGCGGGTCCAGGAACACCACCTGATAGCCGCCGCCCCGGCACTCCCCCAACCGGGTGGCATCCCGGCGTAGCAGATCCGTGGCGCCCTGCAGCCGCGCCTTGTCCACATTCTGCCGGATCAGCGCCTGTGCCCGCGCCCCGTCATCGACGAATGTCGCATGCGCCGCCCCCCGTGACAGGGCCTCCAGCCCCAGGGCCCCCGTCCCCGCGAACAGATCCAGCACCCGCGCCCCGGGCAGCGGATTGCCGTGGCTGCCGTTGATCAGCAGGTTGAAGATCGACTCCCGCACCCGGTCGGTCGTCGGGCGCAGATGGGCAGCCGGATCGCCCTGGCCCAGTTCGGCCAGCTTCAGGCCGCGCAGCGTGCCGCCGACGATCCTCATGATTGCGTCCCGCGGTGGCGGCGGGGGGCATCCTGCCCCCCGCACCCCCCTGGGCCAATCAGCGGGCCGGACCCGCTCACGACAGCAGCACCCTGAGATCCGCCACCGTGGGGATGGCTGCCGGATCGGGGCTGAGGCCGCCCTCGATCAGCCGCTTGCCGATCATGTAGGCGCGGGCGTCGTTCAGCGCATCCACGGCAATCAGCGCGCCCCGCCGGTAATACCAGACCGAGGCCGTGTGATCGCCCTGCCCCGCCCGCGTCACGACCTGATCATGGCCCGCATTCAGCCCCGCGATCTGCAGTTTCGCGTCGAACTGATCGGACCAGAACCACGCCTTGGGCGCATAATCGCGGCCCTGCCCCAGCATGTCGTCGGCCGCGCATTCCGCCATGTCGATGGCCCCGCCCACGCTCTCCAGCCGCAGCCTGCCGCCCTGCCACGGCACGCTGGCGCAATCGCCCGCGGCCCAGATCGCCGGGTCGGAGGTCCGCCCGCGGCTGTCCGTGGCGATGCCGTTGTCCAGCGTCAGGCCCGCCGTCGCGGCCAGCGCCGTGTCGGGCAGCACCCCGATGCCCATGATCACCAGATCCGCCGGGATCTGCCGCCCATCGGTCAGCGCCACGCCATCCGCCTGCGCCTCTCCGGTGATGCGGCTGATGGCCGCGCCCTCCAGGATGGTGACGCCATGCGCCTGATGCAGGGCGCGGATCAGATTCGCCGTCTCTGCCGCCGCCCCCCGGCCCAGGATGCGCGGCGCGGCCTCGATCAACGTGACCGCCAGCCCCAGCTTGCGGGCGACCGCCGCCGCCTCCAGCCCGATATAGCCGCCGCCGATCACCACCAGCCGCCGCCCCTCGCGCATCTGCGGGGCCAGCGCGTCGACGTCCGCCAGCGTGCGGATCACATGCGTGCCCGGCAGATCGCCGCCCATCGCCGCGGGCAGGCGGCGCGGCACCGCCCCCGTCGTCAGCGCCAGCGCGTCATAGGCATAGGTCCCCCGCTCGGTCGTCAGCACCCGCCCGGCCGCGTCGATCGACAGCGCGGTCTCCGACAGGTGCAGCCCGATGCCCTGATCGCCCCACCAGTCGGGCGCGCGCAGCGTCAGGCGGTCCAGCCCCATCTGCCCCAGCAGATAGGCCTTGGAGAGGGGGGGCCGCTGATAGGGGGCCGCGGGTTCATTGCCGATCACGGTCAGCGGCCCCTCATGCCCCTTGGCCCGCAGCCGCGCCGCCATCGAGGCCGACGCCTGCCCCCCACCCACGATCACGATGCGCATCCCGCGTCCCCTGCTGGCCTGTCCGTCGGCCGCACCCTATAGTCGCCGCGAATCCGTTGCAATTCAGGAGCGTTCCATGACCATCACCGCCGGAGACAGACTGCCCAGGGGCCAATTGCTGCGTGTGGGCGAGGCCGGCCCCGAGGCCGTCGACACCGCCGAACTGATGAAGGGCAAGATCGCCCTGTTCGGCCTGCCGGGCGCCTTCACGGGCACCTGCACCAACGCGCATATGCCCAGCTTCGTGCGCCATGCCGACGCGTTCCGCGCCAAGGGCGTGCTGCGCATCGTCTGCATCACCGTGAACGACCCGTTCGTGGTCAAGGCCTGGGCCGACCAGACCGGCGCGACCGAGGCAGGGATCGAGGTCCTGGCCGATGCCGATGGCAGCATGACCAAGGCCCTCGGCCTGGACTTCACCGCGCCCCCGGTCGGCTTCTTCGGCCGCTGCAAGCGCTTTGCCGCCCTGATCGAGGATGGCGAGATCAAGGCCATCGACGTCGAGGACAGCCCCGGCAACTGCACCGTCAGCGCCGGAGAGGCCCTGCTGGAAAAGGTCTGATCCACCGCGCGACACCGGGGGGTCCGGGGGGCTGGCCCCCCGGCCCTTCGCGGGACGCAAAACGCCCGGTCACGGCGACAGGTCACCCTTGCGAAAGGGCGTGAACTCGGCCAGCGCCTCGATCTCGGCGCCCATCGCGTCGCGCTCATGGCGCAGATAGCCCTCCAGCGCGCGCAGAAAGCCCGGATCGCGCACCCAGTGCAGCGAATGGATCGGCACCGGCTCATATCCGCGGGCCAGCTTGTGATCGCCCTGCGCCCCCGCCTCGACCCGCGCCAGTCCATGGGCGATCGCATGGTCGATGGCCTGGTGATAGCACAGCTCGAAATGCAGAAAGGCGTGGTCCTCGGCGCAGCCCCAATAGCGGCCATAGATCGCGTCGGGACCCAGGAAATTCAGCGCCCCCGCGATGGGCATCCCGTCCGCCTCGGCCAGAACCAGCAGGATGTCGTCGCGCATCGTCTCGTGGATGCGGTCAAAGAACGCCCGCGTCAGATAGGGCTGTCCCCATTTGCGCGCGCCGGTATCCTGATAGAATTCCCAGAACGCGTCCCAGTGATGCGGCCTCAGATCGTCGCCGCTCAGATGGCGGATGGTGCCGCCGAACCCCTGCGCCCGCGCGCGTTCCTTCCTCAGGTCCTTGCGCTTGCGCGAGGACAGCGCCCCCAGGAAATCGTCATAGCTGGCATAGCCGCGGTTCAGCCAATGATACTGCTGGGTGATGCGCGGCAGGAACCCCGCCGCCGCGCCCAGGGCGGCCTCGGCCTCGGTGCAGAAGGTCACATGCGTGCCCGACACGTCCAGCCGTCCGGCGACCTGCATCATCCCGTCCAGCAGCGCCTCGCGCGCCATGTCGTCGCGCGCCAGCAACCGCGCGCCGGTCGCGGGAGTAAAAGGCACCGCGCATTGCAGTTTCGGGTAATAGCGCCCGCCCGCCCGAACGTAAGCCTGCGCCCAATTGTGGTCGAAGATATATTCGCCCTGGCTGTGCGATTTCGCATAGAGCGGCGCCGCGCCCACGATGGCGCCGTCGCGTTCGACCGTCAGGTGCAGGGGCTGCCAGCCGCTGCCCGTGCCTACCGATCGCGACTGTTCCAACGCCAGCAGAAAGCGGTGCGAGGTAAACGGATTGCCGTCGCCCAGCCCGTCCCAGACATGCGGGTCGATGGCGGCGATGGAGGGATGGGTCGTCAGGGTCAGCATGTCGCTCATGCCCGCAAGATAGGCGGTCCGCAGCGCCTTGTCAGGGGCCGCCTGTGTCGCGGGGCACCGAATGGGGTGCCCCGCCGCATTTTCCGGCATCACTGCACCGGGCGATAGCCCTCGAAGGTCACGTTCTGCGCGACGCGGCGGGCCTGCGCCTCCTCCTCCGCGCTGCGGATGGTCCAGCACAGGACGGCCACCCCCTGCGCGCGCAGCGCGTCGACGCGAGGATTGTCCAGATCGCCCTTGTCATGCGAGATGAAGCAGGCACCCACCGCGTCGAAATCGCGGATCTGCGCCAGATCCTCGCGCCGGGCCGGGGCCACGCGGGTCCAGTCGGCCTCGGGAAAGGCGCAGGTGGTCAGGCCGACCGGCACATCGGGCGCGGCCTCGTGAAAGGCGGCGATCATGTGCGGGTTGAAGGACATGACCGCGACCGGTCCATCATAACCTGCCAGCGCCTCGGCCACACGCGCGGGCAGTGTGCCGACATTCGGGCCGCAGGCGCCGTCCTGGTCCTTGATCTCGATCAGCAGGGGCACCTGCCCCGCGACCAGCTCCAGGAACTGCGCCAGCGTCGGCACCGGCTCATCCGTGCCCATCAGGCGCAGGCCCGCCAGCGTCGCCGAATCGGTCGCGGCCATGAACCCCTGCGCCCCGGTCAGCCGGGTCAGCTGATAGTCGTGAAAGACCATCGGCACACCGTCGGGGCCGGGCTGGATGTCGCATTCGATGCCGTATCCGGCCTCGATCGCGGCGCGGGCGGCGGCCAGGCTGTTTTCCGGAACCCCCGCCTCGTGCAGGCCGCGATGGGTGATGGGCACCGTCAGAAAGCGGGGGTCCAGCATCAGCGGACCTCGAAGATCGCTTCGATCTCGACCGCGACGCCAAAGGGCAGCGACGGGGCCGAGACGGCGGCGCGGGAATGCCGGCCGGCATCCTGGAACACCTCGACCATCAGGTCGGAACAACCGTTGATGACCTTGGGCTGGTCGGTGAAATCGGGGGTGGAGTTCACGAACCCGGTCAGCTTGACCACCCGCGTCACGCGGTCCAGGTCGCCCACGGCCGCCTTCAGCTGCGCGATCAGCGCCAGCCCGCAGCGGCGCGCGGCGGCCACGCCCTCCTCGACCGAGGTGCCGTCGCCCAGCTTGCCGGTGATCAGCCCGTTCTCATCGGCGCTGATCTGCCCCGAGATGAAGACAAGGTTGCCGGTCTGCACAAAGGGCACGTAATTCGCGGCGGGCATGGGGGCTGCGGGAAGGGTGATGCCCTTGTCGGCCAGGGTTTGCTCGATGCTCATGGGGTCCTCGCTCGTGGTTCGGGGCGACCCTAGCGCGGGCCGCGTCAGGCGACCAGAGCCTCGGCGCGTTTCAGGTCCACGCTGACCAGCTGGCTGACGCCCTGCTCGACCATGGTGACTCCGAACAGCCGGTCCATCCGACCCATCGTCACCGCATGGTGGGTGATGATCAGGAACCGCGTGTCGGTGCGGCGCGTCATCTCGTCCAGCAGGTCGCAGAAGCGGCTGACATTGGCGTCGTCCAGCGGCGCGTCGACCTCGTCCAGCACGCAGATGGGCGCGGGATTGGCCAGGAACACCGCAAAGATCAGCGCCATCGCGGTCAGCGTCTGTTCGCCCCCCGACAGCAGCGACAGCGTCGACAGCCGCTTGCCCGGCGGCTGGCACAGAATCTCCAGCCCCGCATCCAGCGGGTCGTCGGATTCGACCAGCGTCAGCCGCGCCTCTCCACCCCCGAACAGCGTGGTGAACAGTGTCGCGAAATTAGCGTTCACCGTCTCGAACGCGGCCAGCAGGCGCTCGCGCCCCTCGCGGTTCAGGCTGCCGATACCGGCGCGGAGCTTCGCGATCGCCGCCTCCAGGTCGATCTTTTCCGCGGCCAGGGTGTCGCGCTCCTCCTCCAGTGCGCGCTTGTCCTCGTCGGCACGCAGGTTGACGGCGCCCAGCGCGTCGCGGGCCTGGCGCAGGCGGGCGATCTGCGCCTCCAGCGCGTCGGCGGGGGCGCTGTCGTCGATCTGGCCCAAGGCTGTGCGCAGCTGGTCGGGGGTCTGGTCGGTCTCCTCATGGATGCGGGCGCGGGCCATGACCTCGGCCTCGCGGGCGGCCTCGGTGCGCGCCTCGCGGGCGGCGCGGGCCTCGCGGGCCTCAGAGGCCAGACGCTCGGCCTCGCGCTCGGCCAGGGCGGCGCTGCGGGCGGCCTCCTCGGCTGTGTGCAGCGCGTCGCGGGCGGCGGTCAGGCGGGCGGTCAGCTGGACCTCGCGGGCAGTCAGGGCGTCGCGGCGGTCGGCCAGGATGGCGGGCTGGTCCTGAGCCTCGGCCAGCTCATCCGCGGTGGCGTCGCGGCGGGCGGCCAGCTCTGCCGCGCGCGTGCCCGCCTGAGACAGCCGCAGCCGCCAGCCGGAATCTTCGCGCGCGATCTCCTGCAGGCGTTTCAGGCGGGCATTGGCCTCGCGCTTCAGTTCGTCCAGGGCGGCGCGGCGGCTCATGGTGGCGATGCGCGCGGCCTCCACCCCGGTGCGGGCATGTTCGACCGCCGCCGCCGCATCGCCCCGGTCCGGCAGGGCCGCCAGCTGCTGTTCGGCATCGACCAGACGAAGGCGCGCGTCACCGGCATCTGCGCAGTGGCGCGCCAGTTCGGCGCCCGCCCCATCGGCGCGGCTGGCGGCCATGGCCAGATCCGATTCGGCCCGCGTTGCGGCGCGGGCGGCATCCGACAGCAGGCGCTCTGCCTCGCGGCGCGCATCGCGGGCGGATTTCTCAAGGGCCGCTGCATCGGACAGGGCGGCGCGGGCCTCCTCATGCACGTCGCGCGCATTGTCCGCGCGGGCGCGGGCCTCGTCGGATTGCGCGGCGATCTGGGCCAGCTCGTTGACCTTCTGCAGATGCAGCGCCGCGGCCGAGGTCGCCTGCCCCGCCATCACCCGCATCCCGTCCCACCGGAACAGATCGCCCGCAGGGGTCACCAGCCGCTGACCGGGCGCCAGCGCGGCCTGCATCGCCACCCCCTGCGCCGCGTCCAGCACCAGCCCGGTCTGGGACAGCCGCCGCCCTAGCAGATCGGGGCCCGCCACATGCGGGGCCAGGGGCTGCACGCCCTGAGGCAAAGGCTGCGGCGCGTCCCAACCGGGCAGCGCGTGCCAGCCCGACCCGTCGCCCGTCACCCCCGCCCGCAGATCGTCGCCCAGGGCGGCACCGAACGCGGCCTCGTATCCGCGCGCGACCTGCACCCGGTCCAGCAGGGTGCCCCCCCCCGACTGGCCGCGTTCGACCAGCCGCTGCAGGGCGGTGCGTTCGGCGGCCAGGGCCCCGGCCTCGCCCTCGGCCTCGGCGCGGGCGGCGCGGGCGGCGGCCTCGCGCGTCTCCAGATCGGCGCGGGCGGATTCGGCGGCGGCCAGCGCATCCTCGGCGGCCTCGACGCGGTCGCGGGCCTGATCCTGGGCGGCATCGGCCTGATCCAGCGCGGCGGCGGCGGCCTCTCCGGCGGCATTGGCGGTGGCCAGCGCCTCTGCGGCCTCGGTCGCGGCGCGGTCGGCGCGGGTGAACATGGCGCGCAGGTCGGTGGCCAGACGCTCAGCCGATTGGTAGCGTGCAGCCAGGCGGGCCGATTCGTCGGTCAGTTCGGTCAGCCGCGCCTCGACCTCGCGCAGCGCCTCGGCATCGGCCAGGGCAGCGGCCTGATCCAGCCGGTCGTCATGGCCCAAGGCGGCCTGCTCCAGCTGGGCCTTCTCCCAGTCCAGCCGGGCGACCACCTCGGCGGCGTCGCGGTTCAGCGCCTCCTCGCGCTCGATGTCGCGGTCCAGCTGGGCGATGCGCCCGGACAGCGCGACGATGGTCTGGGTGGCGCGGGCTTCGGCCTGGTCCAGCGCCTCGGCCTCGGCGGTCAGGCGGCTGACCAGGGCGGCGGCGATCTGCTCCTCCTCGCGCAGCGGCGGCAGGGCGTCGTCGGCCTGCGCGCGGCGCGCCTGAGCGGCAGCGGCTGCCGCCCCCGCATCCGACACCGCGCGCACCGCCTGCGCCAGCGCCTCGACGGCGGCCAGGCGCGCGGCCTCGGCCTCGGACCAGCGGCGCAGCAGCAGCACGCCCTCGGCCAGACGCAGGCTTGCGCCGATCTCGCGGTATTTCGCCGCCGCGCGGGCCTGACGCGCCAAGGTCGCGGCCTGCGCGGACAACTGATCCAGCGTGTCATCGACCCGCAGCAGGTTCGCCTCGGCCCCGTTCAGCTTCAGCTCCGCCTCATGGCGCCGCGCATAAAGGCCCGAGATCCCCGCAGCCTCCTCAAGGATACGACGCCGCGCCTTGGGCTTGGCGCTGATCAGCTCGCTGATCTGGCCTTGCCGGACCAGCGCCGGGCTGTGCGCCCCGGTCGAGGCATCCGCGAACAGCATCTGCACGTCGCGCGCCCGAACGTCCTTGCCGGCGATCTTATAGGCGCTGCCCGCGTCGCGGGTGATGCGGCGGGTAATGTCGAACTGATCGTCGTCGTTAAAGCCCGCAGGCGCCAGCCGGTCGCGATTGTCGACGGTCAGCGACACCTCGGCATGGGCGCGGGCGCTGCGGCGCGTGGTGCCGGCAAAGATCACGTCCTCCATCCCGTCGCCGCGCATGGCGGTGGGGCGGTTCTCGCCCATGACCCATCGCAGGGCCTCCAGCAGGTTGGACTTGCCGCAGCCATTGGGCCCGACCACGCCGGTCAGCCCCTCGCGGATGACCAGATCGGTCGGGTCCACGAAGCTTTTGAAGCCATTCAGGCGAAGGCGGTCAAAGCGCAAGGGTCGGGTCCGGTCTGACAAGGAAACAGGGGGCGATTTTCCATGGGCCGGGGGGGCAAGTCAACCGGAGGACCGCGCAGGCCCATCTGGAGAGGGACCGGCGCGCGCGATAGTCTGGCGCGATGATCCGCACCCTTGCCCTGATCCTGACCTTCCAGCTGGCCGGAGAGATCACCTCGCGCGGTCTGGGCCTGCCCTTGCCGGGGCCGGTGGTGGGGCTGATCGCGCTGGTTCTGGCCTGCATCCTGCGCCCCGCCTTGGCCGAGGCGATCCGGCCCACGACCACGGGCCTGCTGTCCCATCTGTCGCTGTTTTTCGTGCCCGCGGGCGTGGGGATCGTCGCGCATTGGGACCTGCTGCGCGATCAGGGGCTGGGGCTGGCGGTCGCGCTGATGGGGTCCACGCTGCTGGCCATCGCCGCGGGGGCCTGGGCCTTCACCGCCGTCGCCCGCCTGACCGGATCAGAGGAGCGTGAGGCGCTGAGGGACCAGGGCCGTGAGTGATCCGGTCCTGATCTGGTCCTATCTGGCGCAGGAGCCGCTGCTGTGGCTGACCGCCACGCTGCTGGCCTATCTGGGCGGGGACGCCGTATCGCGGGGATTGGGTCGGGCCAGCTGGGCCAATCCGGTGCTGATCGCGGTGATCCTGCTGGCGGTGCTGCTGGGCTGACCGGCACGGATTACGCGACCTATTTCGAGGGCGCGCAATTCGTCCATTTCATGCTGGGCCCGGCCACCGTCGCGCTGGCCCTGCCGCTCTATGACAACCTGCCCCGCGTGCGGCGCGCCGCGCTGCCGATGCTGGCGGGGCTGCTGGCGGGGTCCGGGGTGGCGGTCGTGTCGGCCCTCATGATCGCGCGGGGTTTCGGGATCGAGGGGTCGGTGCTGGCGTCGCTGGCGCCGAAATCGACGACCGCGCCGGTGGCCATTGGCATCGCCGAACAGCTGGGCGGACAGCCGACGCTGACCGCCGCGCTGGTGTTGCTGACCGGGATTTTCGGCGCGATTGTGGTGACGCCGCTGCTGAACGCGCTGAAGATCCGCGACTGGCGGGCGCGGGGCTTTGCCGTGGGCGTCGCGGCCCACGGGATCGGCACCGCGCGGGCGTTTCAGGTGAACGCGACGGCGGGCGCGTTTTCGGGCATCGGGATGGGGCTGAACGCGGTGCTGACGGCGATCATCGCACCCGTGGCGCTGCGCCTGATGGGCGGCTGAAGATGGATATTTGAGTGAAGAAGAAGGGTCAGGCGCCCTTTGGCCGGAAGGCTGTGATCCGCGTGGGGTCGGTCTCGATCCGTGCGGCGCCGATCAGGTCCAGGCAATAGGGGACGGCGGCGAAGATCGCGTCCAGGCAGGTCGCGATGGCCGAGGGCTTGCCGGGGATGGTGATGATCAGGCTGCGCCCGCGGATCGCGGCGGTCTGACGCGACAGGATGGCGGTCGGCACCTCGCGCAGGGATGCGCGGCGCATCTCTTCTCCGAAGCCGGGCAGTTCCTTGTCCATGATGTCCGCGACAGCCTCGGGGGACAGGTCGCGCG
>ERZ778021.3832-NODE-3832-length-10226-cov-4.220529_pt1 | contig 10226 bp, 7 predicted proteins | sample MGYA00375751_ERZ778021 | MGnify/ENA primary metagenome ERZ778021 (study PRJEB29350, sample SAMN05389814) | bioreactor metagenome | isolation source: Thiocyanate stock bioreactor | place: South Africa: University of Cape Town | collected 2013-08-29 ... | reverse complement strand
GGGGTTCCCCCTCGGCCACTACGGGCCGGGCGTGACGGACGGTTCACTAGAACCCCGCGAAGCCTCTCAAGGGCGAAGCGGGGGGAAGCGGAACGGGCGCGGTGAAAAATCGCCGGACGGGCGGCCGCGAGGCCGCACACTATCTGCTTACGAGCGACCCAACGGCCGCCCGTCTTCCCACCTTTCGGTGGGCGTTCTTTGACAATGGCCAGACCGGAAACGGGGCGTGGCGACGAGAGATCATGTCCCCTCCCCCTTGAGGGGAGGGGACGTTACTCCGCCGGGGCGGGCGGGGCGTGGGGCTGTTCCGCGGCTTCGAGCTCGCGGGCGAGGCGCTTGGCTTCCTCGACCTTCGGCGTGACGAAGCGGCCCAGCAGAAGGTAGGCGACGGGCGTCAGATAGAGGGTCGAGAGCGTCGACAGGCCGAGCCCGCCGACGATCACCCAGCCGAGCGCGATGCGGGCCTCGGCGCCGGCGCCGCTGGCGAGCACCAGCGGCACGCCCGCGACGACGGTGCAGATCATCGTCATCAGCACCGGCCGCAGGCGGATGTTGGCGGCCTGGGCGATCGCCTCGCGCACGCCGTAGCCGCGGTCGCGGAGCTGGTTGGCGAACTCGACGATCAGGATGCCGTTCTTGGCCATGATGCCGATCAGCATGACGAGGCCGATCTGGCTGTAGACGTTGAGGCTGGTGCCGGTGAGCAGCAGCGCGAACACCGCGCAGGCAAGCCCGAGCGGCACGGTCGCCATGATGATGACGGCCGAGACGAAGCTCTCGAACTGGGCGGCCAGCACGAGCAGGATGATGACGACGGCGAAGCCGAAGATGGTCACCATGCCGCTCGACGTCTCGCCCAGCGTGGCGGCCTCGGCCAGCGGCACGATGCGGCTGCCGGTCGGCATCAGGGGCGCGGCGATCGCCTGCGCGGCTTGGTAGGCGGTGCCGAGCGCGACGCCCTGGCCGAGCCCGGTGGTGATGGCGACCGAGCGCATCTGCTGCTCGCGCGACAGCGACGGCGCCACCGCCTGCTCGGTCAGCGAGGCGATGGTCGACATCGGCACGTAGCGGCCGTCGCGGGCGCGCAGGAAGATGTTCTCCAGGTCGGTCGGGTCGTTGACCGGGTTGGTGGTCGAGACCAGCTTCACGTCGAAGGAGCGGTCGTTGATGAATACCGAGCCGATCTTGCGGCCGTCGAGCATGGCCTGCATGGCGGTGGCCAGCCCGGAGATGTCGATGCCGAGGTCGGAGGCGCGGTCGCGGTCGACCACGACCGAGAGCTGCGGCTGGGTGATGTCGGTCGACAGGCGCGGCTGGTCGAAGAGCGGATCCTTGTCGAGCGCCTCGACGATCTTGCCGGCCGCCGCGTTGAGCTCCTGGTAGTTGTTGCCGACGATGGCGAACTGCAGGCCGCTGCCGGCGCCGCGGATGCCGAGGCTGTTGGGCTGGAACGGGAAGGCGCGCACGCCGCGCACCGAGGCGATGCGCTTCTGCACGTCGGCCAGGATCTGCTGCTGCGTGCGGGTGCGCTGGTCCCAGGGGGCCAGAGTCAGCGCCATGAAGCCCGCATTGGAGACGCCCTGCGAGCCGGCCGAGGCGAAGGTGGCGACGATCTCGCCGGAATCGCGCAGCGGCTGGATCAGCCGCTCGATCTCGCGGATGTTCTGCGACAGGTAGTCGAGGCTGACGCCCTGCGGCGCCGAGATGCGCAGGAAGGCGGTCGAGCGGTCCTCGGTCGGCGTCAGCTCGGAGCGGATGGTGCCGAACAGGGCGGCCGCAAGGCCGGCGAACAGCAGCGCCACGACCAGCACGACCATCGGCGCGTTGAGCGCGGCCGCCAGCGTGCGCCGGTAGAGCGCGGCGAAGAAGCTGCCGATGCCGCCGACGATGCCGCCATGGGAGCCGTGCTCCTCGTGCGAGCCGAGCATGCGCGAGGCCAGCATCGGGCACAGCGACAGCGCCACGATCGAGGACAGGAACACCGCGATCGCCAGCACGAAGCCGAACTCGCGGAACAGGCCGCCGGTCTGGCCGGGCAGGAAGGAGAGCGGCACGAACACGGCGATCAGCGTCGCGGTGGTGGCGACGACGGCGAAGAACACCTCCTTGGTGCCGAGCACGGCGGCCGCCCGCGGCCCGAGCCCCTCGTTGCGGCGGCGCACGATGTTTTCCAGCACGACGATGGCGTCGTCGACGACGAGGCCGGTGGCGAGCACGAGGGCGAGCAGGGTCAGGATGTTGATCGAGAAGCCGGCGAGGTAGATCGCCGCGATCGAGGCGGTCAGCGCCACCGGCATGGCGATCGCCGGAATGATGGTGGCGCGCCAGTCCCACAGGAAGATGAAGATGATGACCAGCACGATCGACACCGACAGGCCGAGCGCGATCTCGACCTCGTGGATGGCGCCGTTGATGAAGGTGGCGTCGTCGCCGGTGATGAAGATGTCGACGCCTTTGGGCAGCGACTTCGACAGCGCGTCGACCGCGGCCTGCACGCCCTTCGAGATCTCCAGCGTGTTCGACTGGGCCTGCCGCACGATGCCCATGCCGATGCCGGTCTTGCCGTTGGCGAAGAGCTGCGACTGGCCGATGTCGGCGCCGAGCGTCACCTTGGCGACGTCGCCGAGGCGGGCCTTGCCGTTGATGACGATGTCCTCGAACTCCGCCGGCGTGGTGACCGCGGCGGAGGCGCGCACGATCAGGTCCTGCGTGTTCGAGGTCAGCGAGCCGGCCGGGGCGTCGAAGGAGACGGTGGCGAGCGCGTTGCCGACGTCGGCGATGGTGAGGCCGAGGCTCGCCAGCCGGCTCTGGTCGATGTCGACGAGGAAGACCTTCTGCCGGTCGCCGAAGACCTGCACGTCGGCCACGCCCGGCACGGCCGACAGCGCGTCGAGGATCTGGTCCTCGATCAGGATCGTCATGTCCTGCACGGACATGGAATTGGACGTCACCGCCAGCCGCATGACCGCCTGCGCGTCGGCGTCGGCCTTGACGATGCGCGGCGGGTCGACGTCGTCGGGAAGCTGGTTCTGGATGCGGCCGACGGCGTCGCGCATGTCGGAGGCGGCGACGTCGAGGTTGACGCCGTCGTTGAACTCGACGGTGACGCGGCTGCGGCCGAAGGAGGAGGCGGACGAGATCGACTTGACGCCGGAGACGCGCGCGACCGCGCCCTCGATGCGGCCGGTCACTTCGCGGTCGATCGATTCGGCCGAGGCGCCGGTATAGTCGGTGGTGATGGTGATGACCGGGCGATCGACGTCGGGCAGCTCGCGGATCTCGACGCCGAACAGGGCGGCGAGCCCGGCCACGACCAGCAGCGTGTTGAGCACCAGCGCCAGCACCGGGCGCCGGATGAACAGGGCGGTGAGGCCGCTGCCGCTGTTTTCGGAAGGTGAGGCGCTCATGCCGGTTCCCGCCCGCCGGTCAGCCGCCGGCCGGGGCCGGACGGGCGGCCGGCTCGACTTCGGAGACGGCGGCGCCCTCGCTCGGCGGGGCGGTGTCGACCCTGGCGCCCTCGCGCACGAGGTGCACGCCCTCGGTCACCACCTGCGTGCCCGGCTCGAGCGCGGCCTCGACCAGCACGCTGTCGGTGTTGCGCTGGATGATGCGCACCGGGGTGCGGCGGGCGCTGCCGTCGGTGACGGCCCAGACGAAGGCGCCGTCGGTGCCCCACTGCACGGCGAGCGGGTTGACGGCCGGATAGGTGTCGCCGGGGAACTGCATGGAGACGCGGAAGGACATGCCGGCGCGCAGCGCGTCGTCGGCGTTGCGGATCGCGGCCTGGACGTGCAGCGTGCGGCTGGCCGCGTCGATGCGGTTGTCGGTGGCGCTGACGATGCCCTGGAACTGCTCGCCCGGCCGGGCGACCGAGGTCGCCTCCAGCGGGTCGCCGACCTTGACCATGCCGGCGAAGCGCTCGGGCACCCAGTAGTCGACGAGGATCTGCGAGCGGTCGTCGATGGTGGCGATCTCGGACTGCGCGGTGACGTAATTGCCGGCCGAGACCGAGATGATGCCGACGATGCCGGCGATCGGCGCGACGATCGAGCGGCGCTGCAGGGCGAGCTCGGCGTCGCGCAGCGCCAGCTCGGCGTTGCGCACGGCGATCTCGGCGTCGGAGGCTTGGACGGCGGTGACGGTGTTGGAGGAACGCAGCGCGCTCATGCGGTCCTGCTTGGCCTTGGCGTCGGCCAGCGCGATGCGGCTGCGGTCGACGGCGATCTGCTCGGCGTCGGAATCGAGCATGGCGATCACGTCGCCGGCGGCGACGGTCTTGCCGGAGGTGACCAGAACTTCGGTCAGGCGGCCGGAGGCGAAGGGGGTGACGGTGACCGAATTGACGGCGCGGCCGGTGCCGATCGCGTAGAGATGGTCGTTGATGGTGGCGGTCGTCACCGGCTCGGCCACCACGATGGGCCGGGTGTCGCGCTGGCCGCCGGCGCCGCGCGGCTGCTGCTGGTCGCCGCCGGCCTTGGCGGTCGCCGTCGCGACCGGAACCCAGTCGATGCCGAGGCGGGCCAGCGTCTCCCGCGCCCGGAAAGAAGCCGACCCACAGCGCCGCCGCCACGACGACGACGAAGGCCGATACCAGAAGCTGCTTCCAGAACGCCATTCACCCCCCCGAACGTCCAGCGGAACCGCGACGGCCCGTCCCGCCCGCGCACATACGATCTTTCGGCAGCCGCGTCTGCCGGAAACTGCCCCTACGATTAAGCCCGCGCGCAACCACGCGGCAGGGGCGCAGCGCGAAACCGTAAGGCCACCTTATGACAGGTGTTGCGTGCCCGCGCAGCAGCCAAAACATTAAATGTATGTAATTGTGGCTTTTCCGCCGTCGCCCCCCGAGCTCAGTCGGCGTCGCCGCGCAGGCTCTCCATCTGCTTGATCCTGCTCGCACTCTGGCTTTCGAGACGGCGGGTCAGCTCGCCGATGACGACCTCGGCGGCGACGAACAGCGAGGTTGACGAGTCCCAGGCGGACGGCACGGCGGTGCGGCCGGCCACCACGTGGCGGGCGTGGCGGGCTATCGGCGACAGCCACTGGTCGGTGAACAGCACGATGGCGACGCCGCGGCCGGCCGCCTTGCGCGCCAGCTCGAGCAGGCTCGGCTGATAGCGGCGGATGTCGAAGATGACGAGCACGTCGCCCTTGCCCATGTCGATCAGCCGGTCGCGCCAGTTGCTCTCCTGGCCGGCGAGGTGGAAGACGTCGGGCCGGATGATGGCGAGGTGGGCGGCCATGTAGCGGGCGATCGGGTCGGTGAAGCGGCCGCCGATCAGCAGTACCCGGCCGCGCGGGCCGGCGAGCAGCTTCACCACCGCCTCGACCTGGCGGGCGGAGAAGTGGCGGAAGGTCTCGTGGAGGTTGTCGAGGGTGGCGGCTAGCATCGGGTTGCCTTCGCCCGACGGCGCCCTGCCGCCGGTGGCGCGCACCAGCGGCGACTGGAGCTGGGCGGCCAGCTCTTCCTGCAGCGCGGCCTGAAACTCGGCATAGTTCTGGAAGCCGAGGCGGGCGACGAAGCGCAGGATGGTGGGCGAGCTGACGCCGGCCTGCGTGGAGAACTCCGCGACGGTGCGCAGCCCGACCAGCGGATAGCTGCCGATGAGCGTCTGCGCGGCCCGCCGCTCGCCCGCCGGCATGGCGTCGATCCGTTCGGCGATGCGCTCGGCGACGCTGGTAGCCATCGCTTCTCCTGCCGTTGCAAGGGCCGGGCCGCCAGAAGGCGTTTGACAAAACCCGCGCTTGTGTATGAAATCATTCAATACGGCTTAATGGCAATCAAGACGTAATATTCATTACGCAACGGGGAACAGCGGGATGGGCGCCTTGCGCCATGCCGACGAGGAGGAGCCAGCGCCGGTCAGCGTCTCCAACCGGAAGGGCGCGGGGCGGTTCGTCGTCGTCTGCGACCATGCTTCCAATCATGTGCCGGCCCGCTTCGGCTCGCTCGGCCTCACCGCTGCCGAACTCAAGCGCCACATCGCCTGGGATCCGGGCGCGCTGCCTGTGGCGCAGGCGCTGGCCAAGCTGCTCGACGCGCCGCTGGTGGCGAGCGGCGTGTCGCGCCTCGTCATCGACTGCAACCGGCCGCTCGACGCGCCGGACCTGATCGCGCCGCGCAGCGAGGCGACCGACATCCCCGGCAATGCCGGGCTGGATGCGGCGGCGCGGGCCGAGAGGGTGGCGCTGTCGCACGCGCCCTTCCACGACGCGGTCGAGGCGCTGGTCGAGGAGCGGCTCGCCGCCGGGCTCGGCTGCGAGATGATCGCCGTGCATTCGTTCACGCCGGTCTACAAGGGCGTCGCGCGGCCCTGGCATGTCGGCGTCATCCACGACGCGGACGAGCGGCTGTCGCGGCCGCTGCTCGCCGCGCTGTCGCGGGTGCCCGGCATCGCCGTCGGCGACAACGAGCCCTACTCGCCCGCCGACCGCGTCTACTATACGCTGGAGCGGCATGCGCGGGCGCGCGGGCTGCCATGCGTGATGATCGAGATCCGCAACGACGAGATCGCGACCGCGTCCGCCCAGCGGATGTGGGCGGAGCGGCTGGCGCCGTGCCTGCGCGGCGTCGATGCGGCTCCGGGAGTTCGGGGAGTGGGTGGCTGATGGCCGGCAATCTGACGTTCGACCAGCTCAGGAAGGCCGTGGCGGCCGGCGAGATCGACACGGTGCTCGCCTGCGCCGTCGACATGCAGGGGCGACTGATCGGCAAGCGCTTCCTCGGCCGGTTCTTCGTCGAATCCGGCCATGACGAGACGCATGGCTGCAACTACCTGCTGGCCAACGACATCGACATGGAGCCGGTGCCCGGCTACCGCGCGGCGAGCTGGAAGATGGGCTATGGCGACTTCGTCATGAAGCCCGACCTGTCGACGCTGCGGCACGTGCCGTGGCTGGAGAAGACGGCGCTGGTGCTGTGCGACGTGCTCGACCACCACGACCATGCCGACCTGCCGCATTCGCCGCGCGGGCTCCTGAAGAAGCAGGTGGCGCGGCTGAAGGAGCGCGGCTGGCTCGCCTTTTTCGCCTCGGAGCTCGAGTTCTACCTGTTCGACGAGACCTACGAGACGGCGCGTGGCAAGAATTTCCGCGGGCTGTCGACGGCCTCGCCCTACATCCAGGACTACGTCATCCCGCTGACGACCAAGGAAGAGGCGGTGATGCGGGCGATCCGCAACGGCATAGACGGGGCGGGCATACCGGTGGAGAACTCCAAAGGCGAATGGGGGCCGGGGCAGGAGGAGATCAACGTCCGCTATTCCGACGCGCTGGAGATGGCCGACCGCCATGCGGTGCTGAAGAACGGGGTGAAGGAGATCGCCGCCGCGCACGGCAAGGCCGTCACCTTCATGGCCAAGTACGACTATTCGCTCGCCGGCAGCTCCAGCCACGTCCACAACTCGCTGTGGAGCGCCGACGGCAAGAAGCCGCTGTTCTTCGACAGGGACGGCGAATACACGATGACGCCGCTGATGCGCGCCTGGGTGGCCGGCCAGATCCGGTATGCGCGCGACTACACCTGGTTCCTGGCGCCCTACGTCAATTCCTACAAGCGCTTCCAGGCCGGCACCTTCGCGCCGACCCGCATCGTATGGAGCCGCGACAACCGCACCGCCGGCTTCCGGCTGTGCGGGGAGGGGACGAAGGGCATCCGCATCGAATGCCGCATCGGCGGGGCGGACCTCAACCCCTACCTCGCCTTCGCGGCGCTGATCGCGGCGGGGCTCGCCGGCATCGACGAGAAGCTGGAGCTGGCGCGGCCGTTCGAGGGCGACGCCTATGCGGTGGCGAAGCTGCCGGAGATCCCCAAGACGCTGCGCGAGGCGACCGAGGCGCTGGCGAAGTCGCGCATGCTCAAGTCCGCTTTCGGCGAGGAGGTGGTGGAGCACTACGTCCACACCGCGCGCTGGGAGCAGCTCGAATACGACCGCCGGGTGACGGACTGGGAACTGCACAGGGGCTTCGAGCGGTATTAGGAATTGCGCTCGTCGCAGGACGGGCGGTCGATCTGGAGACATTCTTGGAAACCGTGAAACTCAAATCCCCCATCGACGGCTCGGTCTATGCCGAGCGGCCGGTGGCGAGCGACCGGGAGATCGGCGCGGCGGTCGAGCGGGCGCGCGGCGCGCAGGTGGGCTGGGCGCAGACCTCGATTGCCGAGCGCGGCCGCATTGTGCTCGCGATGCTGGACGCGCTGCTCGCGATGAACGACGAGATCGTCACCGAGCTCGCCTGGCAGATGGGGCGGCCGGTGCGCTGGGGCGGCGAGAAGGGCGGCGTCGAGGAGCGCACGCGCTTCATGGTCTCCATCGCCGAGAAGGCGCTGGCGCCGGTGATGGCGTCGAACCCGAAGCCGGGCTTCCGCCGCTACGTCAAGAAGGAGCCGCTCGGCGTGGTGATGGTCATCGCGCCGTGGAACTATCCCTACCTGACGGCCGTCAACACGATCGTGCCGGCGCTGATGGCGGGCTCGGCGGTGATCCTCAAGCATGCGGCGCAGACGCTGCTGGTGGGCGAGCGCTTCGCGCAGGCCTTCGAGACGGCCGGGCTGCCGAAGGGCGTGTTCCAGAACCTCGTGATGAACCACGCGCAGACGGAGGCGCTGCTCGCCTCCGGCAGGATCGACCACGTCAACTTCACCGGCTCGGTCGCCGGCGGGCGGGCGATCGAGAAGGCGGCGGCCGGCACCTTCATGACGCTCGGGCTGGAGCTCGGCGGCAAGGATCCGGCCTACGTGCTGCCGGACGCCAGGATGGACCACGCCATCGCCAATCTCGCCGAGGGCGCCTTCTTCAATTCGGGCCAGTGCTGCTGCGGCATCGAGCGCATCTACGTGCACGAGACGGTCTACGACCGCTTCGTCGAGGGCTTCGTCGCGGAGACGAAGGGCTGGATGCTGGGCGATCCGCGCGAGCAGGCCACCACGATGGGGCCGATGGCGCAGCCGCGTTTCGCCGACTTCATCCGCGAGCAGAAGGCGGAGGCGCTGCGCAAGGGCGCGATCGCGCACATGAACCACAGGGACGGGCGCGACAAGGCTGGCTCGCCCTACCTGCCGGCCGAGGTGCTGACGAACGTCGACCACCAGATGAGCGTGATGCGCGAGGAGAGCTTCGGGCCTATCGTCGGCATCATGAAGGTGCGCGGCGACGAGGAGGCGATCGCGCTGATGAACGACAGCCCCTACGGGCTGACGGCGTCGGTGTGGACGAGCGACGTCGAGCACGCCGCCGCGATCGGCGACCGCGTCGAGACCGGCACCGTGTTCATGAACCGCTGCGACTATCTCGACCCGGCGCTGGTGTGGACCGGCGTCAAGGACACCGGCAAGGGCGCGGGGCTGTCGGAGATCGGCTACGAGAACCTGACGCGGCCGAAGAGCTACCATCTGCGCGAAACGGTCTAGGCATCTTCTTGCGGAGGGAAGGGCCATGAGCAATGCGAATAGCACGGAGGCGGCCGCCGGCCCGGTGGGCATCGGCGGCTGGCTGATCCTGCCCGTCATCGGGCTCTTCCTCACCCCGATCCAGGGGCTTGCCCAGATGGGCGACTATTCGGGCCTGATCAAGAACATGCAGTACCTGACGGCCGCGCAGGGCGGCTTCGTGTGGCTGGAGATCGTCGCCAACCTGGTGATCGTGGTCGCCATGCCGATCTTCCTGCTGGTGCAGCTGTTCCAGCGGAAGGCGCTGTTTCCCAAGGCATACGTCGTCTGGGCGGTGGCCAACATCGCCTTCGAGTTCCTCGACCTCATCGTCGCACAGGTGCTGTTCGGCGAGATATTCGAGAAGTCGGACACCAAGCTGATCGATGGAGATACGCTGAAATCGATACTGCGCTCGCTGATCCTCGTCGTGGTCTGGGTGCCGTACATGCTGAACTCGGTGCGCGTGCGCAACACTTTCACCGCCTGAGGGCGGGCTTTCGACAGGACACATGAATGAGCAAGCTGACTGCCAAATGGAACTACCCGACGACCGTGCGCTTCGGCGCGGGGCGCATCGCCGAGCTGCCGAACGCGCTCGCGGCGACGGGGATCAAGAGGCCGCTGTTGGTCACCGATCCGGGGCTGGCGAAGCTGCCGGTGGCGGCCGCCACGCTCAGGCTGCTCGACGACGCCAAGGTCCCCTACGGCGTGTTCTCCGACGTCAAGCCGAACCCGGTGGAATCGAACCTCGCCGCCGGCATCGAGGCGTTCCGCAAGGGCAAGCATGACGGCGTCA
>ERZ778021.3831-NODE-3831-length-10229-cov-5.049538_pt1 | contig 10229 bp, 14 predicted proteins | sample MGYA00375751_ERZ778021 | MGnify/ENA primary metagenome ERZ778021 (study PRJEB29350, sample SAMN05389814) | bioreactor metagenome | isolation source: Thiocyanate stock bioreactor | place: South Africa: University of Cape Town | collected 2013-08-29 ... | reverse complement strand
ATCGGATGATCCGCCAAACCCGCGGGCCAGAATGGGCCACTCGCCAAGGGTATCCGCTTGCCCCATGCCCGCCGCGTGACGGTGACAGTCTGCGCCAGCAAGGCCAGCCCGCAATGCGCCTCGATTTCAGCCGCCGCCGTGTCGATCAGCAGTGACAGTTCTGCGTCGTCGTCGTCACCAACGATCCGGGCACGGGCCTTCACCTGGTCCAGTGAGACAGCGGAACCGGAGGCAATCGGGGTGCGGGTGTGGGTCATATGGGCAGCCTCGGTATCGTTTGATACCTAAAGATACCACACCACCAAAATCGCCGCAACGGTATCTTTGGTATCTCTTGATACTGCCGGAAGGGTGATCGATTTCCCCTACCTATCTATAACCTCCCCCCCCCCCCCAATATCCGGGCTAATCAGGCTTTGAGACGGCGGCGGCGCGATTTTGGCCTGTGGCCCGTTCGGTGATGATGCGGGGGTTTCGTGCCATCGGGGGTGCTATTTACTGCGGGGGCGCAGATCTTGCGGGGTTCCTAGTTGCGTCCCGCGCCGCCGATGCCGTTGGCAAAATGGGGATGCGGATTGCCATGCCTTCGGACGCGCGCGCCACCGATGCACCTGCCGTTGGCAAAATCAGCCCGAGGCAAAATCTGCCAACGGGCTGTTGCTGTCGATGATCAGGGAAGGAAGGGGGGAGGGTGTAGGTTATAGATAGGTGATCGATTTCGACCACCCTTCCATCAGGCCCATGAGAACAGAGCAGCGTGGCCGGTGTAAGCCTTACGGACTTCCTTGATGATGCCCGCGCCGATCAGAGCGTTCCTAGCTTCCCTAAAACGGGGCACGGTCCATTTGCCGCCGGGCATGTGATCGGCCATCCCATTGGCGACGGGAAATTGCTTCTTGTCGCCCGACCATTTCGTCAGCACCGAATGCAGGAAATGAGCATCGGGGCCAAGTTCGTGCAGCTGGTCGCGCGTCTTGTGAGTGATGATGCTGTGAGGTTCGCCGCCAAACCGGTTTTCGCCTCGTTCGGTCAGCCTACGGACGGATGCTGCCGTGTTGCGGATTTCGGCATCGGTGAATGCGTGGCGAATGTTCCGGTCGGTCAGGTTGTTGGCAAAGTCAAAGGCCAGTTCGTCAAGGTCGGCCAGGTCATCCAGATACCGGGCCTTCTTCATTAGGTGATTGAACAGCGCCTGGTTGCGCCCCTCGGTGATCAGTGGCGGAGGTGCAACCGGTTGCAGCAACTTAGGCTTGGGGAATTGGATCAAGTTGGCAGGGCGCAGGCTGTCCAGATCGGCCAGTGAGCCGCGGATAAACTCATATCGCCCATTCGCACCCTTGGACGGAGCTGCAGCCACAACGCCACCCCCGAGCCGGTCAACGGGCATTTGTGGATCAGGCCGGGTTTCCCGATCCTCGCCTGCATGTTTGTAGTAGCAATGAAAGCCGCCAGAGCCGGTGCGGGTGATTAATTTGGTATCGCCGAAGAGGGTCAGAACCTCGCGCAGCATATCCTCATCATCAGGAATTGGGCTGTCGATGTCGATGATCGTCAGGCCAGTTCGCCTGCCAGCCATGAACGCGAATGCATCCATTTCAGGGAAGTCTAGCGCCAGTTGGCCGGAGTATGGCAAGCCGATCCTGCCATATTGAGACACGGCAGGCTTTTTCTTGCCGTCGTCTAAGCGGAGTGGAAATGTTGGAATGTTCTTCGATGCGTAGAGCGGTTGATACTCAGCAAAGATGCCCAAAGCGTCGGTCCTTGTGGGTGCCATTCGCGGGAATCATCTCTTGCCGAGTAGGTCGGATTGTCCTAATCTCGGTCTTAGCCATAGAAGCGCCCCGCAAAGGCAGTTTCGATTTAGAAGCCCGTTAGCCGCCACAGCTAGCGGGCTTCGCTCATTTCAGACTCATAGCCTAATTAACGACGATACCCCTAGATACCACGTCCGACAAGCCAGTGTATCGCAAGATGTTCTTGCCGCCCCCCATCTATCGCCCCCCGAACAATCTGGACCACAAGCCCCGGCGCTGCATTTCGGTCAGCGCCCGCACCTGGTCGGCCAGTTCCGCCAACTTGGCATCGGTTTCTGCCTGCCGCTTTTGCGTGTCCTCGATCTGCGACAGGACAGCAGGCGGGGGTGCCGGGTTGTCGGTCGGGTTGTCCTCGGGGGTGCCGCTTAGAACCCGCCGCGCAGCTGCCGCCAATGCCTCGGCTGCAAACTCGGCTTGGGTCTTGCCCGCCTTCTTTGCCGCCTTGTTCAAGAGGCTGCGAAACTCGGGGGTGAAGCCGTCGCCTTTCAGCGTGAGGGTTGGTCGGGCATCCCGCTTTGGGGTGGTCATTTCTCAAGCCTCGCCACGCGGGCTTCCAGATCGGCCAAGCGATCCGTCACGCTAGGACCAGCTGCGCCGCCCTCATAATCATCTAGGAACGCTTCCAGCTTGCCCAGAAACTCGGGGTTATCTCGCAGGTGCCCCCCGAGGCGCTGTAGGGTTTTCCGGGCTTCCTCGGGTGCCCGCACGTTGATTTGCGGGGCGGGTTGTTTTGCATCAGGCATTGGTGCGCACCCCATCCGGGGTGAACGTCACCCCGCGCGCCTCTAGCGCCGCCTGCAATGCTGTGAGGGTGCGCTTATAGGGTTGCCGGTTGCCGGTTTCAAAATTGGCAATGGTCGCCTTTGCCACCTCGGCAGCTTCGGCCAGTTCCTGTTGAGACATGCCAGCAAGTGCCCGCGCGGCTTTGCACTGTTCCGGGGTCATTTGGTATAACCTTGCATTTTTGGGCTTGCCTTATCCTGTCCCGTTGGTGCAACCTTATACCGCGACCGATGCCCGGCGCAACAGCCATGATGGAGAATGAAATGAACGCGATTTCCGCGACCGATACCGGCGTGCCTGCCGGTGCCCGCGAACGCCTTTCCCTCTTTGCGGAATGGACAGGCACCACGCCCCCTGCCGCGATCCTGGACGGTGACAGCTTCGCCGCTGATTTCCTGCGCTATGCCGCCGCAACCGGCCTATCCCTCGATTGGGTTTGGCTTGCCGATGAACGTAGCCTGGTCATGCAGGCCCACAACGCCGCGTGGGGTGGCCGAGCATGACGCCGGATGAAATGCTTTGCCGCTTGAACGCCGCCTTTGTTCAGCTGGACGATACCGAACAGATGATCTTTCTTGCCGGTGCGCGGGGTTTGGCAACCCGCGCCCTCACGATGGAACAGTTCACAGCCTGGACGCAGGAACGGATTGATCGCCACCGCGCCGGGGAACAGCTGCGCGTGTCGGATCTGGAAACGCCCCCCGCACCCCTTACCGGGTTGCCGTGAACAACCCTCTTTCTAGGATGCACCCCGCAGCGGGTTGTTCTGTGGGGTGTTTTCGCGTTTTCGGGTCGGTCGGGTTGGTAACGGGTCTTATGACTCACAACCCACCAGCAACCCACGCAGGTTCAGGTTGTGTCGATCAGGTCGGGCAATCTATCCTGTCTGAACCGCAGCAAGGATAGGGATTGCAGGATGAGTGATTTTAAATCTGGCGACATCGTTGAGCTTAAGTCAGGCGGCCCGGCAATGACCATTGAGGATCAGGGGACTTATTCAGGCATTCGGAAAGCAAGCTGCGTTTGGTTTGTGAACATGCAGGAAAGAAAAGAGGCTCTTTTCGCGGTCGATGCTTTGAAGAAATACACCGCACCTCAATACTAAAGATCGGCCCCGGCATCATCCCGATGCCGAGGCCCCTTTGCTGCCAGCATCCCGCGTGACAGCTGCCCAAACGCGGGCGATCCGGCCTAGCCGGTTGCGGTGCCGCGCTGCGTAGGTTCCCACAGCCGCGCCGTGACGGGGTTGTCGGCAATGGACTTGCCGGGCACTCGCCGTCTAATCCCAGATGCTTCACGGGTGGAAAACCGCAGGGCGCATCCCGGCCCTATCTCTTGCCCCGTAGCGCGTTGCCCGCCGCCCATCCGCACGCCTTGGTGCAGTAGGTGCCTCGGTCCAGCTTGGGGGTGTAAACCGTGCCGCACCATCCGCAGGGGCGGGGCTTTGGCTTGGGCCGCTTGCGCAGATCGTTGCCGTAGTCGGTGCAGCATTTGGCGCTGCAATATTTGCGCCGAGGGTGCCGGTCCTCGATCTCGGGCAGGGGATCGCCGCACCATGCGCACCACGTGTCCGGTTCAATGATGATCGGATCAGACATGAACAGCCCGCTTCATGCGCCGCAGCCGGTTCACAACCGCCATTGCGTCGATGTTGTCGTGATACCGGAGCCGGGCGCGGTGCGCGTCGAAACAGGTCTTTCCGCAGAACGTGCGCTGCCCATCCTCTAGCAGCCCTTCACAGTTGGCGCAGCGCAGCCGCTGGTTTCGGATCACGCCGCCATCCGTCCATTCGGGCTGGCCCTCTTTCCACCTTGGCCGCTTGGCCCCGGCCTTTGTCAGCCCCTCGCCCACAATGTCGGTTGCCGCCTCATGCGCCCCGCGCCAGCCGATGCCCTCTAGGCACATGTCGGCCCGGATTGCCGCGATCATGGTGCCCTCATGGGCCAGCAGGGTTTCGGTGATGCCGCTGCGCCAGTCAGAACGGGCGATTTCCGCGACCGCCTGGACGATAGCGAAACGCCGGGCGGCAGTCGGTGCCTTGCGGATTTTTGGGGTGCGCTTTGACATGCCCCGCCCCCGTCATTCCTGCCAGTCGATGAATTGCAGCGCGTCGGCCACGGTCTTGTCGTCCAGCCCCGCCGCCTTGGCCTCGGCCATCGCCTTAAGCATGGTTCCCAGGGCACGCGCCTTGCCGCCGTGGTCAAACGCCTGCGCCGGTCGCACCACGTCGATTGCCACGGTCGCGCCTAGCTTGGCGGTGCATTCCTCGGCCATGAGATTTGCAACGGGTTGCAGCACGATCTGCGCCAGGTGCCGTTGCGCCTCGCGGACCATCGGCCCGGTTGTGCTGCGGTTCATCAGGCCGGGCAGGATGCCGAACGCGCCAAAGACAGCATCCTTGGCGTCGGCCAGCAGCTTGTCGGCCAACGTCTTTTCAAGGTTCGGTGACAGCTGGTCCGGAGTTTTGTTGAGTTGCGGGTGCATCCCTGCCGCCACGGATTGTGCCACGCCCTCGATCACAAGTGTGGCCCCACGCCGCCCCCTGAACCCGGAGCGCAGCGCCTCCATGTCGTCGGCAGAGCCTTCGGGAACGGGCACGATCTGCGAACCCAAAGGGGCATCGCGGAAAGTGTCACGCAGGGAAGTTTCCAGTTCATGCAGCAGAGACGCCGAGAGGGGCGCGCGGCGCAGGGGTCCAGAACCAACCCACGGGGTTGCCGTGTCGCAGCCGATGCGGAAGTGCAACACCTCGCCCGCCAAGACGGTTTCAGCCCGCCCGCCGCCCGCCTCGGGGATCATCAGCCGATAAGCGCGGGGGGTGCCGTCGCGGGTGCTGATGTCCCAATCAATCGCGGGCACCAGCCGGTCGCGGATCAGAAACACAGCCTCACCACGCAGCGCCAGAGCGCGGCCAGCAAGCGCCATGTCGCGCCGGGTCAGCATGTCGGTGCCCGTCACGTCAGAGAGGCTTAGGCAGCCTTCCCACAAGCCCACGCTGGTCTGCACGGCTGCCGTCAGTTCGCCCATGTTGGACGCGCCGCTGATCCAGCTTTCGCGCGCCGCCATGATCGCCGCCGTATAGCCGGGTGAAACGGCGCGGGTTTCTCCAAGGTGCAAATTTGCCTCTTGGGCGCTATTCGGCAAATTTGCCGGATTGGAGCGCCGGAATAGATCCATCAGGCCCATGTCACGCCCTCCAACGGTTGAAGGGGTGAACAGCACCCCGCACGGGTTGCCGGTCCTGGTGGGTATTGTGTGCGCGCGTACACGTTTCCCATGCCCGCGCCTCGATCTGTGCCGAGGGATAGGCGGGACGGGTGACAGCCGAGAGTTCGAACAGTGATGCACCAGTTATGGTGCGCAGGGTGTCATTGCCCCGCCGCTCGATCCGTTCGCCGCCTGCCGAGACGCGGAACCCAGGTGACAACCCACGGACCAACCCAGCCCGGTGAGCTGCCAAAAAGTCAGCCGCCCAGCTGGTGCCGCTGTCCAGATCGGCCCGGATTTCCAAGCCTGCCTCGGTGTCGCGCACGGACAGACTGCCCGCCGCCGTCGAGGCAAGGGGCTTGGCATAGTCGTGCTGCAAAAGCAGATGGATTTCCCCGCCTGCCTCGATCCGATCGGCAAAGGCCCGTGAGGCGATAACCTCGCGCCGCCCCGGTGCCAGTTCGGTTTCGGCACCATAGGGAAAGACGGCCAGAAGGCGGGTTGCCCCGCCCTCCGCGCGCAGTTCCAGCGCCCCGAGATTACCGCCCCACAGCATCTTAGGCCCCGATGCCGGTCAGGATGCGGATCTGCGAACCGCGCGCCACAGTCACATCAGCCGTCAGCAGGCCGGTGAGACGCAGGCCACCATTCTGCGCATCGGTGTAGGGATCGCGGATCATGTCCAGCCCACCCCAGATGCCCAGGAACGCCGGGGGGATGCCGCCCGCCGAGGTCGTCAGGATCGCCGTGCCCGCGTCCAGCTGGTTCGCCAGGGCGATGTTGCCAGCCGGAACGTGCTTCACCAGCCGGTCCCATTCGGAAACAGCCGTGCCCGCAATCAGGGTGTCGTCCAGTTCGGCCCAGATTTCAGGATCAAAGGCGACATTCACGCCGCTGGCCCCGGTGATCTGGTTCGCCTGCATGAACGCGACAATTTCGGCCCGGAACGCCGCCCAGGAGGCCGCGTCGGCAATGGCGGTCGAGGTGATGCCATAGGCCACCGCGCCGGGGATGATGCCCAGGGGTTGCCCGTTCGCCCCGGTGCCCATCAGCACAGCCCGGTCGAGTTCCGCGCCAATAGCGCCGTTCATGTCGCGCCGGATCGCCTGTTCCAGCCCGTCGCCGGCCTGTTTCAGCGCCTTGCGGGTGATGCGCATATGCGCGCCCAGGGTGTTGTCAGGGGCCAGCATCCGTTCGGCGGTCGTGAACGGGTTGGGGCCGGGCACGTTCGCGCCTTCGGTCGGTGCCCATCCGGCAATGACGCCAGCCGTCGCCACGGGCCACGACACAGAGCCTTGCGTGATGTTGACAGTCTGGATGCCAAGACGCGCGGCAATCGAGGCCGGAAACAGGCGGTCGATGATGGGGCGGGTCTGCACCGGGTTCGGCACGTCAGCCGATACAACGTCGCGCAGTTCCAGCGCCGCCAGCGGGATCGGGATGCCGCGATAGCCGCCTTGGCCGCGCATTTCCTGCACCACCTCGGCAGTCTGGCCCGACAGCGCCCGGCCCTCGTCCAGAGCGAACACCACTTGGCGCAGCTCGAACCCCGCGACCAGCTCGGCAAATTGGCGGTCGGTGCGGGTTTCCAGATCGGCCCCGGCTTCGCGCCGTTCGCTATCCTCGGCAGTCAGGGCCGCACGAAAGCGGATTTCGTTCGAGCGGTATTCCGCATCGAGGCTTTCCATTGAACGGGTTTCGTCGGCCGTGGGGGCATCCTTGCCCACCAGTTCCGAAAGGTTCTGGCGGATCTCGGATTGCCGCCGTTGAATTTTAACGCTGTCCAGCATGTGAATAATCCTCATGTTGCCGGGTTGGGGTTCGTCGCCAGATCGGCAACAGCTTCGGCCCACGCATCACGCGCAGGCGACCGAACGGGGGCGGGGTGTCCGCACTCGATCCGGGTTTTCTTGGTGTGGCAGGGGGCGGCCAAGGTTTGCAGGTTGGCAGGGTCAAAGGCCAATTCGGGATGCGTCCGCACGGACTTGATGTGGTCGATTTCAAGCCGGGCGCGCCGTCCGCAGCCGCAAACGCAGGTCCACAGGTCGCGCTCTAGGATTTCATGGCGCAGCGCCTGCCAACGCTTTGTGCTGGTCACGGCCTTGCTGTGACGCCGCCAGGGATCGGCCATCAGTTCGCCCCCCTGGTCGCAGTGATTTCCAGCCATTGCCGCCGGGGTTCGGGCAGTTGCTTGATACCGCTGATGCCCCATTCGCCGCCGTCACAGACAAGCCGGTCGGCAGGGGTCAGCGCAGCCGTGAACGCGGTATGGCGAACGGTGAAACGTGCAGTCAGGATTGCCAGGACGGTGCCTGCCGCGATCTTTTCCGCGTCGGAAATGTCGCGCCGGGCTGCATGAACCGGGCTGCCGTGATCTTGCCATTGCTGGACCATGCTCAAGCCATTATCGACCAGCACGGCGCGCCGGAATTGCGCCAAACGATCCAGTTTGCCCACGGTCACGCCCATGCCACCCTCGCCTTGCGCTTGGGGGCGGCCTTGCGCCGGGCGCCCTCGGCCACGGCCAGCACTGATGCTGCCGCCGCGTCGATGCGCCCGAGGCTGCGTGCCTTTGCCAGTTTGTGATTGTTCGCCGGGTCAACCAGCGTGATTGCGTCCGCAAAGGCAGAGCGCAGCAGCAGGGACGGTGCCGCCTTCACCTCGCCATCGAACAGCGCGCGCCGGAACCGTTCAATGTCCTCGCTGCCATCTTTCCAGCCAAAGCCCCGCCAGATGAACGGGACGCGCCCGAGGCCCGCAGCCTGCATGGCTTCGGAAAACTCGGCATGACGGAAGCGGTCGCCCACGATGCAAGCCACCTCGGCCCCGTCCAGCTGCCGCACGATCTGCGCCAGCCACATGCCGGGGGGCACGGTGTTTTCGCCCATCACGGACAGTTCGCCGCGTTCCTGCATCTCAACATAGCGCCCCGAGACGCCATCAGACGCGCCACGGTCGGCCAAAGAGGGAAAGGAGGGGAACGTGCCCAGAGCCTCAAGACGGCCTGTGTCGGGCCAGTAGAACGCCGCTGCCGACATGGAACGGCTGCCGCCAAGATCCACGCCCAGGACGCAGGGGCCATCACGCGGGGGCAATTCGTCGGGGGCCACCTCGGCAGACAACCATTCGTCAATCGTCACCAGCATTGAGCGATCTTCGGAATTGCACCGCTCATTCCGGTTCAGGTTACGGAAGCTGGACAGGGCAGAGCCGCCCCGCGCGATCGCCCGCCGCGCTTGCGCCACCAGCCATTCGGGGTTCGCGCCGATGCCCTCGGCAGATCCGGGGTTGGCGATCAGCAGGCTTTCCAGATCATCAGCCGGAAGGCCAGGCGGGGGCCGGTGTTCCTGCACATAGGTGCCGGGCGGGGGTTCATCCAGCCAGCGTGAAAAGGTGTTGGTGTCGTCAGGTGCCGAGGTGCTGATGATAAGCGCCCGCCCGCCGCGCTTGCCCAGGCCGGACAGGATAGCGTTTTCCAGCCCGTCGCCCTTGTCGCGTTCCCACGCCGCCCGCTCGTCCATGATTGCCAGCGTCGGGGCACCGCCCAGGATGGATTTGCCGTCAGCCGGGATTACCCGGATCAGCCCGCCGCCGTTCGCCTCATATTCGACTTCCAGCTTAGTGCCGTGGCGGATCGTGAACAGATCCTGTTCATCCTCGGGCAGCCCTTGGACAAACCCGACCACGAATTGAAACGCGGTGCGCGCCTGGTCACGGTTGCGCGCGCAGAGCAGGATTTCCCGCTTGGGCTGGCTGTCCCAGATGCCCATGACGCTGCCCAGAGCAAGGCCCGCCGAGGTCGAGGTTTTGGAGTTGCCGCGTCCAATCGAGAGGATGCCGATCATCACATCAGGGGCCAGTGAGCCGCGCACGAACCGCTTTTGAAAATCTGCCAGCTTCACCGGCTGCCCCGCCAAAGGCCCCTCGGGCACGGTCAGGGTTTCAAGGAAGGCAATCGCGGTCTCGGCAATTTCCCCCGGATTTTTCGGGAGCGAGAAAACGACATTCCCTCCACGGTCCTTAGCACCACCAGAAACGGCGGCATTGGGACCAGAGAGCGCAGGAGCGCCACGCACAGCCGCAGGAGCCGCCTTGCGCTGCCCACCACTCGCCACGCGCTTGTCGGCCTCACGCGCTGCCACAGAGCCGCTAGGCAGCCCATCCTTGCGGGGTCGCCCCCTCGGCTTGCCGGTTGCTGCCGTCATACAGCAATGCGCCGATGCCGGGCCGCGATGCGGGACGCTGCCAGTGACAGCCCTTGCGCTGCATCGGTCATGCCGCGCGCGTCATACATCATCGCCGCATGGTCGGTGACAGCCAGTGCCAGATCAGCCGGGATGCTGCCGGGGTCGGTGCCATAGCCTGCCGGATAGCGGATGCGGATCGCAGCGCCGTTGCCATCGCCTGCCAGGTTCAGCACGGGAT
>ERZ778021.3829-NODE-3829-length-10232-cov-4.327994_pt1 | contig 10232 bp, 10 predicted proteins | sample MGYA00375751_ERZ778021 | MGnify/ENA primary metagenome ERZ778021 (study PRJEB29350, sample SAMN05389814) | bioreactor metagenome | isolation source: Thiocyanate stock bioreactor | place: South Africa: University of Cape Town | collected 2013-08-29 ... | reverse complement strand
GGAATGATCGTCCACCAAAAGAATGCGGCTGCCTTTGTCACAGCGACCGGTTTCCTGCAGCTGAGCAAGCTTTGTAACAAGGCGGGAAGCCGTTTCCGGCAATACCTCTTCTTCGTTGTAGCAAGGGACGATGATATACAGCACAGTCATCAGCGGTTCTCCTCTTCGTCATGGTCTATGATTACCCGAGGTGGATCAAATCCCTCAAAGGGGTTAAAATCAGTATTTTTCTCAGGTGTCAGATTGTCCTTTTTTTCAAAAATATCTTTGGGAGAAATGTCGTGCATAGATAGTTCAAACAGACTTTCTTGTTTTTGTTCGCCGATTTCACTGAGCAAAAGCGTCGTCTCCCGTTCGTCCGCAGACTCCGGCTCTCCGCCGGGGAACGGACGCTTGCCCAGCTTCGGGTTGGGCTCGTGGCGATGATCCCGCCGGTATAACAGGCAGAAGATAAAATAAAGCAAAAAAATCACAAGGGAGATGAGGGTGATATAAATCCCGTTGGTCAGCCCCGGGGTCATATAATTGAACCGGATGGTATGTCAGCCTGCCGTCACGGGTACCGCCATAAATCCTTTGTTTGCCTTGACGATGTCTACCTTTTTGTTGTCCACATAAGCCGTCCAGCCTTCATCGTAAGGCACGGAGAAGAACACGAGATTTTCACGGTCAAGGGCAATGTTCCCCGAGAAGCCCTTGTTATCCCGCTTGAAATCCGTCACGTTGTTTTTACGCAAATTTTCTGCGTCTGTGCGCAAATCCTCATTGCTGAAGGACGGGCTTTCCGGAAAGGTCTTTTCGGGTAAAAAGCTGTATTTTTTAATATCGGCATCGCTGAGCATAAGACCCTTCAGCAGCATCCTATCGGTATAGGGAGTGCCATATCGGGTTGCTGTTTTTTCCGAAATACAAAAATCATAGGAAAAACCGATGGAGACGAAGTTGGTGTTTTCATAGATGTTGAAATTGTTTCGTTTGGCGACGAACTGAAAGCCGGGCATTTTCATCACATCATCCTTGTCGGCGAACTGCTTGTCGTCGCCGGCATAATCCAGCAGATAGCGTACAGACAAGAGGGTGCGCAGCCCCACGAATTTTACTTCCGGCCGGGAGGCAACGCCCCGCTCCACGCCCACGAAGGGATAAAACTCCATAATGGATTTGGGCACGATGCTGTGAAAGCCCTGAATGCTGGGACGCTCCAAAAACATTCCCACATTGTCAAAATCATCATAGGTATCGATGCGATAATCATCCTCGTCAGGGAGGTTGATTTTTTTCTCTCCGCCGATCAGAAAGGGGGTGTAGGTTTTGGCGGCACTGTCGTCCAGCGCTTTGCCGCAGCCCACAAAAAAGGCACCGGAAATCACTGAGACACAGATCACCGACAGAAGCGTCAGCTTCATAAAAGTCTCTTTGGATTTTTTGAGCAGGGGTAGCAGCAAGCCCAGAATGAGCAACGAGCCAAGGGCAAGGCCGCAGACCACCCAAAAGCGCAGGGTGTTATAGAATTTTTCAATGGGGAAGTTCGGATCGCCAAAATTAAACAAACCGAACCGGGTAATTTTGCCTGAGGCATCCTTCGTGTTTGGATACAACCCGACCAAGAGGGTAAAGGCCAGGGTGATGAACATGGTCCATCGGAACCCGGACCACCAGTTGGTGCTTTCGCTGTCGTCAACCGACATAGCGGTTGCCAGCGCCATGAAAAGCACGGGAATGAAGAACCAGCGGGCATAATAAGCGGAATTGAACAGGATAAAGGAGGAATTCAGAAACGGAATCAGTGCCATGACAGCGCAGACTGTAATGACCCGTTTCAGCCAATGCCCTTTTTTTGCAATGAAAAAGGCAATGACGCCCGACATGCTGAAAATGGGCAGCCAGCCTGCCTGAGATGCCCATTCCGCTCCGGCGTTGGGGAAGAACAGCGGACGTGCCGGCAGGTCCGACGGGAAGAAAAAGCACTGGATGATATTCAGATATAGCTGTTCGTTGCCATAGGCAAGACCACCCCAGCCAATCAAAAGCTGGCTTACACGGCTATTGCCCATTACACTGAAGAAAGAAGGAACCAGGAGAAAGGCAGCTATGCCCACCCCCAGAATCGTTTCAATCACTAGAGAAAGAAATTTGCCGCCGGTCATTTTCCACTGGGGAGAAAACAAGCGGATGAAAAAATACGGGATTAAAAAGACCGCCATAGAGATAAAGAAGAAATAATTCGAAACGGCACACAGGGCAATCATCAGACCGAATACACCTTTGCGGTTATCCGTCATCAGCATTTCAAGCCCGAGAAGGAGCAGCGGAAAAAAGACGATGGCTTCGTGGAAATGGTTGAAAAAAATATTATAAACGGAAAACCCGGAAAACGCATACAAAAGAGCACCCAGCAAGGCGCTGTTTTTGTCCCGGACAAACCGGGTGAACAAACAATAGGAGGTGAAGGACGAAAGGGAGAATTTTAAAATCAGCAGCGGCCCGATCAAATACGGCACGGCGGAGGAAGGGAAGGGCAGTGTCAGCCAGAAAAAAGGGCTGCCCAGCAGATAAAAGGAATAGGAGCCCACAAAATTGGCGCCCAGATCCGTTTGCCAGTTCCAGAAAAGGCTGCCGTTTCTTACCGCGTCGTGAGCCATTTGGTAAAAGGGGATTTGCTGGGCATTGAAATCGCCGTAGAAATAGAAAATCCCTCCGTCCAGAACGATATAGGGGACAAAAATTACGATGGCTATCCCCAGCGCAATCAAAAAGGAAGAAAGATATTTTTCCTTGTTATTGTATTTCTGAAGAATATGATACTGCTTCAAGCGGTTCATCCTTTCTGAAAGAATAGTGGAAGCACTCTGCGACGGACAGGACAAAAACAATGCTGTTTACAACGGACAGGAGGACCATCATGATTCCGTCCGGACTGATTCCTTCGGGTGAAATCCAAGGGGTTGTCCACACATAACCCGGGGGAAAGGACAGCCCGTTCATTTCGCTGGAGGTTACCCCAAACAAAATCAAGGCCTGATTGAGCAAGGTCAGCAGGGTCAGTGCAGTGAACAGGTGAAAAAACCGTTTGTTTTTGGTGGTTAGATATGCCATTAAGGCAAAGGGCAGAACCACCAGCTGATACCGCTCGTGCATCCTTGCCGTCAGCATAAAAATACACTGCATGAGGAAAAAGCCCGTCACCCACAGGGAGACTCTCTTTCCGAAAATATAAATCAGAATAACAGCCGTCAAAGAGGAAAATAAAAAAAACAGGCTGAGATGGGAAAAGGTGAACCCCCCGAGGATGGGGGTTGATTCCGGGAACCCGTTCATCCCCAGAGCGCTGAACAGGTTGGCAGCGTTCAAAGAGACAAAGGGATACTTGCCGGCACCGCCGAAATAAACATGGAGGGGCAGAAGAACATCTCCCGCACCCAGCATAAAGGGCAAAAACACGCCCGCCACAGCGGCGGCGGCAACCCCAATGCCCTTGAACGCCTTTTTCGGTCCGAATTTAAAGAAAAGCTCCAGTAATAAAATCGGCAAAAAGAACAGAGCCTGATATTTCGTCAGCCCCGCCAGAGCAAAAACAAAGCTGCCGGCCAGGGGGCGGTTAAATTCGATCAAGGCAAAGGAGACCAGCAGCAAAAAAATCAGGATAGAATCCGTTTGTCCCCAAAAGGAGGAATTGAAAATAACCGAGGGGTTCACTGCCCAAAGAGCGGCAGCGGCAATGCCGGCAAATTCGGAGAACCTTCTGCCGATACGGTAAAAGCACAGAATGGTCAGGGCGTCGAATAAAACAGGAAAGAATTTTAGCAACAGCATATCATAGGGAGCATAGGACGACAGGGCGGGAATGTACCGGTAAAGCTTTCCCAGAAGGAACAGGGGAAGCAGATACAAGGGTGGATAGTCAAGATTGACAAGACCCTCTTTTGCTTTTTCATAAATCGTGAAAGGATACTGTTCCATCGCCAGCGCCCAGGGCTTATAAAAGTTTAGTAAATCATAGTCGTTTTGATAGCTGACCGAGATGATCAGCCGCAGAAAAAAAGCGGACAGCAATAGAGAGACCATCACATAGGATGCCTGCTTTTTTGTGATTACAATATCCTGCATGATATTCCCTCCGTTTTAAGAAAATTATACCATACTATAAGGAAAAGAAAAAGTTTTATTTCCGTGGAAATCGAAAATGCATCAGGGATTATTGGGGGTCCAGCGAAACTGTGACAGATCAACGAGGTAGTCTTCGCTGACGATAACACCCTCATGCTCCAGCATGGTTTTTTGCACATCCTGTCCGCCAAAGGCGAAGGACGGCGCCAGTCCGCCAAGGCGGTTCACCACCCTGTGACAGGGGATGATGCCGGGGTTGGGGTTAAAATGCAGGGCATAGCCCACCGCGCGGGAAGCCTTCGGGCTGCCTGTCAGAGCGGCAATCTGTCCGTAGGTGGCAACCCTGCCTGAAGGGATTTGTTTCACGATTTCGTACACCTTATCATAATAGCTCATGGTGGGTTTCCCTTTCTGTTTTAAATGTTTAATTCCATCAATGCTTCTTCGTGGTTGTTCAGAAAATATTTTGTTGTTCGGTAATGCTCTGTGTCTACATAGGGAGTTTTTGTGATACCGTCTTCTGAAAATGCATAGATTGTGCTGTGGGGATAGGACAGCAGAATGGGAGAATGGGTGGCGATGATAAATTGGGAGTTTCGTTTGACGAGACTGTCTATGATGGAGAGCATTTCAATCTGCCGCATGGGGGAAAGAGCGGCCTCCGGCTCGTCCAAGAGATACAGCCCGTTACCGAACAGGCGGTTTTGTAACAACGCAAAGAAGCTTTCTCCGTGGGAAAAGTTGTGCAAGCAGCCGCCGTAAGCGCCCTTGATGGCGGGGAGATCACAGGGGATATTGTCCAGCCGTTCGATTTCGCTGGCTACATTGTAATAGCTCTCCGCCCGCAGGAAATAACCGTCCTTTGCCAAAACAGGACCCTTGGCCAGCAGAATTTTCTCATGTAATATACTATGGCTTTCATAGGTGCCGAAATTAAAATTGCGGCTTCCTCCTTCGGGATTGAAGCCGTAATTCACAGCAATGGCCTCCAGCAGGGTGGATTTTCCCGTGCCGTTTTCTCCGATAAAAAAGGTCACGTTTTTGTGTAAATTTAATTTTTGCATTGCTTTGATGGCGGGAATGGTAAAGGGATACCCCTCGCCTTGTTCCGTCAGGGTAATGCTTCTGATATATTGCAGCTCCAGCTTAATCCCTCCCAAACTAAAAATCAGCTGATCTTATTATAATAGAAATATTCCCCTTTATCAACGCATATAATAATAAAAAATGGTAGGGAGGCATTGTATGCCGGAGAATTATGGATATAATCCCGCAACGGGTTCATTATACGCCCAGTCTTTTGCACTGTATCAGAATGTTCCCACGGAGCAGCGGCTGTTTTATTATGACGATGGGGAGGACTGCACAAATTTTATCAGCCAATGCGTCTGGGCAGCGTATGGGGGATGGATGGTGGGCTTTACCCCGGACGTGGTGGCACAGAACAAGCAGCGGATTAAAAACGATATCCGCCAGACTAAAAGCAAATGGTATGGCTCCGAAAGCCACATCGGGTCGAATATCTGGTGCCGCGTGGGCGAGTTTTTTGATTATGTGACCGATAAAAACAAGCGGCTTGGTCCTTCGGCACAGGTGGTGGGGGAAGGGACTTTCGGAGAGATTGACCCGTCGGTGCTATACAGGGGTGATGTGATACAGATGGAGGTTACCACTTATGCTCCGGGACGGTACGGGCACGGGCTGTATGTAACAAAACCGGGCGCCGGCTGGAGCGAAGTATTGATTTGCTGCCATTCCTATGACCGGCTGAACGCCAGCATGGCAGAGTTTGCCGCCGCTCCGGAGATTTATCCCCGGCTGAGAATATTAAGATTCATGCCAGCCAAATTCAATACATAAAAAAATAGCATCGGTGGTTACCGGTGCTATTTTTTATTGCGTAAGCATTTGAAGAAGTCTTTCAGGATTTCGGCACATTCCTGTTCGAGAACACCTTTGATCACCTGGGGCTTGTGGTTATAGGGCAGGGCGAATAAATTGGTTAAGGAGCCCAGGGAGCCGGCTTTTGGATCAGAAGCACCGAATACCACTCTGTCCAGCCGTGCGTTGATGATTGCGCCGGCACACATGGGACAGGGCTCCAGCGTCACGATCAGCTCACAGCCGGTCAGCCGCCAGCGTTGTAAGGACGCACAGGCGGTGTGAATTGCTTCCAGCTCGGCGTGTGCCAATGCGTTGGCGGCGGTTTCTCTTCGGTTTCTGCCCCAGCCGATGACGACGCCGTCCTTTATCACCAGGGCGCCCACGGGGACCTCAAGCTCATTGGCAGCCTCACGGGCAAGGAGAAGCGCCTGACGCATATAGGTTTCGTAAGAATCCATATTAACCCCCGGTAAGCAGTGTTTTGATTGCATCATAAAAAAACAGTCCGATGGAAAAAAGCATCACAGGAGACAGAAAAATCAAGGCCGTTACCGTGACAGAAGAAAAGGGAGAGGTGGTTTTTCGAAAGCCGAACAGCTTCTTGCGGCGGTGGCAATAAATCGAATAGCCGATGACGCCACAGTAAAGATCGATGACAATCAGCAGGATATGCAGAAATACCCGTGAGCTGTCGGGAACGTCCAAGTAGGACATGGACAGGGAAAGAAAATTGTTCAAGAAATGGACCAGGGAGCAAAGCCAGATGGAATTGGTTTTGATGTATAAAAACGCAAGACCGATACCGGCACAAAAGGCGAAGGGGATTTGTACAAAATTTCCGTGCATCAGACCAAACAACAGGGAGGAGATAAGAACAGCCGGCCAGATGCCAAAGGGCTTTAATACGTTTAATATCACGCCCCGAAAGGCGAACTCTTCAAACAATGCAGGGGCAACAGCAGTTGCAAGAGTGAAAAATAAAAATTCCCAAAGGGTTTTCGGTGTACCGAAATCCGGTGCGTTGGGCCGGAGCCCGAACAGGGAAAAAATCACATTAACAAGGATGGTAAGAATACTACCGGCGGCAAAAAAGCCGAGAGTTACCAAAAAAGCAGGCAAGGGAGAGTTTATCTTCGTGCGAAAGGAAATGAGCTGTGAAAGCCGATATCGTAAGAGCTTTGCCGCAATTGCATAGGGCAAAACAAAAATAAAGGCGGTGATGATGATGTTTACACCCAGACGCAGATACATGCTGTTTTGAAAAATCTGAACCGCCCCGGATTGGTCGGTGTCGGCAAAAAATCGGATTGCCGCCACGATCAAAGGCCGGAATAAACCGGAGGAAAATACGATGGAAAGCAAAGCCAGCCCTAACACGCTGCTGTGGATCAGAATCCTGTTTCTTTCTTTCTTTTTCAGTGCTCTGTGAGAAAGGATATATTCTTCGTTGTAAATGATCATAACATCCCTTCAAACGAAAATAACGCCAGAACTGCCAGCAGGAAGAAAACAATGACGGAGATTAAGATGAACGGTGTGCGAAAAAGATACAGGGTACGTCGGGCGGTGGAAAAAAAGGACGGAACCGGTTCTGCCGTCAACACATTGCCGTGTTTTTTGTAATAGAGAACAAAACCGGTCAGCCCCAAAGCCCCAAACAAAACAAGGAGCCCCACGTCCGGTAAAAATTCGTACCCTTTCGGAATAGAGGGATAACAATAAAGCAAAATAAAGCTGAGCGCGTTGTTGATAAAATGAACCAGCACGCCCGGCCAGATGGATTTTGTTCTCAGATAGCAAAGGGATAGCCCGATCCCTGCAAAAAAGGCGAAGGGGATTTGGACAAAATTTCCGTGTACCATGGCGAAAAGCCCGGAGGAGATGAGGATAGCCGGCCAGTCGCCGAATTTTTTCAATGCGTTTAAAATTACGCCCCGAAAAGCAAACTCTTCTAAAATAGCAGGGGCTACCGCGCCGGTTAAGAGAAGAAACAACAGCCCGCTCAGGTCCTTCGGTGTGCCAAAATCAGGACCTGTGGGGGTCAGATGGATCAATGAAAACAAAAAGCTGGTCAGTCGGGTCAATAAATCGCCCACGGCAATGATGCCGAAGGCAATGAAAATCAAGGGCAGGGTATTTACCGGTCTTTTTAAGGATATTAAATGGTTCAGCTTATAGTTTAAAATAAAAGCCGACAGAAGGAAGGGCAGTGTCAAAACAATCAGAGTCAACACCACATTCATGGTTAACAGGAAGGGAATATCCGTCATCAAAGCTTTGCCGGCTTCGGAAAAGCTTTTGTTTCGTATGACCATATAGAGATACAAAAGAAGCGTGGAGGAAGAAAACTGCACAATGATATTGAGAAAAACAGCAAAACCAAGCATATTGCCATGTCGGAACAAATCCTGTTTTTCCATCGTTTTCGGGTCGGTGTAATACATTTCCATCCCCCCAATAAAAAAATGGCGCGCCCAAGGGGATTCGAACCTCTGGCCTAACGCTTAGGAGGCGTTCGCTCTATCCTACTGAGCTATGGGCGCACATGTTAAATAATATTACAACAGATATTTTTTTTTGTCAACACCTGCCACTGCAGAAAACAAATTTTTTGTATTATTTTATCAGTTTCGGAATATAAATAAATGAATGCCAAAAATTTTTGGAATGAGGTTGTTTTATGACAAAGACCTTTCATTTAAAAAAGCTTGCACTCTGTGTTGCCCTTCCGCTGGCGGTAGGGTTTGCTTCTTCTTTGCTGGCGCCAAACACAAAAGAGGTGTATGCAGAAATCATAAAGCCGCCGTTGTCGCCGCCTCCCTGGGTATTCCCTGTGGCATGGACGATCCTGTATGTTCTGATGGGCATTGCCTTTTGCATCATAAAAGATTCCGACAGCAAAAACAAAAATAAAGCATTGCGGCTGTTCTATCTTCAGCTGGCATTGAACTTTTTGTGGACGCCGGTATTTTTTACCCTTCAGCTTTATTGGGTCGCCATGGTGATTTTGCTGCTTCTCTGGGCGGTGGTGCTGCTTACCACCTTCCGGTTTCGTCTGATCGATGCCACGGCGGGCAATCTGCTGATCCCCTATTTATTGTGGCTTTCTTTTGCGGCCTATCTGAATATGGGAGTCGCGTGTCTGAATTAACGAAGCACTGCCAAACCGGCATAGTTGGCGGCTTCGCCCAGCTCTTCTTCAATGCGGAGCAGCCGGTTGTATTTTGCGGTGCGCTCGCTTCGTGAGGGTGCACCGGTTTTTATTTGTCCTGTGCAAAGCGCCACGGCAAGGTCGGCGATGGTGGTGTCTTCGGTTTCCCCGGAGCGGTGGGACAGAATGGTATTGTATCCCGCCGCCTGTGCCGTTTTCACGGCGCCGATGGTTTCGGTCAGGGTACCGATTTGGTTCGGTTTGATGAGAATGGAATTGGCGACTCCTGTTTGGATGCCCTTTTGAAGACGGGCTGTATTGGTGACAAACAAATCGTCTCCCACCAATTGAACCTTTTGTCCGATTTTTTCAGTCAGCGCTTTCCAGCCCTCCCAGTCATTTTCGCCAAGACCGTCCTCCAGGGAAAGAATGGGATATTTGGCTGTCAGGTCCGCCCAATGGTCAATCAGCTCGGTGCGTGTCAGCCGGCGACCCTTTTTGGGGAGCAGATAGCTCCCATCGTCCTCATACCACTCGCTGGCGGCAGTATCCATGGCGATATAAAAATCCTTGCCGGCGTTGTAGCCTGCATTATCAATGGCTTCCAGAAGCGCCATGATGGCATCCTCGTCGTCGGTTAAATTCGGGGCGAAGCCGCCTTCGTCACCCACGGCGGTGGACAATCCCTTGTTCACCAGAACCTGTTTCAGGCTGTGAAACACCTCGGCACCCATTCGCAGAGCGGTATCAAAGCTGTCTGCGCCTATCGGCATAATCATAAATTCCTGAATGTCAATGTTGTTTGTGGAATGTGCGCCGCCGTTTAAAATATTCATCATGGGAACAGGAAGAAGGTTTGCCTCCTTCCCTCCGATCAGTTGGTACAAGGGGATATTTTGTGCTGCGGCTTCGGCTTTGGCGGTTGCCAGCGAAACCGCCAATATGGCATTGGCGCCTAAACGGCTTTTGGTTTCTGTGCCGTCTAGGTGAATCAGCTTTTGGTCCAGCTCACTTTGATTTTCACTGTCTGTACCCTTGAGCAGGGTAGCAATTTCGGTATTGATGTGATGGACCGCATTCAGCACGCCCT
>ERZ778021.3828-NODE-3828-length-10235-cov-5.333792_pt1 | contig 10235 bp, 7 predicted proteins | sample MGYA00375751_ERZ778021 | MGnify/ENA primary metagenome ERZ778021 (study PRJEB29350, sample SAMN05389814) | bioreactor metagenome | isolation source: Thiocyanate stock bioreactor | place: South Africa: University of Cape Town | collected 2013-08-29 ... | reverse complement strand
AGGAGAACACAACAAAACAAGAGATCCCAGTAGCACGATCAATAGAACGAGCGCTGATTCACTCCGCAGGTCGCGCTTAGGTGGATGTGGGAACGGGGCCCGCAGCGAGGAGCGCTTCGCCCGCCTGGTCACGCTCGCCGGGATGCTGATCGAAGCGGCGAAAGCCGGCGAACGCCTCCAGGTCGCCGACCTGCGGGTCCGCCTGGAGCTGACCGAGGACGAGCTGCGCGAGGACATCGAGCTGCTGAACGTCGTCAACTTCGGCGGCGGCACCTACGTCCTCTACGCCGAAATCCTCGGCGACGAGATCGAGGTCGACTCGGAGCCCTACGGGGACAACTTCGCCCGCCCGGCCCGCCTGCTGCCGCTGGAGGCGAAGGCGCTGATCGCCGCGATCGACCTCTTCGGCGACCACCTGCCCCAGTCCAACCTGGAGAAGGCGCGCGAGAAAATCGTCAAGGCGCTCGGCCACGATCCCTCCGAGGAGGGCCTCGAGATCGTCCCCGCCGGCGGCGGTGACGCCAAAGTCGCCCGCCTCCTGAACAAGGCGATCGCCGATTCGAAGGTGCTCGAGCTCTCCTATTACAAGGAGAACGAGGACGAACTGAACACCCGCCGGATCGAGCCCTACCGCCTGCAGAACGGTCGCGAGGGATGGTACGTCGAGGCCTACGACCTGAAGAAGGACGGCGTCCGCCACTTCAAGCTCGACCGAATCAAGGAAGCGGAGATGACCGGCGAGAGCTTCGAGCCGCGGCCGGAGATCGAAGAGTTCGCCCGGGTCGAGGGCTGGATGACGCACGGCGAGGTCCCCGCCGCCGAGGTGGCGCGGGTCTGGGTCTCGCCCGAGCGGGCCCGCTGGCTGCGCGAGGAGCGCACCGTGGTCGAGGAGCTCGCCGACGGCGCCGTCGTGGTCGAGCTGCCCTACGCGGGCAAGGCCTGGCTGGTGCGGGAGATCCTCCGCGGCGCCGGCGACCTGGTGGTGCTGGAGCCGGCCGACGCGCGCGCCGCGATCGCCGCCGAGGTCACCGACTGACGGTCGCGGCTTCGCGAACCGGCCGTGAGTGGGACCACTCCCCGAATGCCCGATCTCGCCCCCGGACATCCTGAGATTCTTCGTGTTGTCGCGCCGAACCCGGGGCCGATGACCCTGGAAGGCACGAACACTTTCATCTACGGCGCCGACCCGTGCGTCGCCATCGACCCGGGCTCCGACGACCCCGGCCACCTCGAGGCGATCCGCGTCGCGGCGGCCGAGCGGGGCGGCATCGGCACCGTGCTCGTCACCCACTCGCACGCCGACCACACCACCGGCGCCGACCAGCTCGGCGCGCCCGTCGTCCTCGCCACCGACGGTGAGGAGCACGGCGGCCTGCGCGCCGCCGCCACCCCCGGCCACGCCGCCGACCACGTCGTCTACCTCAGCCCCGACGGCGTCTGCTTCTGCGGCGACCTCGTCCTCGGCCTCGGCTCGACCATCGTCCCGCCGGGCGGCAACTCGCTCGCCGCCTTCATGGACTCGCTCGCCCTCCTGCAGGCGGAGAACCTGACGCTGATGTGCCCCGGCCACGGCCCCTGGATCACCGATCCGGAGGCGAAGCTGGCCGAATACGTCGAGCACCGGATGATGCGCGAGCGCCGGCTCCTCGCCAGGCTCGACGAGGGCGAGAACTCCCGCGCCGCCCTCCTCGCCGTGGTCTGGGACGACGTCCCGGTCGAGCTCCTGCCGATGGCGGCGATGGCGATGGAGGCGCACCTCGAAAAACTCGAGGCCGAGGGGCGCCTGCCCTTCGACCTGGTCGAGTAGGGCGCGCCCCCGCCGAGGCGCGCCCTCTCGGGTTCAGCTGCCGGGCAGGTAGCGGGCGATGGCGAAGCCGCCGCCGCTCGGCAGTTCCGGCGTGACGACGCTGCCGCCGACCAGGATCCGGCCCTTGCCGTCGACCAGGACCTGCGTGGCGAGGGCGCTCGACGGGCCGCCGAAGCCGGTCCTCACTTTGCCCCGCCTACCGAAGGCACGGTTGTAGGTGCCCTTCGGGTTGAGGCAACCGAGCACGAAGGTGCGCCGCAGGATGTGGTTGTTGGGGGACGGCGAGACCCGTTTGCCGAAGTTGCCGACCAGGTAGGTCCGATCGCCGGCATTGCCGGTCAGGTCCGAGAAGGAGCCGTTCTTGGGGTCGACGTACTTGGCCGAGCCGATCCGGCTGAAGCCGGGATCGAAGGCGCCGCTCGGGAGCAGTCGCACCACGACCTGGTATTCGATCCTCTTGCCGACCCGGCGGGTGACCTTCTTCTTTTCGCCTTTCTTGTTTTCGACGACTTTCTTGACCTTGTGGTACACGGTCTCGTGCTGCTGCTGGCCGAGCAGCAGGATCTTGTTGGTCGGCGTCACCGTCATCGCGATCGGGGTCACGTTTTTCAGCGTCCGGAAGCTGAACGAGGCGAAGCTGGAGTTCAGGTTCCCGTCGCCGGTGAAGGCGGTCAGCAGTTGCGCCGGCCCTTCGGCGGCGGTGCAGAACGGCCCGCCAGTCCCGGCCGTCAGGTAGCCACCGGAGAACGGGGCGATCCGGCCGAGGCTGGCGATCGTGTCGAGGGCCCGGATGCCGCCCGCGCCGAAGCTGGGGTCGAGCGACCCCGACTGGGTGAGGCGGGCGACGAAGCCGCGCGAGTTGACGCTGCTCGCGCATTTCGACAGTTCGGTGACATAGCCACCGCTGACGATGATCCGGTTCTGCGAGTCGACGGTGACGCTGCGCAGGCCGACCGAAGGCCCGGTGTAGGTGCCGCCCGGCGCCGCCGGATCGCCGAGCCCGAAGTCGGTGATCAGGACGCCGTCGGTGCCGAAGGTGGGGTCGGGCTTGCCGGCGGCGGTGAAACGCATCACGGTGGCGGAGCTGATCACCGGGTCCGGGGTCGAGTTGGTCGGCAGCGGGCGGGTCAGCCCGACGAGGATGACCCGGCCGAGCGAATCGACGGCGGTGCCGGAGAGGACGAAGACGCCGCCGGTCGGGCGCGCCACCCTGACCACGCCGTTTTCGCCGAAGGTCGGGTCGAGCTTGCCGTCTTCGAGGAAGCGGGCGACCTTCTGGGCACCGGCGACGACGACTTTGCCGCCCGGCGCCAGGGCCATCTTTTGGTTGCCCGGGGTGAATTCGAACGGGAGTTCATACTGCGGCCCGCTCGAGCCGGCGCTTTCCGAGGGGAAGCCGACCGTCACCTTGCCGCCCTTGCCGAAGCTCGTGTCGCGTTGCCCGGCCGTGCCCGCCGCGGTCGCCGTCCCAGCCAACGCCGCCGCGATCACGCAGATCAAACTAACCACGCAGATGGTGGTCTTCCCGACCCTTTTCATCATCAACTCCTTGTCCGGTGTGACGGTCCGATTGGCCGTCTCTGACCGTTCAACCTCATACCCCCGTCCGAGTTTCGGTATGCGCGCCCAGATACTGGCGCGCGCATACCGTCACTCGGTCAGTTGCCGGGGAGGATGCGGGTGAGGGCGACGCCGACGCCACTCTTCAGCGCCGGGTCGGTGACCGATCCGGCGGCGAGGATGCGGCCCTTGGAGTCGATCGCCATCGCCTTCAGAGTCGCTTGCGTGCCCGATCCGAACCCGACCTTGAGCGGGCTGTGCTTGGCGAAGGTGTGGTCGACCTTGCCGTTGGCGTCGTAGCGGATCAGGCTGAACTTGCCTTCGCCGCCGCCGACGGTGGGTCGGCCCTTCGCATCGACGACGACCGCTTCGCTCTTGCCACCGAATTTCGTCAGCGGGACGCCACCGCTCGAGCCGAAGCTCGTGTCGTAGTTCCCGTCCGGTAGCAGCCGCACCAATTTCCACTGTCCGGCGGTTCCACCGGCGAGGTACGTCGGAGGCGAAGCGATCCCGAGAAATCTGCCTCGGCCGTCGACCGCGAGTGACGAGAGGTACAGCTGCGGACCCGCGGGATCGAGGGCGGGCGCCGGCCGGCTCCCGTAGGTCAGGACCGAGAGCGTGCTGGCTTCCGGCCCACGCCAACAGCCGTCCACCCCGTCACTGAGCACCGCGATGTTGCCATCAGGCATCGGCGACAAATCCCTGACCTGGCTCTGAGGAACACTCGCCCAGACCGTCGGTGCGAGGTTTTGGACGCTCGCGCCCGCCGGGTCGACCGGGGCGACAAATGCGGATCCGACGGTGCCGCTGGAGAAGCAGCCGATGGCGTCATACCAGTACGTGCCGGCGAGGATCGGCTGTTCGCCTCCGACGATCGCGAGGCGGTATCCCCGCACGATCGGTGCTTCCGCGTGGTGTGCGGGTTCCGTGCGTGGGGTCAGGGTGACGTCGATCTCACCGGCGCCGCCGAAGGTCGGATCGCGTTCGCCGTTCGGAAGCAACCTGATCACGAAGGCGTTCGAAGAAGCCCCGAACACCACGGGATTGCCCGGATCGGGAGGCACCGTCTTGACGGCCACACCGGGCGTCGGCGTGACCGAGCCGCTGACCAGGATGCGGCCTTTCGCGTCGACCGCGAGGCCGGTGACGACGCCCGTCTTGCCGGCGGCGGCCGCCACCTGGATCCGGCCGTTGTGGCCGAAGCCGTGATCGGGGCGCCCGTTGGCGCCGAAGGCGAGCAGCCGCGGGCCGACCAGGACGTAGGACTTGTTGCTCGGCGCGGTGGCCAGCTGGAGCGGCCTGGCGACCGATCCCTTCGGCGTCGCGACGGCGATCGTGCCGCCGCGTCCGAAGGTCGGATCGACGCCCGACTTCGGCGGCGCGGTCTTGGCGGCGACGGTGCCGGCGCAGAGGGCGAGAAGGACGGGGATGAGGAGAAGTGCGGTCCGGATTTTCATGCCTCGCAAAACCGCGGCTCCCGGATCAGTTGCGCCTGACGGACGAAATTCGTTCGTCCAAAAACTGGCCAGCCGGCCAAGGCATGCCAAGATGTCCCGATGGCGGGGGTGAACGCGAAGCGGGTGGCGAAGGCGGGTCTGCTGGCGAGCGTCGCCGGGGCGGGGGTGACGGCGGCCTCGGTCGGGATCGCCTGGCAGCGGCTGGCGCGGCGGGCGCTGCCGCAGGAAGAGGGCGAGCTGCGGGTGCCGGGGTTGCGCGGGGCGGTCGCCGTGCGCCGCGACCGCTGGGGCGTCCCCCACATCGAGGCCCGCGAGCGGCTCGACCTCCACTTCACCCAGGGCTTCGTCCACGCGCAGGACCGGCTCTGGCAGATGCACTTCTACCAGCGGGTGGTGAGCGGCCGGCTGAGCGAGTTCGCCGGCGCCGACACGATCCCGGTCGACCGGCTGATGCGGACGCTCGGCATCCGCCGCGCCGCCGAGCGCGAGGCGGGGGAGCTCGAACCGGAGCTGCGCGGCCTGCTCGAGCACTTCTGCGCCGGGGTCAACGCGGGCGCCGCGGCGGCGAAGGCGGCGCCGTTGGAGATGCGGCTGCTCGGCCTCGAGTGGGAGCCGTGGACGCCGGTCGACATCCTCAGCCTCGGCAAGCTGCTCGCCTTCGGCCTCTCGACCAACTGGGAGCGGGAGCTGCTGCGCGCCGACATGGTCCGCGCCCTCGGCCCGGAGCTGACCGCCCGCCTCGATCCCGCCTACCCGGCGGGCAACCCGATCGTCGACCAGACCGCCTGGAACGGCGAGGGCCTGCCGCTGGTCGAGCAGATCGACGCGGTGCGCAAGTCGCTCGGCTTCGCCACCGAGGCGAGCGGCTCCAACAACTGGGCCATCTCCGGCGAGCGCTCGGTGACCGGGATGCCGCTGATCGCCGGCGACCCGCACCTGCCGCCGAGCATGCCGCCGATCTGGCACGAGCTCGAGCTGCGCTGCGGCGAGCGCTTCCTGCGCGGCGCCTCGCTCCCCGGCATGCCCGGCATCTACATGGGCCAGGGCAACGACGTCTGCTCGACGATCACCAACGTGATGGGCGACGTCCAGGACCTCTTCATCGAGCGGATCGAGGGCGATCGCTACCTCTTCCGCGACGAGTGGCTGCCGCTGACGACGCACCACGAGGTGATCGAGGTGAAGGGGCGCGACCAGGCCGTCTCATTGACCGTGCGGGAGACCCACCACGGGCCGATCGTGAACGAGGCGCTCGGCGCCGACGACGCCGAGCCGCTCGCCCTCGCCTGGCAGACGCTGCGCGAACCGACCGCCTTCCGCGGCATGTTCGACCTCCTCGATGTCACCTCCGGGGCGGAGTACGTGGAGCTGGTCGGCGGCCACACCTCGAACGCGATCTGGGCCGACCGCCACGGCTCGATCGGCTACAAGCTGATCGGCCGCCTGCCGATCCGCCAGGGTGGCGTCGCCGACCTGCCGAAGCCCGGCTGGACCGGCGAGTTCGAGTGGGAGGGGACGGTTCCCTACGCCGACCTGCCGGAGGTCACCGACCCCGAGTCGGGCTTCCTCGTCACCGCCAACAACCGCATCGTCGGCGACGACTACCCGCACCACATCACCTCGGAATGGCTCGACGGCTTCCGCGCCAAGCGGATCGAACAGATGCTCGAGGAGAAGGAGAAGCACGACCTCGAGGGCTTCGCCACGATGCAGACCGACGTCCTCTCGCTCCCCGGCCTGGAGGCGGCGCGGCGGCTCTCCCGCCTGCACCCGTCCGGCCAGCGCGAGCGCGCCGCGCTCGAGCGACTGCGCGCCTGGGACGGCCGACTCGACCCCGACACCGTCGCCGGGACGATCTACCAGGCCTTCCTCCTGCGGCTCGCCCGCGAGGTGGCGCGCGCGGCGATCGGCGACCGCGACCTGGTCGAGCGCTGGCTCGATCGCGCCGACAACGGCTTCACTCCCCACATCACCTCACCGTGGCGCTGGCACTCGCACCTGATGGACCTCTGGGAGGAGGCCGACGAGGAGCTGGTCGGCAGGCCCTGGGACGACCTCGTGCTGGAGGCGCTGGCGGGCGCGCTCGACGACCTCGCCGACCGCTTCGGTCCCGACGCCGACGCCTGGCGCTGGGGCGACGTGCACGAGATGGAGTTCCCGCACGCGCTCGGCCAGGCCAACCCGGTCCTGCACCGGCTGCTGAACCGGCAGGTGCGGGTGGGCGGGGCGCAGGAGACGGTCTGCCAGGTCGCCTACGACCCGAACGATCCCTACCGCGCGGTCTGGGCGCCGAGCTGGCGGATGGTCGCCGACCCGACCGACCCCGACCGCTCCCGCTGGCAGATGTTCAGCGGCGAGTCGGGGCACCCGGCGAGCCCGCACTACGCCGATCTGCAGTCGCGCTGGGCGGCGGGGGAGACGCAGGCGATGTGCGGCGAGGGGCCGTGGCGGGTATTGGAGCTGACGCCGGCGTGACCCCGCACTCCGGTATAGTTTCCCTGTAAACAGTTTCCCCGCTTTCCTTCCCCTTCCCCATTCTTCCCTCCGGAGGTACGCGCATGAAGTTCGCCCGTCTGCTCGCCCGCCTGTTCATCGGCGCCATGTTCGTCGGCCACGGCACCCAGAAGCTGTTCGGCTGGTTCGGCGGCCCGGGCATCGAGGGGACCACCGGGATGATGGGCAAACTCGGGCTCGCGCCGCCGCGGGCGAACGCCTACGCCGCCTCGCTCTCGGAGACGCTCGGCGGTGCCGCGATCGCGCTCGGCGCCTTCACCCCGCTGGCCGCCGCCTCGCTGATCGGCACGATGACCACCGCGATCCGCACCGTCCACCTGAAAAACGGCTTCTGGTCGAGCGGCGGCGGCTACGAGTACAACCTGACGATCATCGCCGCGCTGCTCTTGATCGTCGACGGCGGCCCCGGCTCGCTCTCGGTCGACGGTGCGCTCGGGATCGAGGAGACCGGCCCCGGCGTCGCCCTCGGCGCGCTCGCCCTCGGCGTCCTCGGCTCGACCGTCACCCTCGCCGCCGCAAAAGCTGCCGGCCAGAACGCCGCGGCGAACGCGTCGCCGAGCGCGGCTGCGTAGCGCGGGGTCGATCCAGCGCTGCCGGCGAGCGCCCGGAAGAGGCCCGCTGCACGCTCGACTTCGACGTCGTCACCGCCTTCACCAGCTGATCTTCGTCACGACTCCGCTACATCTTGGGCGAAGTCGTGTTGAAAACTCTCCAGCCTGTGACGACCGACGTATCCCGCTACCCTGTCCAACTCCTTTGAGGCGCCTGCTCGCATCCGCCTTTGTCCTCGTCGCCATCGCCGGCGGCGTGTATCTCCTCACGCAGGGGACGACGACCCCCGCCTCGGCGGCATCGACCCCGGCCCGCCCGGCGCAGGGCTCGGGCTTCTTCGGCATGGCGCCGCAGACGGCGCTGACCGAAAAGGACGTCAAATACATGAAGGCGGGCGGGGTGGAATCGATCCGCTGGCCGATGCCCTGGGCCTCGATCCAGCCGACCAGGCGGGGCGGCTACAACTGGACCCAGTTCGACCCGGTGGTCGAACTGGCGGCCTCGCAGGGGATCCAGGTGCTGCCCTTCCTCTACGCCACGCCGCGCTGGCTGGCGAAGAAGCAGACGACGCTGCCGGTCGCCAACGCGGCCCAGCGCAAGGCCTGGGTGGCCTTCCTGAAGGCGGCGGTCGAACGTTACGGGCCCGGCGGCACGTTTTGGGTCGAGCACTCGCCCGCGACGATCCGGGCGGAAAAAGAAAAAGAGGCGAAAGGGCCGGTCTACGAACTCCCCGGCGCCCGCCTGCTGCCGATCGCGAAGCCGGTGCCGATCAAGACCTGGCAGGTCTGGAACGAGGCCAACTTCTTCTACTTCGCCTATCCGGTCGATCCGATCGCCTACGCGAAGTTGGTGAAACTGTCGAGCCCGGCGATCAAATCGGTTCAGCCCGGTGCCAAGGTGATCCTCACCGGCCTCTTCGGCGAACCGAACGCGGGCGCCAAACGCGGCATGCCGTCCTACGAATTCCTCGAAAAGCTCTACTCGGTGCGGGGGATCAAGTCCTACTTCGACGGCATCGCCCTGCACCCGTACGCGATCGACTCGGAAATGCTGGAAGAACTGGTCGAACGCTTCCACGAAGTCACCGTGACCAACCACGATCGGGTGCCGCTCTACATCACCGAGATGGGCTGGGGCTCGCAGAACGACTTCCACATCAACGCCTTCGAGCACGGCGTCCGCGGTCAGGTCGAAGAACTGAAAGCCGCCTACACCTACCTGATCGCCAACCGCAGCCGGCTCGACCTCAAACAGGTCTACTGGTTTTCCTGGAAGGACCTGCCCGAATCGTGCGCCTTCTGCGACTCGGTCGGGCTGTTCAAGTCAGGTGCCGGCTTCCGGGCGAAGCCTTCCTGGCGCGCCTTCGTCCAGTTCACGCACGGTCGGACCCACCCTTAGGGCCTGTCTCAGAACCCCCGCGCACTCAGGGATTCATGCGGTGGAGTCGAAGCGGCGGACCGATATCGGTGGCGAGCGCGGCGGCGTAGCCGCGGTCGATCTCGAGCGGGATCGCCACGATATCCGGACTCGGGGGAGGCCCGGAGAGGCCCGCGCCGGTGCACTTGGTCCGCGCCTCGTGGCGGGTCCAGGCGTCGTAGAAGAGCTGTTCCCGCTTGCCGCCCGCGGCTTCCGCGACCGCCTTGGCGTCCTCCGGCGGCAGCCACCGCTCCGCCAGCCGGGCCAGATCACGGCGTGGGCGGACCCTCTCGACGTCGATTCCGACTTCGGTCCCCGGGGCCACCACCGCCACCAATGCCAACCCACCGGAGTGGCTGAGGTTGAATGAGATCGGCGCTCCCGCCAGCGCCGGCTTGCCGTGCTCGCCGACGACCAGCGCCATGCTCTCGGGCGCCGTTCTCAGATAAGCGCCGAGGATCTCCCGCAACGCGTGCCGCGCCGCCGCCCGCGCGCCATCGGTCGGCAGGACCACCCGCCAGAGGTGGGCCTCGCCGCGGCCGGGCGCCTCGGGCGCACCGAGATGGCGGGGGTCTGCGATACCGTCGCGATTCATGCCTAGGGTCCTGATCACCGGCGGAGCGGGATTCGTCGGTTCGAATCTTGCCGTCTCGCTGGCCGGAAGACATCCCGACTGGGAGCTGGTCGTGCTCGACAACCTCTACCGGCGCGGCTCGGCGCTCAACCTGCCGCGCCTCGAGGCGGCCGGAGTCGAGTTCGTCGAAGGCGACGTGCGCAAGCCCGGCGACCTGGCAAAGCTGCCGCAGCTCGATGCGATCGTCGAGTGCTCGGCCGAGCCCTCGGTGATGAGCGGCGTCGACGGCGACACCCGCTACCTCGTCCACACCAACCTCACCCGCGCCTACAACTGCCTCGAGCTGGCGCGCCGC
>ERZ778021.3827-NODE-3827-length-10237-cov-5.895895_pt1 | contig 10237 bp, 13 predicted proteins | sample MGYA00375751_ERZ778021 | MGnify/ENA primary metagenome ERZ778021 (study PRJEB29350, sample SAMN05389814) | bioreactor metagenome | isolation source: Thiocyanate stock bioreactor | place: South Africa: University of Cape Town | collected 2013-08-29 ... | reverse complement strand
GAGCGGTTGATCAGCGTGTCCGCGACGGGCGCGCAGGCCACGACGGCCGCCGCGCGCGAGACCTCCCAGGCCGTGCGTGAGCAGACCAAGGCAGCCCGGCTCGAAAGGCGCCAGAAGGTGGCGTGATCAGAAAGGAACCGGCATGGCAATTCTCGGTGTAGTCGGCGGTCTACTTGGCAAGAGCCGCCAGAAAACGGCCAATCTCGCAGCTATCCACGAACAGAATCGATTGATCGTGGAGCAGAATAGGAAGCTCGAACGCTGTCTCGCCCTTCTAGAACGGCGAGAGCGCTACTCGACCGAAGTACGGTCCAAAAGGTCTCGCATTGCTTGAAGCGTCTCCTTTCGAGCCACAGTGATCATTTCCTCGTCGGTATCCCTTAACCCCACCTGGACTGATGAGCGGATCACTCCGCAGTCGAATTCATATTCAAGCATAACCATTGATGACGGCACGCCTTTCTGACCTGAGGCCGCATCTTCGATGCGCGTGTCAATCGGTCTGATTTCTCGCAGTCTTAACATCGTCCCCTCCCATTTCTCCCGTCGTCATCGAACCACGATGCCGGTGGCGAGTCCATGACCGCAGGTTGATCCAGTGCTTGCATCGGAATGGCTGATAGATATCGGCGCCTACACCGGCGCGGGGCAGGTGACGCTGCGCTATTCGGTCTCTGGCTATGTCACCGGCCCGGACGACGATCCGGCAAACACCGTTTATGAGGGCCGGATTTCCTCGATCGGCGCGTTCGGCCGTCACCTATTCGGAGAGGGCCAGACGCTCGGCGCCGTGTCCATCAACATGGGCGATCTGGTGCTCGCCAACGCCGATGGCGCGCTCGACGACATGGTATCCAGCTACGGTCTCGACGGGCAGCCTTTTGTCCTGCGTCGCCTGCCGTCACCGCGCGCACCGCTTTCGGCCGCCGAGATCGTCTGGACCGGGGTGCTGGAGGGCGTCGACAGCGACAGCGGCATGCTGATGGTGCGGCTCAAGGTCTATGACCGCCGCCGCGACGTCGACATACCGATCCAGAAGGACACCTATGGCGGGACCTCAACTTCGGCCGGGGCGACCGCCGACGGCTCGCCAGACATGAAGGGCAACTTGAAGCCGCTGTGCTTCGGGGCCTGCTTTTCGGTGCCGGCAACCGTCGTCAACGCCCACAACGCCATGCTGCAGTTCTCGGCAAGCCCGCTTGCCATGATCGCGCTGATGGATGGTGGCGCGGAGTTGGTCAACGATGGCGATGTCGCCAACCTCGCAGCGCTGGCGGCGGCCACCGGCAATCCGGGCCACTACAAGACCTGTCTTGCGCTCGGAATGGCTAAACCCTTCGGTACGGTCAATGGCAAGCCCGAGACAATCTGGACGGCGGACATTCTGGAGGGTGGATCGCCGCCCGAGCGCAGCCCCGGCATGGTGGTCTATCGTATGATGGACAAGATCGGGCTCGCCGACCAGCTCGACGCGGACTCGCTCATGGCGTTCCTCTCCGTGGCTACTCAGGAGGTTGGCCTCTACATCGACACGGAGACCAGCGCGCTTGCGGCCATCCGGCAGGTCCTCGGATCGGTTGGGGCCACGATGTACCCCAACGCGATCGGCATGTTCGAGGTCGAGCGGTTCGCTGGCCCGGGCATCCCGGTCGCCATCATCACCGACGACGACATAATCACCGCGTCGAAGGATGATGTCGTGACCGTCTCGCCGAACCCCGACACGCAGGACGACATCCCGGCCTACAAGGTGATCGTCAAGTACCATCGCAACTGGCACGTCCACACCGACAGCGATCTGGTTGGCTGCGCCAATTTCGGCAATCCGATGCGCGGCAGCGCGCTCCAACAGGAGTGGCTGGAGGAAAAGGCCGAGGATGCCTCCGTGCAGGTCAGGCACAAGCTGGCGAAAGACCTGACATTCGAGACCTGCCTGACCACGGCCGGCGCCGCGGCCGTCGAAGCTGCGCGCCTGCTGCCGCTCTACAGCGCCGACCGCGAGGTGATCCGCATCAGCGTCGCGTTCGATGCCGACAACCTGCTGAAGCTGAACAAGACCGTGACGGTGAAGCTGAACCGGCTCGGCTATGACGCCGGCAAGCCGTTTGTGATCATCGGCAGGACCGACGACTACGGCGCCGAGCGCACCGACCTGGTTCTCTGGGGATAATCCATGGCATCCGATACCACCATTACCTTGCTGACTGCGGTCGGCCAGGTGGGGCAGATCGTTGTCACGGTCATGGCCTCGGCACCGGAGCAGCGCAAGTGCCTGTCCTATGTCCGGCCTGACAAGGTGCGGGTCTATATCGCTGCGGTGAACAATTTCGCCTCGGCGACCCTGGCCGGTACGCTCAATGCGGCGGTCGGCGTGCTGATGGTCGACGGACTACCCGAACTCGCCACCCGCTATGTGTGGGCCATCCCCGAGGACGATAGCGGCAATCAGGGCGCGCGCTACCCGGCCGGCGGCGGCGTAGCCGTCACGACGAAGACGACCGTGCCGGCCGACGGCAGCATTACCGGCCCCAAGCTGGCCGACGGTGCCGTTACCCCGGTCAAGATGAGTGTCGGGACAATCTCGGCGATTTCCGCCGATTTTGGCGTCATGACTGCCGGCACGATCATCGGCGTGACCTTTACCGGCGGCCTGTTTCGTACCGCGGCGTCCGGCCGGCGGATCGAGATGGACGGCGCATCCAATTACGTCAAGGCATATGACGCCAGTGGCAATGTCGTCGCCACCTTCGGCGTCATCGATTCTCTCAATGCCTTGGTTACGGCGTCCCGCACGGCCGCGGCCGATACCGCCATCTTCGTGAATGGCAACATAAGCGGAACCGCACTTCGTGTCGGCGGCCGGCTGGTCGTTGCAACCTCAGGCGCCTTCACCACCAACGTGATGGGGGGGGGCAACAACGACACCTCCAACAACGCGCACGCTGCCCGCCTCTACAACCCTAACACCGGAGGTGGCCATGCCGTTCTCGGTGTTTCCGCTGGCGGCGGGGGGTATGCCCTCAACGCGCAGACCGGCGGCGTCTATTCGGCGGCGGGATATTTCCCCTTTACCGGTCTGCATGAAACCCTCGTCAGGAAAGAGGCCGATCTCAAGGTCGGCGACATCGTACGGGTCAAGCGCATCCTCGCCCGGAATGGGTTGAGCAACGTCCTGGCCGAGGTCGAGCGGACAGATGTCGTCGCTGACCGTGCCGTCATCGGCATCGTGTCCGAGGTCAAGGAATTGCCGATGTTCAGCCAGATCGCCGCGCTCGGGGATGAGCCGCGAGACCGCAATCTTCCGACGCCAATCCGGCGCTACCTGTCGGAGAAGTTCTTTCGGGTCGCCGTGAACGCCCTCGGCGAAGGCCAGATGCTCGTCTGCGGCCGCGGCGGCGACATCGGTGCCGGGGACTTCATCATCGCTTCCGACCTGCCGGGTAAGGGCCAGCGGCTCGACATGGACCAGCCCGTCACCTTCGCTCTGGAGGCGGCAATCGTGGCCCAGACCATGGAGCCAGTAACGTTCGACAACCCCGACCAAGTGCGGCGGGTCGCGGTTTTCTATCGGTGCGGGTGAGGCAATGCAGAACGTCCTGCTCATCTACGACAATTTCAGCGACGTCGCGACGCTCTCGGGTGGATCGTTCGTTCCGGCCCTTCCGCTCAACAACCTCAAGGTGCCGGAGCCTTACAAGGTCGCTCGAACGACCAACACGCTGCTCTCCAGCACGCAATTCTCCGTTTCGCTCGGCGGCCCGCGGGCGATGAAGGCAATCGTCATCGGCCCGACCAACCTGTCCACGGCGCACAAGTACCGCATCAGTGGCGCCGGTTTCGACACCGGCTGGTCGATCGGTCTCGCCCGCGCCGAGTGGAACACGCTGCCCTGGGACGATCCCGACTTCTGGACCGGCTTGACGCCATGGGATGACGACGAGCGCGGCATCTGGATCATCCACGTTTTCGACACGCCGGTGGTGGCAAAGAACTGGCTGGTCGAGATCGACGATCAGCTCAACGCGGACGGCTATATCGATCTCGGCCGCCTCGTCATGGGGCGCGCCTGGCAGCCGTCGTTCAATTTCGTCTACGGCAACAACGGCCTGGCCTTCCGCGACAATTCGCTGAGGGCGTCCACGCTTTCCGGCGGCGAGAAAATCTGGCGGCGCGTCAACCCGCGCGTCTTCAATCTCGCCTTCGACTATCTCCCCGACGAGGAGATGTACCGGGACGGCTACGACTTCCAGCGGATAGCCGGCTACGATGGCCAGGTCTTCGTCATCCCTGATCCCGACAACATCGAAACCAGGCAGCGCCGGTCCTTCCTGGCGACGGTGACGCGCCCCGACCCGCTGGCGCAGGTCACCTTCGGCCGCTCCTCCACGGCATTCGAACTCAAGGAAATCATCTGATGGCGATTCCCAGCGACGTCCAGGAGGCGCTCGACCGCCTCGCGCAGTACAACTCGGACCCGATCTCGCCCGAAAACCCGCACGGCATGGGCAATTACGGCAACCTGACCGAGTTCCCGCGAGCGCTCGACGACGTCTCCAAGGTGGCGCAGTGGGTCAATGAGACCGGCGGCGCTCCCGGTCCGTCTGGCGCAACCGGGCCGAGCGGCAGTACGGGTCCCAGCGGAGCAACCGGCCCATCGGGCGCTACGGGACCCTCCGGCGCGGAGGGACCGACTGGGGCGACTGGCCCGAGCGGTCCTGCCGGCGCCACCGGCCCAACGGGTCCAAGCGGCGGCGCTGGCGTGACGGGCGCGACAGGCCCGGGCGGTGCCTCAGGTCCGTCCGGCGCCACGGGACCGAGCGGCCCTGCCGGCGCCACCGGTCCAACGGGGCCGAGCGGTGCGACCGGCCCCACAGGTCCCAAGGGCGACGGTCTCCAGATCAATGCATCCGGCAGCTTCGCCGAGCGATCCGGCTATGACGGCGAGGCGCAGGGCTTTGCCTATGTGTCCAACGACGGCGACGGCGACCTGATCACCTCCGCTGTCATCTTCGTCAAGAACAGCGCCGCCTCGGGCGACTGGTCGGAGCCGATCCCCTTCGAGGGTGCGGCGGGTCCGACCGGCCCGACTGGTGCTACCGGCCCGAGCGGCACGCCGGGCGTTGTTGGCGCGACGGGCGCGACTGGTCCGAGCGGCCCCAGCGGTAATCTCGGCGATACAGGAGCAACGGGGCCGACCGGCCCGACTGGCGCGACGGGTCCCGCAGGGGCAACCGGCCCCAGCGGTGCGTCCGGTCCCTCGGGTGCCACTGGCCCGAGCGGCACGCCGGGCGTCGTCGGAGCAACTGGCGCGACGGGGGCAACCGGTCCTGCCGGCGCCACCGGGCCTACGGGACCGACCGGGCCGAACCTGTTGCGCGACAACGTCGAGAACCAGGGGCCGATCACCGGCGGCGCCGATGTCACCTCCAAATCGCTCGGCACGGTTACGTCCGGCACGAAGACCCTCGATGTCGGCGACTGCCCGTTGCAGCACTACACCAACAACGGCGCGCACACGCTTGCGCCGGGAACGGTGACCGGATCAGCCATGATCGACATCCTGAACGGCGCATCCGCCGGCGCCATCACCACGTCGGGCTTCACCAAGGTGGCGGGCGACAGCTTCACGACGACGAACGGGCACAAGTTCCGCTGCCATGTCTCGGTCGGCAACAACGGCTCCCTCTTGATCGTACAGGCGCTCCAGTAATGCGATTTCACGTCGTCGGACTTCCGCACACGCACACCACAGCGGCTTTCCCGTCCTGCGCCTTCACGCAGAAGGTGCGCCGCTTCTGTCAGATGATGACGGGGCTAGGCCATGAAGTGTTTCTCTATGCCGGCGCTGCGAACGAAGCGCCATGCACGGAGCACGTCGAGTGCATCTCCGAGAACAAGCGCCGTAAGATGGTGGGGAGCCGTCACTACACCGAGGCCGACTGGTCGCATCCCTACTGGAAGGGCTTCAATGCTCGCGTAATCGATGCGCTGAAGGAGCGGCTGCTTCCGACCGACTTCATCTGCCTGATCGGCGGCTACGCTCACAAGCCGATCGCCGATGCCTTTCCGGGGCATATCAGCGTCGAGTTCGGCATCGGCTATGCCGGCACCTTCGCGAAGTACCGGGTCTTCGAAAGCTACGCATGGATGCACACCGTCTATGGTGCGCAGACGGACGGCAATGCCGGCGCCGCCGACGGCCAATGGTTTGACGCCGTCATCCCGAACCAGATCGAGGACGGGCTGTACGACCTCCCTCGCGAGCGTGGCGATTATGCCCTCTATGTCGGGCGGATGATCGACCGCAAGGGCTATCGCATCGCGCAGGAGGTTTGCCAGGCCAACGGCGTCGAACTGATCCTTGCCGGTCCCGGCCGTGACCGCGGCAACGGCTATGGCCGCTTCGTCGGCGAGGTCGGCGCGAAGGACCGCGCAACCCTGATGGCGGGCGCAGCCTGCCTGTTCGCGCCGACGATCTACGTCGAGCCATTTGGCACGGTGACGATCGAGGCGATGGCCTGCGGCACGCCGGTGATCTGCTCCGATTGGGGCGCATTCACTGAGACGGTGGAGCAGGGCGTGCACGGTTTCAGGTGCCGGTCGTTCGCGGAATTCTGCGCCGCCTTGGATCGGGTCGGCAGCCTCGATCATCGCCGCATCCGCGACGACGCGCATCGGCGGTTTTCCATGGCGACTGTCGGCCGCCAGTACGAGGACTATTTCAGGCGGCTTTCGTCCCTGTGGGGCAAGGGCTGGTATGAGGAGGCGGCGGCATGAAAATCGCGCTCATTTTCGCAGCGACCAATGCGGTGCTGCAGGTCTGGTCTATCTCCGGGGGCGAAGAAGAACTGGCGATCCGGTACACGCTGCCGGACGGCAATCAGCTCTCGCCGATCAAGCCCGGCTGGGCGAAAAACGGCTATTCCATCGTCGCCGTCACCGAGTTCGAGGTGCCGGAAGGCAAGGTCACGATGGGGCCTCCGTCCTACGCCATCGTGGATGGCGAGGTGGTCGAGACCTACACCGTCGAGGACTTTCGGCCAATGGTGCGCAAGAGCACCGTGCAGGCCCGGTTGATCGCCGCCGGGAAGATGGGTGACGCCTATGCCGCGCTGACCACGAATGCGGATCATTTCGCCCGGTGGTTCGCACCTGATCAGCCGCGCGTCTACTGCGACGATGCGGACTCGGTCGCCTTCCTGGTGGCACTTGGTGTCGATCCAGAGGTGTTCCTGGCGCCGGAGGAGGCGTGATGCTGCTTGTCGCCCCGCCGTTCTTCCGCGTCGCGTCGGGCTTCGTGGCACCGTCGCGGACGATGGTCACGAAAAATTTTAGCTCTGTCTTGTGGATAGGTTATGTCCGCTCGGGCGGATTCTACGCCGGATTGCTAGGCGACTCTGGCGGAACATTATCAGGAACAATACTCACCGGGTTCACAACTGACGCTATTTTTCAGCAACAAGACGCAGACTGGAATTTGGGTGCTGCTTTTGCCGGAAACGCTATAGCTGCTCTAGCCGGGTGCACAGGAATCAAAGTTAACACCACTGTCTTTCCAGTTCGTAATGCCGCTCAATACGACGGTGACTATGATGTAACCGCTCTTGATTTTGACGGAAGCGCTCTCCACCTCGCCGCCTCCACCTCTTACACCGTGCAACTGGTATAGCCGCGCAAAAACCCGGCCGCAGAATGGCGCTCGGGGAAGCTTGCGGCCGGGAAGGTTGTCGGAGTGAGTTACTGACAACGCGCGAAGAATAGCCGAAGATGGCGCGCGCGTGCAAGGGATGGAGGGGGCCCGGCCGCAGGAGATTGCCCAGAGTGGAGCATGCGGCCGGGCGTGCTGTCGTCTGCACATGACAGCGGCGGCCATATTACGGCGGATATGGAGACAATCAAGAGATGCCCAGCCGCCAGTCTGAAGTGGCATGCGACCGGCGGCAGGGCTACTGCCACTAGGCGGGCGGCAGCGTCCAGCAGATTATGCCGGCTGTCCCGGATTTCAAGGGGTGCCCGGCCGCCCCAAGGAGGGTGGCCGTTCGAAGGCAGCCGGGCCTGTCGCCGTCTTCCACTACGGCAACACGGCCAGCTTAGCCTGCCGAGGCCGACATTCAAGGTGAGATCCCGGCTACCGGTCAAAGGGTCGCAGACAGGTAGCCGGGATTGCTGCTCAGTGCCCCCTCCGAGCAGCGCTATCAGCGCAGCCGATAGAGCCTCTCGTGCAGGCCGAGACCCGGTCGTCGGCGTTTGGCTGACACGGGGGGTGTCCCGGCGGCCGGGCGACTGCCTGCGACGACAGCTCCTGTAACCTATGCTAGCCAGCTGAGGTTGGGCAATTACCTCAAAAGGATAGCCGGGAGGGGCTAGACGAACGGCCACGCCACCATGGCGCAGGCCCCGACAATCGCCGCTGCGATCATCCAGCCTGTCGGGTGCCTCTCCCACGGATAGGGCGACCGTTCCCAATTGTAACGCATGTGACTGACCTCCCGCACGCAAAGCGGGAAAGTTAGCCAGCCACGTTCCGCGGCGTCAACGGCGCGCGGGAGTCATCCACTGAAAGGACATCATCATGACGAACGTGCCCACCGGCGCGGCGACTGCTGCTGCGCGCGACAAGTATTACGTCTACCGCCCTATTCTCGATCTGATCGGCAAGTCGGAGGGGACGGATAAGGGCCGAGGATACAACGAGACGCTGGGTTATGGAGCCTACACCGGCGGCGACGTGAACCTGGTCGGCATGACGCTGCTCCAGATCGACGCGCTCCAGACCAAGATGCTGCAGCATCCCAAGAACAAGCTGCGATCTTCGGCGCTGGGGCGCTACCAGATCATCCGCACCACGCTCCGGACCATCCGCGAGCAGCTCGGGCTCACTGGCAAGGAGCTTTTCGACGCCGGGATGCAGGATCGCCTCGGCTGCTATCTCCTCGGCCAGCGCGGTATCGACAAGTGGTTGTCCGGACGCCTGGCACTCGACACGCTGTTGCGCAATCTGGCGCAGGAGTGGGCCTCGATCCCCAAGCCGAACGGGAAGGGCCACTATGCCGGGCAGAATGCCGGGGTGTCCGTCTCTCAGGTCAAGGCGGCTCTGGCGGATGTCAGCCGCCGGCACGCGGAGGGCCAGCCGGTGCGCGAGGTTACGGTGCCCGTGCCGGTCGAAAAGCCCGTCGTCCCCGAAAAGGTCGACGCCGAGGTGAAGAGGAAGACCAGCCTGTGGGGCTGGATCACCGGCATCTTCGGGTCCGGCGGCGTCGGCATCGCCGGCCTGCTCGGGGCGGACTGGCAGACTGTGCTTGCCATCGGCGGGCTTGCCCTCGGCGGCCTGATCGTCGTGCTGCTCCTGCGCAGGCAGATCATCGGGGCGGTGAAGGAAATTCGCGAAGGGCTGGCGTGATGGGCACGCGCGGCGTTCTTCGAACCGGCGAGGGCGGGGTGCTGATGTTCCGTTGCCCCGGTTGCAACGAGGTTCATCAGATCCAGACTGGCGATGGGCCGGGGCCTCGCTGGGGCTTCAACGGCGACTTCGACCGACCGACGTTCTCGCCGTCGGTTCTCGTGCGTGGCCACCAGGTGTCGCGCGATAAAGACGGCAAGTGGACCGGGGGGTGGGAACGTGATGCTGCGGGGAACACGATCCCATCCGTCTGCCATTCCTTCATCCGCGATGGTCAAATCGAGTTTCTCGGCGACTGCACCCATGCTCTGGCCGGGCAGACCGTGCCGCTGGAGCCGCTCTGATGCTTGCCGCCATCCTCGCCGCCTTCGCCCGGCTGCTCGGCATCTCGCCCGACACCGCCAAGGTCATCGCCATCATGATCGTCATTGCCGCCGCCCTGGGCTCAGCGTGGGGCGGCTATGCCTACATCAAGCATTCCGGGGTGCTGCAAGAGCGGTCCCGCATCGAAAAGGAGAACACCGATGCGATTGTCAAAGGCATCGCTACCAGCCGCTCTTTTGACGAGTGCCTTGCTACTCGTGGGGTGTGGGACTTCCGGCGTCAACGGTGTTCCAGCGCTTCGGGCGGCGGTCGGTAGCAGCCTTGCCGGTGCCCAAGGCAAGACCCTGGCGGATCAGGACAAGATCGACCGCACCATGGCGCCGGGCTGCGCCATCGGCCTGTACACGGCCAAGGAATGCGACAAGCACACTCAGGCCAGCGCGACGCGGAGGGCGGAACTGAAATGACCGATCTCGCCCTGATCCTCGGCGGCATCGCCCTGCTCGCCATCGT
>ERZ778021.3824-NODE-3824-length-10241-cov-5.865796_pt1 | contig 10241 bp, 7 predicted proteins | sample MGYA00375751_ERZ778021 | MGnify/ENA primary metagenome ERZ778021 (study PRJEB29350, sample SAMN05389814) | bioreactor metagenome | isolation source: Thiocyanate stock bioreactor | place: South Africa: University of Cape Town | collected 2013-08-29 ... | reverse complement strand
CCTGTCCTCGCCCTCGGGCGCGGGCAAGTCGACGATCGCCCGCAACCTGCTCGAGGAAGACAAGAGCTTCGAGCTGTCGGTCAGCTACACGACGCGGCCGCGCCGCGGCAGCGAGATCGACGGCGTGCACTACCATTTCGCGACGCCGCGCCAGTTCGAGCGTCTGCGCGACGCCGACGCCTTCCTCGAATGGGCCGAGGTGCACGGCAATTTCTACGCCACCCCGCGCGAGCCGGCCGAGATCGCCATGTCGGAAGGCCGCGACATGCTGTTCGACATCGACTGGCAGGGCGCCGACCAGCTCCGCGAGAAGATGCCGGCCGACGTCGTCTCGGTCTTCATCCTGCCGCCGTCGATGGCCGAGCTGCGCGCCCGCCTGATGCGTCGCGCCGAGGACCAGCAGCAGGTGATCGATGCGCGGCTCAGGAACGCCCGCAACGAGATCGAGCACTGGCGCAAATACGACTACGTCGTCGTCAACGACGATCTCGATCGCGCCTTCCACGCGGTGAAATGCATCGTCACCGCCGAGCGGCTGCGGCGCGACCGCCGGCCCGGCCTGTTCTCCTTCGTCACCGGCCTGCTCGACGAGAAGGTAGGGTAGCTGCGGCCACAAAGCCGCTCGATTCCTGCGGCACCGGATAGGCCGAAAGCCGTGGTTTGCGGGGGCAGACGATGCGCATTGCGATCGACCGGATTGCCGGCCTCGTGGCGAGGCCCGCGCGGGTGGCATCCGCCGCGCTCGTCTGCCTTGTCGGCCTCTGCACGCCGTCGCTGGCGCGCGATGCGATCGACGAGGGTTTCGAGGCGGCCCAGTGGGCGCTGCTTTCGTCCGCCGGCAACGCGTTGCAGCAGCTCGGCCTGCGCGCCGCGGCCGGCTCGCCCGACCTCGCCGCGCTGGTGCGCAAGCGCCAGGACCTTATGGCGCTGACGAACCAGGCCGAAGCCGCGCTCGCCGCCGCGGCCAGCCAGCCGGGCGGCGAGACGCGCATGGTCGGCCTGCGTGGCGAGATCGATTCGCTGCACGCCGAGATCGGCGAGATCGACGCTCGGCTGAAGCAGGATTTCCCGCGCTATGCCGAGCTCGCCAACCCGGCACCCATGTCGATCGCCGACGTGCAGGCACTGCTTCAGCCCGACGAGGGGTTGCTTCTGGCGCTTTCCGGCCGCGACCACGTCTTCGTCTGGGCGATCGGCAAGACGGCGTCCGCCTGGACGCGCAGCGTCTACGGGGCCGGGGTGCTCGCCGACGACGTCGCCGCCCTGCGCGCCCAGCTCGACCCGAACGCCGCGACGCGGGGCGCCGCCTCGCTCGCCAGGCCGGACGGCGAAGGTCCGCGCGTGCCGGCCTTCGATCGCGTCCGCGCCCAGCTCCTCTGGTTCGAGCTGGTCCGCCCCGTCGAACAGGCGCTCGCCGGCGCGAAGCACGTCTTCGTCGTCGCCGACGGGCCGCTGGCCGGCCTGCCGCTGTCGGTGCTGGTGGCGAGCCAGCCGAAGGGCGCCGATACCGACCCGAAGGCGCTGCGCGAGACCGACTGGCTCGCCCGCCGCTACGCCTTCACCACGCTGCCCTCGGTCGACAGCCTGCGGGTGATCCGCGCCTTCCCGCCGCTGCGCGGGGAGGGGCCGCGCGTCGCCTTCCGCGGCTACGGCGCGCCGGTGCTCGGCGGCGAGCGGCCGGGCGTGCAGGTGGCGGATGCCGGCGGCAGCTTCTTCCGCGGCAGCCTCGCCGACGTCGAGGCCGTGCGCGACCTCGCGCCGCTGCCGCAGACCGGGCCGGAGCTCAAGCGGCTGGCCGGCGTGCTCGGCGCCGCCGACGACGATGTGCGGCTGGGCGCCGACGCGACCGAGACCGCCGTGAAGCAGGCCGACCTCGCCTCCGCCGACGTGCTCGCCTTCGCCACCCACGGCCTGCTCTCGGGCGATTTGAAGGGGCTGGCCGAGCCGGCGCTGGTGCTGACGCCGCCGGAATTCGCCACGCCCACCGACGACGGCCTGCTGACGGCCTCCGAGGTGGCCGAGCTGAAGCTGTCGGCCGACTGGGTCATCCTGTCGGCCTGCAACACGGCCGGCAGCGACGGCCGCCCCGACGCCGAGGGCCTGTCGGGGCTGGCCCGCGCCTTCCTCTATGCCGGCGCCCGCGCCATCCTCGTCTCGCACTGGCCGGTGCGCGACGACGCGGCGGCGCGGCTGACCACCGGCACGCTGGCCGCCCTGCGCGCCGCCGACGGCAGGCTGCGCCGCTCGGAGGCGCTGCGGCAGGCCATGTTGTCGCTGATGCGGGACGAGAGCGACCCTTCGCTCGCGCATCCCTCCGCCTGGGCGCCGTTCGTCATCGTCGGGGAGGGCGGCTATTGAGGTTTTTCCGCGCTCTGGCCGTCGCATCCCTTCTCGCCGGGTCTGCGGGAAGCGCGACCGCCCATCACGTCGATCCGTTCGAGGTGGTTCAGCAGATCTACGAGAAGTTCAAGAACGGGGCGAGCTATCCCGAGACGCGCGCCATGTTCAGCCGCCTGCTGCGCGACGCGGCCCATGACGGCAAGCTCGATGCCGATTTCGGCATCGTCTATGCGATGTATTCGGACCTGACGCGCTACGACGGCAACCCGGCCTTCGCGCTGCAGCTCGCCGACGAGGGGCTGGCGCTGCTGGTCAATGCGCCGCAGCCCGACGAGGACATGAAGAACTCGCTGCTCGTTTCGCGCGCCTACGCGCTGGCCGAACTCGGCCGCTACCAGGAGGCGATCGATTCGGTGACGATTACCGCCGTCTGGATGGGCGAGCGCTTCGGCGAGAAGAACCGCACCGATCTGGAGGCCGCTGCGAAGGGATGGGCGGAGGCGGCGGGCGCCGGCGGCGCCAGCCTGCCCTCGGCCGTCCAGCTTTCGGTCGATCTCCTGAACAAGGCGCAGGACGCCTACGACAGGCAGGACACGCAGAGCGCGATCATGCTCGCCTCGCGCGGCATGCTGCCCGAAGGCACCAATCTGGAGAAGGCGAGCGTCGCCTTCCAGAACGCCCGCGCCCAGATGATCCTCGGCACGGCCTATGCGTTCGAGGGGCGCGGCGCGCTCGCCATGACGGCGCTGCGCCGCGCCGCCGACCTGCTGGCCGGCGAGCCGTGGGACGGGAAGTCGAAGGCGCAACTGCTGGCCGCGATCCGCGACGACCGCAACACGTGGAACGTGCCGTGGTCGGTCTTCAGCCAGATCGCCGGCCTTGCCTCCGCGGCCGGGCAGATCGAGCTTTCCGCCGCCGCGCTCGACACGGCGGACGAGTTCGCCACCAGCCCCGACAACCGTTTCCTGCTCTTGTCGCAGCGCGCCGCGCTTGCGCTCGGCCGCGACGATTTCGCCGGCGCGCAGAAGACGTTTGCCGACGCGGAGGCCCAGGCGCTCGCCTCGGGTGACGCCCGCAACGCCGCGCTGTCCCGCTTCTACAGCGCGGTGGCGAAGCTGCAGGCCGGTGACGGCGATCCGGCCGGCCCCGACGGCGAGGCGGTGCTGAAGGCGGCGACCGCCTATGCCGACCTGCCCGACGCGGCGTTGCAGAACGCCGAATACGCGCTGGCGACGGCCGTGCGCATGGTGGTCGACAAGACCGGCTCGACCGCCGCCGCCATGCCCTATGCCCGCCGCGCGTTTGAAGTCTTCAGGCAGCGCCAGCAGGCCTACGCCAACTACGACGCGGCGCAGGAATCCGGCCGCCGCTCCAGCCGCCGCTTCCTCGAAGTCTTCATCGGCGGCGCCTATGACGAGGCCAAGCCGCCGCAATAGGGCCCTGCGCTGCCGGTCACCGAGGCCTGTGCAGCGCCACGCCCGCCATGACGAGGGCGATGCCCGCCAGGTCCCGCAATGTCGGGATCTGGGCGAGCACGATCGCGGCGATGGCCGTTGCCGCGGCCGGCAGCAGCGCGAGCAGCAGGGCGAAGGAGGCGCGCGGCAGGCGCGCCATGGCGAACTGGTCGCAGACATAGGGGATCACCGAGGAGCACAGGCCGACGCCGATGCCGGCCGCCACGAGCAGCGGCGAGCCGAAGGCGCGCAGCGCCTCGGCGAACCCCACCGGCATCAGCGCGACGAGCGCGATCGCCATCGCCGCGCCGAGCCGCGCGACGCCGTGCCCCGCGCCGTCCGCCGCCAGCCTGTGGCCTAGCACGATGTAGCCGGCAAACAGCGCCGCGTTGAGCGCGGCCCAGCACAGGCCGGCCGCGTCGGAAGCCCATTCCACGTCGGCGAGCGCGACGACGCCGGCGACCGCGAGCGCCAGGGCAAGCGCGTTGCGCGCCGTCCGCACGCCGGCGAGCGCCACCCCGATCGTGCCGACGAACTCCATCGCCGCGACGAGGCTCATCGGCAGCCGCTCCAGCGCGAGATAGAAGGAGGTGTTCATCGCCGCGAGGCACAGGCCGAGGCTGGCGAGAAGCAGCCGCGTGCGCCGGTCGGCGTCGCGGATGGTGCGCCAGGGTGCCCTGAAGGCCGCGAAGGCCAGCGCCGCCGTGGCGATGCGGAACCAGGCGACGCCGAGCACGCCGACCGATGGAAACAGCAGCACGGCGAAGGACGGGCCGAGATAGTGGAAGACGGCGCTGACGCCGAACCACGCGTGCGGCGGCACGCGTCCGGCCACCCCGTCGAGCCCGGTTCTGCGCGAGACCTCCATGCCGCATTCTCCTTGACGGGCGGCATCATCGAAGCTTCCATGCCGGAAATGAATGGGATCCCGCTGGCGATTGCGGCCGTCCCGCCTTCGGATGCGAGGAAGATTTGGCGAAACGTATTGGAAGCGAAGGGAAAGGGCTGGACCCCGTCGACCGCGCCATCCTCGCCGCGCTCTCCGACGATGCGCGCGTGACGATGGCCGAGTTGGCCCGCGCCGTCGGGCTGTCGGCGCCGAGCGTGGCCGAGCGGGTGCGCCGGCTGGAGGAAGCAGGCGTGATAACCGGCTATCGCGCGGTCGTCTCGCCGTCCGCCCTCGGCCTGCCGATCGCCGCATGGCTGCGCATAAGGCCCGTGCCGGGAGAGCTGGAGCGGGTGGCCGGCATCATCCGCGACATCCCCGAGATCGTGGAATGCGACCGCGTCACCGGCGAGGACTGCTTCCTCGCCCGCGCGCATCTGCGCTCGCTGGCCGATCTGGAGCGCGTGATCGACCGCATCATCCCGTATGCGATGACGAATACGTCGGTGATCCAGTCCTCGCCCGTCCCGCCGCGCCTGCCGCCCCTGCGCGGCAGCGGCGGGTGAGATCAGAGCGCGTTCGCCAGCCGCACGAACTCTTCCACCGACAGCGTCTCGGCCCGCCGCGTGCCGTCTATGTTCGCGGCCGAAAGCAGCGCCTCGCCGCCGATCGCCTTGAGGCTCTGCCGCAGCATCTTGCGCCGCTGGCCGAAGGCGGCCTGCGTGACGCGCTCGAGCGAGCGCAGCGCGGCCGGCAGCGGCTCGGCGCGGGGCACGATCTGCACCATTGACGAGGTGACGTTGGGCGGCGGCGTGAAGGCCTGCCGCGGCACGTCGAACAGGATCTTCGCCTGCGTGCGCCAGCCGGCGAGCACGCCGAGCCGCCCATAGGCCTCTTCGCCCGGCGCCGCCACGATCCGTTCCGCCACCTCCTTCTGGAACATCAGCGTGAGCTGCCTCCAGAAGGGCGGCCAGTCGGGCAGGACGATCCAGTTGACGAGGAGCTGCGTGCCGATGTTGTAGGGCAGGTTGGCGACGATGCGCACGTCCTCGACCCCCGCCGCGAGCGCGGCGAAGTCGGTCTTCAGCGCGTCGCCCTCGACGACCTCCAGACGCCCCGGCCAGTGCGCGGCGATCTCGGCCAGCGCGCCGAGGCAGCGCGGGTCGCGCTCGATGGCGACGACGCGCTTCGTCCCGTGCGCCAGCAGCGCCCGCGTCAGCCCGCCGGGACCGGGTCCGACCTCGATGACGGTCGCGCTGTCGAGCTGCCCGGCCGCGCGCGCGATCTTGCCGGTCAGGTTGAGGTCGAGCAGGAAGTTCTGGCCGAGCTCCTTCTTGGCCCGCAGGCCGAAGCGCTCGATCACCTCGCGCAGCGGCGGCAGCCCGTCGGCGCTCATGCCGTCTCCCGCGCCGCCATCTCGCCGGCCATCTTCAGCGCCGCGATCAGGCTGTCCGGCCGCGCGACGCCCTTGCCGGCGATGTCGAAGGCGGTGCCGTGGTCGGGCGAGGTGCGGATGAAGGGCAGGCCCAGCGTCACGTTGACGGCGCTGTCGAAGGCGAGCGTCTTGGCCGGGATCAGCGCCTGGTCGTGATACATGCAGATCGCCACGTCGTAGCCGGCGCGCGCGCGCGCATGGAACATCGTGTCGGCCGGCAGCGGCCCGCGCGCGTCGATGCCCTCGCCGCGCAGGATCGCGAGCGCCGGCGCGATGAGGTCGCGGTCCTCGGTCCCCATCGAGCCGTCCTCGCCGGCATGCGGGTTGAGGCCCGCCACCGCCAGCCGTGGCTTCGCCAGCCCGAAACGGCGGGTCAGGTCCGCCGCCACGATGCGGCAGGTCGTCAGGATCGCCTCGCGCGTGATCGCGGCCGGCACCGCCGAGAGCGCGATGTGGATCGTCAGCGGCACGGTCCTCAGATCCGGCCCGGCGATCATCATCACCGGCGTCGCCGCGACACCGAACCGCGTGGCGCTGAGATGGCCGAGATATTCGGTGTGGCCGGGGAAACGGAAGCCGGCGTCGTAGAGCGTCTTCTTGGCGATCGGCGCCGTCACCACCGCGCTCGCCGCGCCGTCGCGCACGGCGTCCACCGCGCGGTCGATCGCCTCGATCACGCCCGCCGCGTTGGTGACCGAGGAGATGCCCGGCGTGTCGCCCATGCGGTGCGCCAGCGGCGCCACCGGCAGCGCGTTCGCAAAGGCCGCGGCGGCTTCCGCCGGCGCGCATTCGCGGATCGGCACGTCGAGGCCCACCAGCCGGGCTCGGGCGGCGACCAGCGCCGGGTCGGCGAGCAGGAAGAAGGGGGGAACAGCGTTTTCCTCACGGCCGCGCCAGGCGGCAGCCGCGAGCTCGGGACCGACGCCGGAGGGGTCGCCGACGGAGAGGGCGAGGGGCTTCATGCCTGCAGCCAATAGCATTTCCAGCAAAAGTGCATAGCGGTTTTGCGTCCGGAAATGCGGCCCGGAACAGCGCATTTCCGGCAAAGTGTGTAGCGGTTCGGGTCTGGAAATGTGGCCGGAACGGCGCGTTCCGGTGCGAGGCGAAATCGCTTCGCCTCGCTCGGGGTCAGGGAAGGGCGCCGCGCCTCAGCGCTTGGCGATCTGCGACTTGGAGCGGAGCTCTTCCGTGTAGGTCTTGCTCAGCTCCTCGGTCGAGTTCTTGCCTTCCTTGGCCTGCTGCTGCTCGAACACGAGCTGCGCGACCTTGTCGTCGCTGGCCGTGCGCGTCGAGCAGATGGCGATGAACTCGACGCCGCGCGGCGTCTCACGCACCTTGGTGACGCCGCCCTGCTTGGCTGCCTTGACCAGCTCGGCCCAGTCCGGCGGCAGCTCGGGCTCCAGCACGCGGCCGAGATTGCGCACGGTCACGTCGATCATGCCCTTCACCTGGTCGCGCGAGGTCTCGCAGCTCCCGAAATGGTCGCGCACCTGCTGGGCCTCGCGCTTGCGCTTGGCCAGCAGCTTGCCGCGGTCGCGGTCGGGCACCACGAAGATCACCTGCTGCAGCACGTATTCCGTGGTGCTCGGCTCCTGGCCGCTCTTCATCATCTGCCGGATGGCGTCCTGCTCGTTCGTGCCGGACGAGCGCGCCCGCAGCGCCAGCGCCTGGTTCCAGCCGATCTGGGCGCGGATGTAGTCCTTGAAATGCTCGGTCGACACGCCCGACTGGGCGAGGATCGAATCGAGCTGCTGGATGGTGAGCTTGTTGGAGGTGGCGAAGTTCTTGTAGGCGTCGTTGACCTGCTGGTCGCTGACGTTGATCTTCAGTTTCTTCATTTCCTGAAGATGCAGCACCTGGTTGACCATCTCGTCGCCGGCATTGGCGCCGCCGCGGCGCTGCAGCTTGAGGAAGGCGGCGCGCCTCTGGATGTCGAAGCTGGTGATCGGCGCCCCGTTGACGATGTACTTGATCTCGCTCGCGGAAGCGGCCTGCATGCCGCCCGCGGCCGGCAGGAGCACGGCCAGCAGCATGGCGCCCGCGCACAACAGCCGTTTCATCCCTGATTTCATGCCGAGTTTCCCGTTTTCCCGATGCTGGCAGAAGCCGCGCCAAACGTCCATGCCCCAGCTATGGGGCGAAACGGTGTCCGCTCATGCGGCTACAGGCCGAGGCCGCTCGAGCTCTGCCCGAAATCGCCGATCGTGCGCAGCGACAGGTTGAACCCGAACGAGTTGCTGGTCGACGTGCCGGTGGTGTTGCGCGACTGCGACGCGGTGAAGGAGAACGAGAAGCACTCGTCGTCATAGGCGAAGCCGATCGAATCCTGCAGCAGCGTGCCGGCCACGAAGTCGTAGGTGCCCGAGCCGAACAGCCGCCAGTTCTCGACCACCCGCGCCGAGGCGCCGAGCGTCACCTGGTGGCGGTCGGCGGCGTAGCCGTAGAGCGGCTGCTTCTGGATGAAGGCGTAGCTGGTGCTGACCGAGACCGGGCCGAGCGTGGCGCCGGCGCGCACGTCGAGGCGGCGCAGCTCCAGCGTCGTCTCGTCCAGCCGCGCGCCGGTCGACAGCGAGACGCCGTTCGGGCTCGTCACGCCGACCAGTCCGACATAGTCGGAGGAGGCCGTCTCCAAGCCCGAGAACGCGCCCGCATTGACGAGGTTGGGCGCGCCGAACGGGTTCAGCCCGGCGAGCTGGAAGGACTGGCCGGCCACCGCATGCGTGGTCCACCCGCCGGGCAGCGTGCCCGAATAGCGGAAGCCGAGATTGGCCCGCACGCCGCCCTCGATCACGTCGTAGCCGGAGAACTTGTCGCGCTCGAACAGCGTGGTGGCGTCGAACACCATGCTCTGGGCATCCTCGTTGGGGATGCCGAGCGTGGTGGCGTAGGGCGCGTCGGGCCGCGCGAACACCTGCGCGATCGGCTCGATCACATGGCTCGAATTCGCCGTCGACAGCAGCAGCGGCCAGCGCGCCTCCAGCCCGGCCGTCGCCATGTAGCGCCAGTAGGTCGAGCGCAGGTTGCTCGGCACCGGCGCGCCGCCGATCGTCACGCCGGAGATGGCCGCCGTCGTCGCCGGCGACAGGTTGGCGTAGATCGCGTCGCCGCGCAGCGCCAGCAGCGGCGTCACCACCAGCCCGCCGGGGGCGATGATGCTGCGCTTCCACTCGGCCTCGGCCGTCAGCCGCCCGGTCGCGCCTGCCACGCCGGGGATGTTGGTGCCGGCGATCAGCGCCGTCGGCAGCGTCGACAGGTTCGGACGGTAGATGTTCTGCGCGTTGACGTTGAGCGTCAGCTCGCCGCCGGCCACCGGCGCGTCGGGTATGTAGGTGTAGTCGAAGCCCGGCAGCAGCCAGGGCTGCAGCTCCGAATCGCCCGCCCCCGGATTGCTTTCCTGCACGGTGAAGCGGTTCAGCCTGAGGTCGAAATAGTTCCGGTCGTTGAGGCCGGTCAGGTAGATCTCGTCCCTGCGGTCGTAGGCGTTGAAGCCGCCGAGCCCGTAGGTGTAGGCGAAGTTCTTGTCGCTCTGCACCATGACGTCCCAGCCGAACGTCCAGCGCGGGTTGATGCGGAACTCGCCCTTGGTGCCGATCATGCCGCGCAGCGTCTGGTTGGCGTCCACCGTGCCGGCCGAGAAGGCGCCGGGGTTGAACTGGTAGATGCCCGCCGCGTGGATGCTGTAGCTGCCGTTGTTGAAGCGCTGCCGCCACTCCGCCTCGGTCAGGAAGCCCTGCTGCGTGAAGCCGGTGACGGTCGTCGTCAGGTCGTAGGTCGGCGACAGCGCCCAGTAGTAGGGAACCGCGACGCCGAAGCCGAGATTGCTGCCGAAGCGGAAATTGGGGAACAGGAAGCCCGACTTGCGCTTGACCGTGTGGTCCGGCACTTCGAGCACCGGGAACCAGGCGATCGGGAAGCCGAACAGCTCGAGGCGCGGATTGACGAAGCGGATCGTCTTTTCCTTGCCCTTCCAGATGATCTTGGTCGCCTTGACGCGCCAGACCGGCGGCTTGTCCGGCTTGTCCTCGCAGGGCTTGCAGGCCGTGTAGACGCCGGTGTTGAAGGTGGTGACGTTGCCTTCCTGCCGCTCCGCGCTCTCGGCCGCGAAATAGGTCTGCTGGTTCGTCTC
>ERZ778021.3822-NODE-3822-length-10259-cov-6.979812_pt1 | contig 10259 bp, 9 predicted proteins | sample MGYA00375751_ERZ778021 | MGnify/ENA primary metagenome ERZ778021 (study PRJEB29350, sample SAMN05389814) | bioreactor metagenome | isolation source: Thiocyanate stock bioreactor | place: South Africa: University of Cape Town | collected 2013-08-29 ... | reverse complement strand
TCCCCCTCATCTGACCGCTTCGCGGTCTGTCTTCCCCCGCGAGGGGGGAAGACGTGCGAAGCGATCCGTCAGATTCCAAAGGCACGCCCGAGAGGCGTCCGCGCCCCCACTGTATCACGCCACGAGGGCCCCTTCCGCGCGCCGGAGCACGGCCTCCACGCCGCGGGCCAGGGCCGATTCCGGGTCGCCGTCCGGGGCGACGAGGCGGGCGGCGGCTCGGGCGGAAGGTCGGCCGTGGGGCATCGCGACGCCCATGCCGGCCCAGGCCAGCATTCCCGCGTCGTTGTTGCCGTCGCCGAAGGCCATCACCCGCTCGCGAGGGATGCCCAGGTGCCGGGCCAGAGCGGCGACGCCGTGCCGCTTGTCGGCCTCCTGGGCGCTGAACTCCAACGACCAGGGCTCGGTGATCGTCGTCAGCGCCCGGCCGTCGAGGCGCCGGCGCATCGCCTCGGCCTCCTTCGAGACGACGTCGGGGTGGGCGGCCCAGATGACCTTCTCGGCCGGGCGGTCGGCGAGCGTCGCCAGGTCGACGATCTCCACCGGGTCGTTCGTCAACCGCTCGTACCGGCCGATCCATTCCGACGGCGTCTGGGCCAGCACGCGGTCGGCCAGCCAGAGCAGGACGGAGAACCCGCGCGACAGCCCTTCGACCGTCAGCGCGGCGGCCGTCGCGGGCTCCATCTCGGCCCAGTGCAGGATCTGGCCCGTCGAGGCGTGCTCGACGCGGGCGCCCTGCGACGAGACCACGAAGTCGTCCAGGCCCAGTTCCGCACAGTACGGCAGCATGTTGGCGTGGCGACGGCCCGAGGCCAGGACCACCCGGCAGCCCCGCGAGCGGAGCCCCGCGATCGCCTCGCGGTTGGCCCGGCCGATCTTGCCGTCGTGGCCGATGAGCGTCTCGTCGATGTCGATGGCGGCCAGGGAGAATTCAAGGGGTCGATTCGCAGACATGAATGCGTTCTTCCAGGGTTTTTGATGAGTTCGATTCGGTTTCGGGGGCGTCGCCGACGAACCGCGAGCCCGCGGCGACGGCGAGGCCGGAGAGGACCACGAGCGAGAGCGCGGCCGGCAGGCCGACCGATTGGCTGAGGGCCCCGATCAGCGGGGGCCCGGCGAGGAAGCCCAGGTAGCCGACCGTCGACACCGACGCGATCGCCGCGCCCGAGTCGCCGCCCCGGCCCGCCGAGCGGAAGAGGATCGGCACCATGTTCGAGACCCCCAGCCCCACCAGGGCGAAGCCGAGGACCGCGGCGGGATAGCTCCGCAGGACGAGCGCCGCACCCAGCCCCGCGGCGATGCTCGACCCGCTCACCGCCAGGACGCGGGCCGGCCCCAGTCGGGCGACGAACCGGTCGCCGCCGAACCGCCCGCACATCATGACCAGCGAGTAGGCCGCGAACCCGATCGCCGCCGCCGGGGCCGACGACCGCACGACGTCGGACAGGAAGATCGCCGCCCAGTCCCCCATCGCCCCCTCGCAGAAGAGGCCCAGGAACGCGAGCGCCGCCAGCGGGATCAGCCGACCGCGCGGCCAGACCGAACGGGCGGCGCGCCCGCCCACGGCCGCCGGTTCGTGCTCCGTGAGCGACCATGAGGCCGCCGCCGTCACCCCCAGCAGACCGGCCGCGATCAGCGTCGCCGCGAGCACCGGCGGGGCCCCGATCCGCAGCGCGCCCGCCACGATCGTCGCCCCCGTCAGCACGCCCAGGCTCCAGCCGCCGTGGCAGGTCGACAGCAACGGTCCCGCCCCGTCGCGCTCCACGCCGATCGCGTGGGCGTTGGCCGCGACGTCGATGATCCCCTTCGTCGCCCCGAACAGGAACGCGGCGAGGACGAAGGCCGGCATCGTCCCGACCGTCATCGCCGCGAACGCGACCACCGGGATCGTCAGGCAGAACGAGACGCAGCCGACGAGCGTCACGGCCCGAGTGCTCCGCGAGGCCAGGGCCCGCCCCGCCGCCGGCATCGAGATCAGGCTGCCCACCACCAGCGCGAACAGCGCCACGCCGAGCCGGCCGTCAGTCAGGCCGAGCCGGGCCTTGTAGGTGGGCAGGTACGCCGCCCACGAGCCGAACCCCACCCCGTCCAGGGCGAACAGCGAGAACGTGGCGAGCCGCTCATGCCCGACGGGCGAGACGAGCGGCTTGGGGAGGTACCAAAGCTTTCGAAGGGCCGGCGGGTCGTCCATGGGGGAAGATGCTCGATCCTGCATGAGCCTGCAATGTTCTGCACGAATATTCTGAGTTCACAGGGATTCTAGCCGTCATCCGACCGACATCAAGGCATCGCGGGCGAATTCTCGGATTCTTCAAGCAACATGCCGCAAGTTCGTGCAGGATTGACGAAGGAGGCGGCGGATGCGACGATCCACCCGCTTGGCTTCCATCCTATCGCGAAGCCGTCCCGCGGGGAGTGCGATGCTCACGGCCGAACGCAAGCAGAGGCTCCTGGAGGTGCTCCGGAGCGAGGGGAAGATCCTGGCCTCGGAGATGAGCCGGCGGTTCGGGGTCTCGGAGGACACGGTCCGGCGCGACCTCCGCGAGCTGGACCGCGCCGGGTTCCTCCAGCGGGTCCACGGCGGCGCCCTGCCGCGGACGCCGACCTCCATCGAGCACAAGGCGAGGCAGAAGGAGTCGACCGACGCCAAGCGCCGGATCGGGGCCGCCGCCGCCCGGCTCCTGCAGCCGGGGCAGGTCGTCACGCTCGACGCCGGGACGACCCCGCTCGCCGTGCTGGAGGCCGTCGGCCCGGACCTGGCGCTCACGGTCGCGACCCACAGCCTCCCCGCCGCGGCCGTCCTGGCCGAGCATCCGAGCCTGGAGGGGATCGTGATCGGCGGCCGGCTGTTCAAGTCGGCGCGGGCGGCGGTCGGGGTGGCGACCGTCGACGCCTATCGCCTGCTCCGCCCGGACGTCTGCATCCTGGGGTCCGCCGGGCTCCACCCGGAGGCCGGCGTGACGGGGTTCGACGCCGAGGAGGCCGAGGTCAAGCGGGCGTTGCTCGCCCACGCGGCGAACGTCGTGCTCGTCGTCGCCAGCGAGAAGCTGGGGACCGTCGCCCCGCACCTCATCACGCCGGCGGGGCGGCTGACGCACCTCGTCACCGACTCCGACGCCCCCGACGACGTCCTCGCCGCCTATCGCGAGCTGGGCATGGAGGTCGTCGCCGCCTGACGGCGCCGTCTGGCGTCGGCGAGGAGGATCGCCGAAGATCGGCCGGTGCTGGACATCGTCGATCCCTCGGAGGAACCGCCCGTGATCCCCCCTCTCCTCATCGCCCTCGGCCTCGCGAGCTTCCAGGCCGAGCCCGCCCCCGCCGAGATCGTGAGCGTGCGCCGCGTCTGGGACGAGGCGAACCACAACGCGTTCACCGACCTGATCCGCTTCCGGGACCGCTGGTTCCTCGCCTTCCGCGAGGGCCAGGGCCACGTCTCGCCCGACGGCGCGCTCCGCGTGCTGACCTCGAAGGACGGCGAGACCTGGGCCTCGGCCGCCCGGATCACCTCGGCCGACGGCGACCTGCGCGACCCGAAGCTCTCCATCACGCCCGACGGCCGGCTGATGCTGGCGGGGGCCTCGGCCCTGCACCCGCCGTCGAAGGTCAAGCACCAGTCGTTCGTCTGGCTCTCCGAAGACGGCGAGGATTGGTCGGAGCCGCACCCGGTCGGCGACCCGAACTTCTGGGTCTGGCGTCCCGCCTGGCACGAAGGGACCGGCTACGCCGTCGGCTACTCCACCGTCGAGCCGCACTCGACGCGCCTCTACGCCGGCAAGGACGGCCGGGCCGAAACGCTCGTCCCGACCCTCTTCGACCAGGGGTTCGCCAACGAGGCCGCCCTCGCCTGGCTCCCGGACGAGACGGCGCTCTGCCTGCTCCGCCGCGACGGCTCGCCGAACACGAACCAGCTCGGGAAGTCGAAGCCGCCCTACACCGAATGGACCTGGAAGGACCTGGGCGTCCACCTCGGCGGCCCGGCGATGCTCCGCCTGCCCGACGGCCGGATCGTCGCCGGCGGCCGGCTGCACGCCCCCAAGGCGCACATGGGCCTGTGCTGGCTCGACCCGGACGCCGGCTCGCTGGCCGAGTTCCTCCCGCTCCCCTCGGGCGGCGATTGCAGCTACCCGGGCCTCGTCCTCCACGACGGCCTGCTGTGGGTCAGCTACTACTCGTCGCACGAAGGGAAGACGTCGATCTACCTGGCGCGCGTCAAGCTGCCGGAGAAGGCCGCGGGCCGTTGACGGCGAGGCGGGTCAGCCGCCCTCCCCCGGCTTCGTCGGCCCGGCCGGCGAGCCGGAGGAGGAGGGGCCGGCGCGGAGGGATTCGATCAGCGACGTGTACGCCGCCGTGAGGGCCTTGCGGCTCAGCAGGCCGACGAGTCGCGTCCGGTCCGCCGGGTCGACGACCGGGATCTCGTCCGTGTTCAGCTCGGTCATCCGGCGCAGCGCGGTGTGCAGGTCGTCGTGGACCGTCACCGCGGAGACCGGCCGGGTCGCCAGGTCGTCGGCCACGACCAGCGGGCCCCAGGCGTCGGAGCCCAGCAGCGCCAGCCGCAGGTCGTGGAGCGTGAAGACGCCCGTCATCCGGCCCTCGGCGTCGAGCACCGGGAACAGGCCCTCGGACGAGGCCGCGACCTTCCGCACCAGCCGGTCGAACGGCAAGGCCGCCGGGAGCGTCTCGATGCCGGTGGCCCGCACGCCGGCCTCGCCCACCTTCAGGCGCGAGAGGACGTCCACGACGAAATCCCCCTGGTGCGCCGGGCTGTCGACGGGCGACCCGACCTGCTCCTCGTACATCGTCCAGCGCCGCGAGAGGGCCACGTTCAGGCCGCAGGCCAGCATCAGCGGCACGAGGAGGCTGTACGAGCCGGTCATCTCGCTGACCATGACGATCGAGGTCAGCGGGGTCTTGGAGACGCCCGCGAAGAAGCCCCCCATCCCCACCAGCACGAACGCGGAGGGGTCGATGGAATCGGCGAACCCCAGCGAGTGCAGGAGCTGGCCGTACGCGCCGCCGAGCATCCCGCCGATGAACATCGAGGGCCCGAACACGCCCCCGCTCCCGCCGGAGCTGATCGTGAAGCCCGTCGCGACGATCTTCGCCAGCGCCGCCGCCAGCAGCAGCCCCGCCGACATGTTCGGGACGAACGGCGAGCCCCCGCCGACCGCCAGCTCGGGAGGCTCGCCGATCGCCCCCCACTGCACCCAGCCGTAGCCGCCGGCCATCACCTGCGGGAACGCCAGGGCCAGCAGGCCGAGCATCAGGCCGCCGAGCGCCGGCTTGAGCTTCCGGGGGATCGGCATCGGGTGGAAGAAACGGTCGCGGAGCCCGTAGAACGACCGCGTGTACCCCCAGCCGACCGCCGCGCAAAGCAGCGTCAGGCCGACGTACATCGGCAGGTCGGCCAGCCCCTGGAACGTGAGCGGCGGCATCGCGAAGACCGGCCGGGGCGTGATGAACAGCGCGAACGTCGAGTACGCCACGATCGCGCTGGCCAGGCACGGCAGGAGCGCCGCGGCCTCGAACGCGGTCGACGAATAGAGGACCTCGCCCGCGAACAGCGCCCCGCCGAGCGGCGCCCGGAAAATCGCCCCGACGCCCCCCGCCGCCCCGGCCAGGACCAGCAGCCGCCGCTCGCTCGCCGGCAGGCGGAGCACCCGCCCCAGGTACGAGCCGAACCCCGCCCCGATCTGCGCGATCGGCCCCTCCTGCCCCGCCGAGCCCCCCGTCCCGATCGTGACGATCGAGGCGACCGCCTTGATGAACGGCACCCGCGTCCGGATCATCCCGCCCCCCTTGTGGAAGGCGCGGATCATCGCATCGGTCCCGTGCCCCTCCGCCTCCGGCGCGAAGGTGAAGACCAGCCAGCCGGAGAACAGGCCGCCGAGCGTCGGCAGCAGGACGACCATCCACCACGGCCAGGGATACGAGACCGCTCGGGCCTCGCCTTCCAGCGTCGGCGGCATCGAGAAGTGCATCAGGCCGCCCAGGACGTGCGCGTACATGAACTGGAGCGAGATCAGGAACGCCACCGCCCCCAGGCCCGCCACCACGCCCACCAGCGGCGAGCAGATGCCGGCCCGGCCCACCCCGGGCGTCGCCCAGAGGTCGGCCAGGCGGCGGAGGCCGGCGGCGATGATGCCGGGGCGGCGCGAGGGGGCGGGCGAGGGATCGGTGGCGCTCGGGTCTTCGACGGGCATCAAACGTCTCTCGTCAGGTTTCGGCGTGGGCTGCCCCGCGGCCGGGGCGGAGGCGATCCCAGATGAGGAAGGCGATGATCCCCAGCGCCAGCGAGCCCAGGCCATAGGCGATCACCGGCCTCGTGGACGTCAGGAAAACGAACAGCCAGCCCACCAGCGCGGCGACGGCCGGCAGCGGGTACAGCGGCATGCGGAAATTCAGGCGGGCCATGATCTCGGGCCGCGTCCGGATCCAGAAGACCGTGGCGATCTGGCCGACGAACTGGATCAGGATCCGCGAGGTCAACAGGGCCGCGATGACCGTCGACAGGTCGGCGAGGCACGCCAGCATCCCCAGCAAGCCCAGCAGGACCAGCGAGCGGTGGGGGAAGTCCCCCTTCGGGTGCGTCGCGGCGAAGAACCTCGGGAAGTGCCCGGCCTTCGCCGAGGCGTACGGGACGCGGCTGTAGCCCAGCGTCGCGGCGAAGGTCGACGCCAGGGCGGTCCAGATGACTATGCCCGTCAGAAGGCCCGCGGCGCCGGGGCCCAGCACTCGGCCCATCATGTCGGTGGCGACGTGCTCCGACTCCATCGCCTCGCGCCACGGCAGCACGCCCAGGATGCTGACGTTCATCGTCAGGTAGATCGCCGCCACCGCCAGCACGGAGATCAGGATCGCCCGCGGCAGCGTCTTCGAAGGCTCCTCGACCTCGTCGCCCATGTAGCAGACCTGGTAATAGCCCAGGAAATCGTACATCGCCACCGCCAGCGCCGCGCCCAGGCCCACGGCGTTGCCCGTCGTCAGGGAGAAGGCACCCTCCGGGAAGTCGAACGCCAGCTTGGGGTCGAAGTGCGACAGCCCGACGACGATCACCCAGCCGACGGTCAGCAGCATCCCGACCCAGAGCACGACCAGCAGCCGCCCCGCGACCTCGATCCGGCGATACGCCAGGAACGTCACCAGCCCCATCACGCCCAGCCCCGCGACGTTCGACCAGCGCACCGGCGCGTCCAGGCCGGGGACCAGCGAGCCCCAGTCCCAGGCGACCCCGTTCAGCGCCGGGATGAAGAACCCGGCGTACTGCGCCAGGCCGATCGCGCCGGTGGCGACCTCCAGCGGCCCGCTGAACAGGAACTGCCACACGAACAGGAACTTGAGGGCGCGACCCGTCCGAGACTCCCCATACGCCGCGTCGTAGAAGTGGTACGTCCCGCCCGACCCGGGGAACGCCGAGGCCAGCTCCGACCACACGAGGCCGTCGGCCAGGGCGACGAACACCCCGACGATCCACCCCAGCATCGCCTGGGGGCCGTGCATCGCGGCGATGATCGTGGGGATGGTGATGAACGGGCCGACGCCCACCATCATCGACATGTTCAGGCTGACCGCCTGGAGCAGGCGCAAGCGACGTTGCAGCATCGGAACCGTCCCGGTCGCGTCCTCAGGCTCCCCCCGGCGGGGGCGTGAGGCTCCCATCTTGCGGCGGCACGGCCTTTGCCGCAATGCCGGACGCCCCCTCTCCAGGAGATCGCATCATGGCTTCCCGGAACGCCGACCTCCACGGCTACGCCCCCGACAAGGCCGACGGCGCGCTGCTGCTCATCGACGTCGTCAACCGCTTCGACTTCCCCGACGCCGACGCACTGCTCGCCCACGCCCGGCCGATCGCCGAGCCCCTGGCGCGACTGGCCGACCGCGCCCGCAAGGCCGGCGTGCCGGTGATCTACGTCAACGACAACTTCGGCCGCTGGCGGTCCGACTTCGCCAGCCTGGTCGAACACTGCCTGGAGCCCGACGCGCCCGGGCGCGAGTTCGTGGCGAAGCTCCGGCCCGAGGAGGACGACTACCTCGTCATCAAGCCGAAGCACTCCGGCTTCTTCTCGACGACCCTCGGGACGCTCCTGGAATACCTGGGGGCCCGCACGCTGATCCTGACCGGGGTCACGACCGACATCTGCGTGCTGTTCACGGCGAACGACGCCTACATGCGCGACTTCGGCCTGGTGATCCCCGAGGATTGCGTCGCGGCCGTCGACGAGGACGACGACCGGACCGCCCTCAAGCTGATGCGCCGCGTCCTCAAGGCCGACGTCCGGCCGTCGTCGGAGATCGACCTGGAGGCGCTGGCGATCTCGACCGGAAACCGCGCACGGGTGCGGGACTGATCGCGTAGAATGGGTACTGGATGGCTATCGCTCGAAAACATCGAGGAGCCGAGAATTCCTCCCTTCTCCCACGAGGGGAGAAGGATGCTCGGCGTCGCCATCCTCAATGTTTCCAACGGCACGACATGAAGGTGTCCCCACCCCTCGGAGGCTTGCGATGTCGACTTCGCTGCGGATCGGCCTCGGTGTGCTCCTCGCCGTCGCATGCGCCCCTGCGCGGGCCGGCGAGCCGGCCCCCGCGTCGGCCGAGGTCTATGGAGCCTGGTCGTTCTACAACAACATGGGCTGGGGGGCGTACTACCAGGGCAATCTCTCGCTGGCGCGCGACCGCTTCACGCACGCGATCGAGTACATCCGGCCCTACCAGAAGGAATATCCGCGGCTCATGTCGCGGAGCTGCCACGACCTGACGCGCGTCCTCTGCGCCCAGGGGAAGTTCTCCGACGCCGAGCCGATGGCGAAGTGGGTCGTCGAGGCCCGCGACCACGACCCGCGCACCCGCGAGGACGTGATGTTCGACAGCATCTACCTCCTGGCCGTCGTCTATCGCAAGATCGACCGCGACGCCGACGCCGTCCCCCTGCTCCGCCGGGCCGTCGCCCTGGAGGAGAAGCACCTGGGCCCCGGCGACGCCCGCGTGGCGCTGACGCTCAAGGAGCTGGCCGACGCCGAGGCCAGGTCGGGCGCGCTCGCCGAGGCCGACGGCCACTACCGCCGGGCCGTCGCCATCCACAAGCGCTACAGCGCCATGAACCTCGACCTGGCCGACGCCCTCGCCGCCCGCGCCGGCGTCCTGGAGAAGCTCGGCCAGGCGACGCACGCGGACCTGCTGGCCCAGGAGGCCGGCAAGATCCGCGAGGAGGCCGAGGGCCTGCCCCGGCTCGCCGACCACATGACGACCCCGCTGGCCACGCGCACCGTCAGGCCAGAAGCTCGCTGACCACCCGGCCGTGGACGTCCGTCAGGCGGAAGTCCCGGCCCTGGAACCGGTACGTCAGCTTCGTGTGGTCGAAGCCGAGCAGGTGGAGGATCGTGGCGTTCAGGTCGTGGACGTGGACCTTCTGGTCGGCCACGCCGAAGCCCAGGTCGTCGGTGACGCCGTGGCTGATCCCCGGCTTCGCGCCGCCGCCGGCCAGCCACATCGTGAAGGCGTTGGGGTGGTGATCGCGCCCGTCCGAGCCCCCCTGCACCATCGGCGTGCGGCCGAACTCGCCCCCCCAGACGACCAGGGTGTCGTCCAGCATGCCGCGCTGCTTCAGGTCCAGGATCAGGGCGGCGCAGGCGCGGTCGGTCTCCGCGCAGTTGTTCTTCAGGTCGGCGGTGAGGTTGCCGTGCTGGTCCCAGGCCTCGTGGAAGATCTCCACGAACCGGACCCCGCGCTCCAGGAGGCGGCGGGCCAGCAGGCACGTCCCGGCGAACGAGCCCTTGCCCGGCTCGGCGCCGTAGAGGTCGAGGATGTGCTTCGGCTCGCGCGAGAGGTCCATCACGTCGGGCGCGGACATCTGCATCCGATACGCCGTCTCGTACGAGTTGATCCGGGTGGCGATCTCGGGGTCGCCCATGGCGTCGAGCCGGTGCTGGTCGAGCGCGTGGATCGCGTCGAGCGAGTCGCGCTGGACGGCCTGGTCGACGCCCTCGGGGTTCGAGAGGTAGAGGACCGGGTCGCCGCCGGTGCGGAACTGCACGCCCTGGTAGACGGTGGGGAGGAAGCCGCTCCCCCAGTTGGAGTTCCCGCCGCTGGGGCCCTTCTTGCCGGTGCTGAAGACGACGAAGCCCGGCAGGTCGTTCGCCTCGCTCCCCAAGCCGTAGCACGTCCAGGCGCCCAGGCTGGGGCGGCCGAAGATCATGGAGCCGGTGCTCATCATGATAGATCGGAAGAGCACACGTCTGAACTCCAGTCACCGATGTATCTCGTAT
>ERZ778021.3821-NODE-3821-length-10265-cov-3.047992_pt1 | contig 10265 bp, 8 predicted proteins | sample MGYA00375751_ERZ778021 | MGnify/ENA primary metagenome ERZ778021 (study PRJEB29350, sample SAMN05389814) | bioreactor metagenome | isolation source: Thiocyanate stock bioreactor | place: South Africa: University of Cape Town | collected 2013-08-29 ... | reverse complement strand
AAAATGGACCGGGCGCTCCTGTCGGATTATGTATATAAATACGACCTGATCCGGAACTATCTTACGGAGCTTATACATTACGGGCAACAGTTGCAGCCTGAGCACCGCACCGGGAATGGCAAACCCGGCGCCGTGCGCGTTACGGCACGCTTTATGGAGCTGCTGGAACGCCAGTTCCCTGTGGAAGCTCCCCGGGAAAGATTAACGCTCCGCAGCGCCAGGGATTTCGCCCTGCGGCTGGGCATACACGTAAATTATCTCAACAAGGCATTGAAAGAGACAACCGGCCGCACCACCACCAGCATCATAAGCTCAAGAGTAATAGCAGAAGCCATACTGCAGCTCAGGCATACCGACCGCTCCATTTCCGAAATTGCCCATAGCCTCGGGTTTGAAGAAGTAGCCCACTTTTCCAATTTCTTTAAAAAGCACACCCGTTCCGCTCCGGTAACGTACAGGACATAACCTGCTTCCTTTGGCCCGATCCGGGAAAAACAGCATAGGGAGGCACCAATTCGTAATAAAAAATTAATAATTATAACTTATTGATAGTTAACAGAAATTTATACCTCTTAAAACACTTTTTGATTGTTTCCATTAAATTTCTGAAATTGCACGTATGTCCGAGCAGTATATAGTATCCGCAAGAAAATACAGACCCCAGACCTTTGACACAGTAGTAGGCCAGCAACATATTACCACTACCCTGAAAAATGCTATTATCAATCAGCACCTGGCTCATGCATACCTGTTTTGCGGTCCCCGGGGCGTAGGTAAAACCACCTGTGCCCGGATACTGGCACGTACCATCAACTGCGAGAACCCCACACCGGACATGGAAGCCTGCGGTACCTGCGCTACCTGTGAAGCCTTCAGGGATAATACGGCGTTCAATATCTTTGAGCTGGATGCGGCCAGCAATAACTCGGTGGACGATATCAGGGCGCTGACCGAACAGGAACGTTTCGCGCCACAGACCGGCAAGTACAAGATCTATATCATAGATGAGGTGCACATGCTGAGCTCTGCGGCCTTTAACGCCTTCCTTAAGACCCTGGAAGAGCCACCTTCCTACGCTATATTCATCCTGGCCACCACAGAGAAGCACAAGATATTACCAACCATCTTATCCCGCTGCCAGATATTCGATTTCAAACGCATCCGCCCGGAGGATACCGTGGCGCACCTGATGTCCATCTGCACCAAGGAAGGCGTACATGCGGAAGAAGATGCCCTGCATATCATAGCCCAGAAATCAGAAGGCTGTATGCGGGATGCGCTGTCCATGATGGACAGGATAGCAGGCTTTACCAACGGTAATATATCTTACAGCCAGACCATTGAGCACCTGAATATTCTGGATGCCGATACCTACTTTAAGCTGACGGATATACTGCTCTCCAAAGATATCAACAGCGCGCTGCTCCTGCTGGACAGCATACTGCAGAAAGGCTTTGAAGGAGATGTGCTGCTGAACGGCTTTGCCGAGCATTACAGGAATATCCTGTTGTGCAAGGACGCCAGGATGGCCCACCTGCTGGATATCCCGGAAAGCTATAAGAAAATCTATTTCGAAAGGGCCCAGGCCGTCTCTTCAGATTATATCGTGTCTTCCCTGAGCCTGCTGAACAAGGCAGAGCTGAACTATAAGACCGCAATGAACAAGCGGATGCACGTAGAGCTATGCCTTATCAGGCTGTGCTATCTGCAGGACATCCTACAGTCCGATGACTTAAAAAAAAAACATTAACGTATATAGCTGACGAGGAAATGGTGATCCCCTCCTCACCTGCCCGTACCATGCAGGATGCTCCGCCCATGACACCTCCGGCAGCACCATTACCTGACGCTCCACCGCCGCCTGCGGCAGCGACAGCACCCGTACCCCCACCTTCTTCTCCGGCTGTCCCGGTAAGCCTCCCTCCTAAAAAGTCCCGACTGAAAAGCAACCTGCTGGATATCATCAGCCAGGAAGTAGCGGAAGAGTCCAGGATAGAGGTAAAGATCATAGCACTTTCCGATGAAGTGGTAGCACAGTTGTACAGGGATTTCATCGTTTATCTCAGCGAAACCCTGCAAAAAAGCACCGCGGCGCAACAGCTCCGGCTGGCACGTGCAGCCTTTGAAGCCCCTAACCGTATACAGATATGGTGCGTATCGGAGATCAACAGGGTCATGGTCAATACCCAGAAGGATGTATTCTTTGATTTTATCAAGAAGGAAACCAGGCAAACGGATGTGCAGGTATCTATAGATGTGGATCAGAACGTAGTGACAGCAGCTCCCGAAACCGAAAAAAGACGCACTAAAACAGACGTTTTTGAGGACATGGTGAAGCGGAACCCGCTCCTGCTGGAATTGAAAAAAAGTCTAAATTTGATAATCGAATAATCATATTATTGTAAAAATACGATGGAGAATCTTTTTGCAGCATTTGAGACTACAAGTCCTGAACAGTGGAAAGCAAGACTGGAAAAGGACCTGAAAGGTGTGACGTTTGAGCAGCTTTCAAGAACAGATGCCAATAATTTTATCATATACCCTTTCTATACCCGTGAGGACCTGGCAGCAGGATCATCAGCTTTGTTCCGGCATACGGACTGGAGCATTATGCAGCACATCATCGTGGAAGATGCCGGAGCCGCCAATACCCTTGCGCTGGCACAGCTAAATGACGGCGTGTCCGGGCTGGCATTCCAGCTCAGCGGTCCTGCAGATCTTTCCGTATTGCTGGAAGGTGTGGAGCTGCCTTATATCACGGTTGTATTTGAAGCTGCGGCAGATGATACATCGTTCGCGGACCGGCTCCGCGCTTATCTCGACACGGCCTATCCCGGACAGACGGACCTGAACGTATATATCAATACCACATCGCCGGATCAGCAGCCGGTGAATCGGACGCTGAGCATCAATGCCACCGGCTATAATAACCGGGGCGCCAACAGCGTCACCGAACTGGCCGCCATTGCCTGCAACCTCAATGAGCAGTTGCACCGGCTGTCTGCCACAGGCGACCTGCAGGCGACAGTCCGGAAAGTATATATCAGCCTGGCAACCGATACCTTGTTCTACGAGCAGCTATCCAAGCTCCGGGCCCTGAGGGTCATTGTGCATACCCTCCTACAATCCTATGACATTACTCCTGACGTATATATACACGCGGTGACCTCCCATATCTACAGGAGCCATATAGACATGCACAGCAATATGCTGCGGGATACCTAATCCGCTATGGCAGCCGTAGCAGGCGGCGCAGATGCTGTCACGGTATATCCTTATGATTATGCGGTCCGTACCCCATCGGGATTCAGCCTTAGAATGGCCAAGAACATCCAGCTGCTGCTGCGTGAAGAGGCCTACCTGCACCATATAGCCGACGTCAGCGCCGGCTCCTACTATATAGAAACGCTCCCCCGCCAGCTGGCAGAGGGGGCCTGGACGCTCTTCCGGGAACTGGAACAGCAGGGCGGCTGGACGGCTGTACAGGCCGGCCTGGACCGGCTCATAACAGAGCAGGCCGATCAGCTGATACTTTCCTATAAGGAAGGTAAGAAGGTATTGATCGGCGCCAATAAATATAAAAACAATATGGAAACGGAAATACCCTCCTTCAGGCCGGGATTTCCCGCACCACATCATATCAACATCGCACAAGCATTATCCTAAAGTATGAGAAAGGATTTTTCCGATATATCATTAGATTACCGGCTGCCGGTCGCCAAAGAGGCACAGCCTGCCTTTGTGACGGCAGAAGGTATCGATATCAAGCAGAACTTTGACCTTAACGATATCCGCCACCAGGACCAGTTGGGATACGCGGCCGGTATAGCGCCTTTTTTAAGAGGACCTTATACCAGCATGTACGTACAGAAGCCCTGGACCATCCGGCAGTATGCCGGCTTTTCTACGGCAGAGGAAAGCAACGCCTTCTACAGGAGAAACCTGGCGGCAGGACAGAAAGGCCTGTCTGTAGCCTTTGACCTGGCTACCCACCGGGGCTATGACTCCGACCACGAACGCGTGGTAGGCGATGTGGGAAAGGCAGGCGTAGCCATAGACTCTGTAGAGGACATGAAGATACTGTTCGACCAGATACCGCTGGGAGAGATGAGCGTATCCATGACCATGAATGGCGCGGTGCTGCCTGTCATGGCCTTTTATATCGTGGCGGCGGAAGAGCAGGGCGTGGATATGTCGCTGCTGAGCGGCACCATACAGAATGATATCCTGAAAGAGTTCATGGTGCGCAACACCTATATTTACCCGCCGGAAGCCTCTATGAAGATCATTGCCGATATCTTCGAGTTCACTTCGCAAAAGATGCCCAGGTTCAACTCCATCTCTATCAGCGGCTATCACATGCAGGAAGCAGGCGCTACTGCCGATATAGAGCTGGCATATACCCTGGCGGACGGGCTGGAATACATCAGGTCGGGCCTCAGGGCCGGGCTGAAGATAGATGATTTCGCGCCGCGGCTTTCCTTTTTCTGGGCTATCGGCATGAACCATTTTATAGAGATCGCCAAGATGCGCGCCGCGCGGATGCTGTGGGCAAAGCTGGTCAAGCAGTTCAACCCCCAGAAGGAAAAGAGCATGGCGCTGCGTACGCACTGCCAGACCTCGGGATGGAGCCTTACGGAACAGGATCCTTTCAACAATGTGGCACGTACGGCCATCGAGGCCCTGGCCGCAGCCATGGGACATACCCAGTCCCTGCACACCAATGCGCTGGATGAAGCTATAGCCCTGCCTACCGACTTCAGCGCGCGGATAGCACGCAATACACAGATCATCCTGCAGGAAGAGACGGACATCTGCCGTACCGTAGATCCCTGGGGTGGCTCTTACTATGTTGAATACCTGACCGAGCAGATAGCCGACAGGGCCTGGACACTGATAGAGGAAGTGGAGCTGCTGGGCGGTATGGCCAAAGCCATAGAAACGGGTGTACCGAAGATGCGGATAGAGGAAGCCGCCGCTAAAAAGCAGGCCCGCATAGACGGAGGCAAGGATATCATAGTAGGCGTAAATAATTATACAACCGATGAAGCTTCCGATATCGAGATACTGGAAGTGGATAATACCAAAGTGCGGATACAGCAGATAGAAAGGCTGAACCGTATAAAGGCCACCAGGGATAACGCAGCGGTACAGCAGGGACTGGAAGCCCTCACAACGGCAGCCCGGTCCGGTAAGGGCAACCTGCTTGCGCTCAGCGTGGAAGCGGCCAGGCACCGCGCTACCCTGGGAGAGATATCCGATGCCCTGGAAAAAGTGTACGGGCGTTACCAGGCCAAAATAAGAAGCATTGCAGGTGTCTATTCAAAAGAGATTGCTATGGATGATAATTTTAAGGAAGCGCGCCGCCTAGCGGACGCCTTTGCGGAACTGGACGGACGCCGTCCCCGTATCATGATCGCCAAAATGGGCCAGGACGGGCACGACAGGGGCGCCAAAGTGATCGCCACCAGCTTTGCCGATGTAGGCTTTGATGTGGATATAGGACCGCTGTTCCAGACCCCTGCAGAAGCCGCGAAGCAGGCTGTAGAGAATGATGTGCACATACTGGGCGTATCCAGCCTTGCTGCCGGGCATAAAACGCTGGTGCCACAGGTCATTGAAGAATTAAAGAAGTACGGGAGGGAAGATATCATGGTCGTAGCCGGCGGTGTGATACCCCAGCAGGATTATGATTTTCTTTACCAGTCGGGTGTGAGCTTTGTTTTTGGCCCCGGTACCATTATAGCCAAAAGCGCTATCGAGATCCTGAATAAGATGATCCGGGAGTACGAGGAATAATATCACCGGCGCTGCTGCCTGGTAAAAGTAAAAAGTGTTGGGAATATCCCAACACTTTTTAAATGCTTACAAATAAAACAATAGTGATCATTCATTATAGGAAATTACCTCTTTATACAGGTACGCTTCACTGAAAAGTATGCTGCCTGTGGGGTCAGCGGACGCTTTTGACATACATATACTGTAGCGTGCCGATATTACTGCTGCGCCTTCAGCTTTTCCAGCTCTCCTCTCAGCTTATTGACACCTTCATCCTGCTTCCTAAGGTCATTCTTAGCAGCTTCCAGGGCTTTCTCCGCTTTAGCCAGTCCCTTTTCCGCTTCCTTGATCTCCTGCTCTTTTGCAGCCATTAATTCCTGAATACTATATTTAACCAGGTCACTTTCCAGGGACGCCATAAAATTTTTGATATTCTGGATGCTGGAAGCATCATTCTGTGCCGTTATAAAGTTATCATATCCTTTGGATGCCATTATCTCCAGGGTAGCCTTGCCTTTCTTACCGGATAACCTGTAGTAGTAATCCATCTTATCATTGGAAATTTCGGTCCAGGTAGCGCCTTCCATCTTTTTGAATTTGCCGGCAGCAGTTTTTGCTTTAGGCAGCTTTGCATCTGCAAATCTCTTTTTCAATACGGCGTCCAAAGCATCAGTAGAATAGTTAAAGTCCGCCACAACAGCGCTCTGGCTTACCTTGCCAAAAGAAACGGACGCTTCCCTTGCCTGTACCTGCGCGGTGACTGCTGTAGTCATTGCTGCTAAAGAACCGAATACTATTCCAGCTACTATCAATACTTTTTTCATAACTCAATATTTATATTTCCTATGTAGAATCAAATAATGTGCCAAAAAAGTAATTCAGCTATATTACAGCAATCTTACCACCTGATTATCAGGAGTAATGAGGTTCAGTCCCGGACGCTTCCCGGGTTCCAGGCTACCGATGATATCATCCATCTGCAGGGCCTTTGCACCGTTAAGCGTAGCCCATCGCAACACTGTTTCCATCGGGATGGAAGGGAAATGCTCCAGGATCACCAGTACCTCCGCATAAATATCCAGGCCGTAATTGCTGGCCAGGCTGTCCGTACCCAGGCAGATACGGAACCCGCTGCGTTCCAGCATCGGTATATCAGGCAGCCGTCTTTCTATATACCAGTTGGCATTCGGGCACAGGCAGAGGCTGATATTATCGCGGCGGTACTGCAGGTATGCTATATCCTTTTCTGAAGTAAAGGTATTATGGACCAGTATAAGCGGGGTCTTTTCCGGGAGACCGGAGACGATATACTCCAGCGAAGAAGTGCCTGTAATATCCAGACGGGAGGTATCTATCTGCAAAGCGTTGTAAAGCTGTAGCAGGTCACCCGATCTGTCGGCAAAAAAGCGGATCTCCGCTTCGCTTTCCTGGTTATGAACACTCACGACACCGGTGCCGGCAACCGCTGCTATCCTTTCCAGCAGGGGACGGCTGACAGAGTAGGGCGCATGCGGCACTATCGTGGCCCGCCTCAGGTAAGGCCCTCCTGCTACTTTATAGGCTTCATAAACAGCCTGTGAAGCTTCAAATCTTTTACCGGCCAGGTCAGGGATGATCCCCATACATTCAATAAATGTATGCATATGCAAAGGTATCCGGTCCCTTACCCCGAGTGTATCTGTCGTATTGGAAATATCGCCCACCGCTATAATACCCTTATCATGCATCTGCCGGGCAGCTTCCAGGACCGCTTCCCTGATCAGTACCGAATTGTCCTCTTTTCTTACCTCCGGGATTCGGGATACGAATTCCACCAGGCCGGTATGCTCCGGGATACGCCGGTAGAGATGCGAAAGCTCCAGGTGGCAGTGCGCGTTCACAAACGAAGGACACAGCATGCCTTCATGCTGCTCTATGCGGGAAGCATCTCCCGGCACTTCGCTGAGCGGGATCACATCTGCTATACTGCCATCCTCATGGACAGCTATTACAGTGGGGGAAGGCAGGAATCCATAACCGTTATGTACCTGCGGGGCGGTAATATATCTCATTTATTCTTCTGTTCATTTTTCCATAGCTGCCGGAAGCTCTGTTTAGGAAAGGTGATCCCTTCCCTCCTGTCGCCCCAGAGCGGTGAAAAGAATTTTTTGAACGCATAGTTCTTCATCATGGGGGTAGCCATACTAAAGGAAAAGCGGTGTTTCATAGCCGACCTGAAGATCTTCCAGGCAAAACGCTCCCTGAGCAGCCCGTTACCCTGCTCATTGTATAGTTCCCTGTTCTTCAGCAGCAGCTCATGGAGCTGTATGTTGACAGGGCATACTTCCGTACAGTTGCCGCACAAGCTGGAGGCAAAGCTGAGATGACCGTATTCCTGCATGCTTTTCAGGTGTGGCGTTATCACAGATCCTATCGGACCGCTGTAAGTGGTATCGTAAGTATGACCGCCTATATTCTTATATACGGGACAGGCATTGAGGCAGGAGCCGCAGCGGATGCAGTACATACTCTGTCTTACTTCCTTCTTCAGCAGGTTGGTACGGCCGTTATCCAGCAGTATCACATACATCTCTTCGGGGCCGTCGTTCTCCCCGCGTTGCTTGGGACCGGAGAGTATGGTATTATATACCGTCACCTGCTGCCCCGTGCCAAAAGTAGCCAGGAGCGGCCAGTATAGCGCCAGGTCGTCCATGCTCGGGATGACCTTTTCTATCCCGACAATGGCAATATGGGTCTTGGGTAAGGTGGTGGTAAGCCGCCCGTTCCCTTCGTTCTCCGTGATACATATACCACCGATATCGGCTACGAGGAAGTTAGCGCCTGTAATGCCTATCTCCGCCTCGCTGTATTTTTTACGGAGCTTCTCCCTCGCTATCAGGGTGAGCTCGGAAGGCGACAGGCCGGGCACCGTACCCAGCTTCCGGTGAAACAGGTCTGCAATATCTTCCTTGCTCTTATGCATGGCCGGCGTGACTATATGATAGGGCGGTTCTTCATCCAGGTGCAGGTCTTTGGTCACCATGGATTTTGGCTTTTCCACAGTGGCAGCCTTTTTCGATTCGCAGATATCCCGGATATGCCCCAGGGCCTCCCCGGTGTCCTGCGCCCACAGCACCTTACCGCCGCGAAGCGTAAAGTTCTTCTCGAACGCGTTAAGGTTCTTTTCCAGGTTCTCTATGGCGTTCCACTTGATATTCTTGGCATACTTGCGGGCCGACTCCAGGTCCCGGTACTGGTGCTTGCCATTCCTGACAGCGGCGTTATACTTATCAATATTGAAATTAATGACCTGCTTATGCTTCAGGTCATGCGCCTTCTTATCCGATTTATCCAGGAACGTCCGTTTCTTTTTATCCGTATCTATCATCCGCTGCTAATTTTTTATAGTGAGATCATCATACCATTGTACAGGATATTGCCAGGACTCCATAGCGGCATCCGGGCGACAGGTACGCGGGAAGATGCCGTAAAAGGCCGATCCGGTGCCTGTCATGGATACATATAAGGCTCCCTGATTGTAAAGATAGGTTTTTATGGCGGCAAGATCCGGGTAATGGAGGAATATGCTGTCTTCAAAGTCATTGCTGATACGGTCTTTCCATGAGGCAAGCGGTAAGGTCCCTATATTCCGGAGATCAAATGCCGGCTGCCGCGGTGTAATGCCTGCAAAGGCCCTGGCAGTGCTGATATGTACGCCCGGACAGACCAGGCAGAGACGGTAATCGCTCCAGTCCACACCCAGCGCTATATCCTCCAGCAGCTCGCCCCGGCCTGAGGCCAGCTGCGGCCTGTTGTATACAAAGAAAGGGCAGTCGCTGCCCAGTTGCAGCGCAAATGCTGCAAGCTGTTCGGTTGAGCAGCAGCAGCATGAAAGTGCCGTCGGCCGAACCGCCGCCCATACCTGCGCCCATCGGGATGGCTTTGCCCAGGTAAATATGCACCTGGGACACGTCGTCCGGGAACTGCCGGGCTATCATTTCCCAGGCTTTCCATACAAGGTTGCCGGTCACATCACCTGTGATCTCCAGGCCGGACAGGAATATGGAGGTACGGCCATCCGGGGCGGGCACTATCTCCAGCGCATCGTACACGGGAACGGGGAAAAAAACGGTCTCAAGATCATGATAGCCGTCTGCCCGCTTTTCCGTAACGTACAGCCCGATATTGATCTTGGCATTGGGGAAACAAACCATAACAGCAATTGAATGACCTTCAAAGTTAAACAAATACGCCCTGACAAAAAAAGAGCCGTAACCCGCTTTTCCCGGATTACGGCTCCATACCCCTGTCCTGATCCCTTAACCGGGTATGCGGGCTATGTATTTTTTCATTTCGGCTATCTGATCTATGATCTGCGCGTTCTTGGGCTTGGCGGCCTGCGCCTTGGAAAAGAACATCTTACTGCCACGGAAGTCTCTCCGCTGCATAGAGATAGAACATAATTGCAGGTAAGCGGTCGCGATGCTGTCCCCGTCCGGCAATCCTAT
>ERZ778021.3818-NODE-3818-length-10276-cov-4.692985_pt1 | contig 10276 bp, 10 predicted proteins | sample MGYA00375751_ERZ778021 | MGnify/ENA primary metagenome ERZ778021 (study PRJEB29350, sample SAMN05389814) | bioreactor metagenome | isolation source: Thiocyanate stock bioreactor | place: South Africa: University of Cape Town | collected 2013-08-29 ... | reverse complement strand
AGCACCGCGACGTGCTGCCGATCCTCTATTACGACTACATCGCCGAATATGTGGAGAAGGGCGGCGCGCTGCTGGTCGCGGCCGGGCCGGAATATGCCGGCGAGCACTCGATCGCGCGCACGCCGCTGATGGCCGCCCTGCCGGCGCTGCCCACCGGCAACGTGCTGGAGGAAGGCTTCTTCCCGCGCCTGACCGACACCGGCAAGCGCCACCCCGTCACCCGCGGCCTCGAAGGCTCCGGCCAGGAGCCGCCGCGCTGGAGCCGCTGGTTCCGCCAGGTCGACATCGACCGGCCCGAGGGCGAGGTGGTGATGCAGGGCGCCGAGAACCGGCCGCTGCTGCTGCTAGATCGCAAGGGCGAGGGCCGCGTCGGCATGCTGCTCTCCGACCAGGGCTGGCTGTGGGCGCGCGGCTTCGAGGGCGGCGGCCCGCACGTTCAGCTCTACCGCCGCCTCGCACACTGGCTGATGAAGGAGCCGGAGCTGGAGGAGGAACGCCTGACCGCCGACGGCAAGGGCATGACGCTCTCCGTCACCCGCCAGACGATGGGCGACGACCCCGGCCCGGCGCGCGTCATCGGGCCGACCGGCAGGACCTTCGACGTCCAGCTCTCGCAGAAGGAGCCCGGCCTGTTCACCGGCTCGGCGGAGGTCGACGCGATCGGCCTCTACCAGGTCGGCAATGGCGAACTGGTCACGCTCGCGCATGTCGGCCCGGTCAACGCACCCGAGTTCCAGGACGTTGTCTCGACCACCGACACGCTCGCCCCGCTGGCCAAGGAGACCGGCGGCAGCGTGCGCCGCGTCTCGGCCGGCCTGACCGGCCTCGACCTGCCCGGCATCGTGCCGGTGAGCGGCGGCGGCGCCGCCTCCGGCCGCGACTGGATGGGCCTGCGCACCACCGACGACAGCATCCTCAAGGCAGTCACTCGCACCCCGCTGTTCGGCGGCTTCCTCGGCCTCGGCCTGCTGCTCCTGGCGCTCGGCGCGACCTGGTACCGCGAGGGGCGGTAGCAGGCATTGGAACGGCCTGAGGCGAGGTCGCCCCGGGCCGTCTTCTCGTTCAGACGCGCTCGAGCGCGATGGCGATGCCCTGGCCGACGCCGATGCACATGGTGGCCAGCGCCAGCTTGCCGCCGCGCTCCTTCAGCTCCAGCGCGGCCGTGCCGGTGATGCGCGCGCCCGACATGCCGAGCGGATGGCCGAGCGCGATCGCCCCGCCGTTCGGGTTGACGTGCTCCGCGTCCTCGGCGATGCCAAGTTCGCGGAGCACGGCGATGCCTTGGGAGGCAAAGGCTTCGTTCAGCTCGACCACGTCGAAGTCGGTGGGCTTCACGCCGAGCCGGGCGCACAGCTTCCGCGTCGCCGGCGCCGGGCCGATGCCCATGATGCGCGGCTCGACGCCCGCCACCGCCCCGCCCAGCACGCGGGCGATGGGGTTGAGGCCGTATTTCTTCACTGCCGCTTCGGAGGCGACGATCAGCGCCGCCGCGCCGTCATTGACGCCCGAGGCGTTGCCGGCCGTCACCGTGCCGCCTTCCTTGCGGAAGGGCGTGCCGAGCTTGGCCAGCACCTCGACGGTCGTGCCCGCGCGGGGATGCTCGTCGGTGTCGACGACGACCGGGTCGCCCTTGCGCTGCGGGATGGTTACCGGCGTGATCTCTTTGGCGAGCCGCCCGTTCTGCTGCGCGGCGACCGCCTTGGCCTGGCTGCGCGCGGCGAACGCGTCCTGGTCGGCGCGGCTGACCTTGAACTGCTCGGCCACGTTCTCGCCGGTCTCGGGCATCGAATCGACGCCGTACTGCTTCTTCAGCAGCGGGTTTACGAAGCGCCAGCCGATCGTGGTGTCGTAGATCTCGGCATTGCGCGAAAACGCGCTGTCGGCCTTGGGGATGACGAAGGGCGCGCGGCTCATCGATTCGACGCCGCCGGCGATGGCGAGCTGGATCTCACCGGCCTTGATGGCGCGCGAGACGGACGTGATCGCGTCCATGCCCGAGCCGCACAGGCGGTTGACGGTCGAGGCCGGCACGTCGACCGGCAGACCGGCGAGCAGCAGCGCCATGCGCCCGACATTGCGGTTGTCCTCGCCGGCCTGGTTGGCGCAGCCATAGACGAGGTCGTCGACGGCCGCCCAGTCGACCTTGCCGTTGCGCGCCATCAGCGCCCTGAGCGGGACCGCGCCGAGATCGTCGGTGCGCACGCCCGAGAGCGAGCCGCCGAAACGCCCGATCGGCGTGCGGACATAGTCGCAGATGAAAGCTTCAGCCATCCTTGGATCCTCTGTTCGCGGCAGGCGCCGCCTTGCCGCTGTGGGCGGCGTCCGTGCGCGCCTTGAGGTCGCGCAATGTCTTCAGCTCCAGCGCCGCCGGCGCCGGCGTCTCTTCCAGCCGGTCGGCGAACTTCACCGTCCAGCCGCAGGTCTCCTGCACCTTCTCGCGGGTGACGCCCGGATGCAGCGACACGACCGTGAACTCCTTGGTCACCGGGTCCGGCTTCCAGATCGCCAGGTCGGTGATGAGCAGCGTCGGCCCCTTGGTGTCGATGCCGAGCTTCGCCCGGTCGTCGCCGCCGGTGCCGTGGCCGAAGGAGGTGAAGAAATCGATCTTCTCGACCATGCCGCGCTTCGACTGCGCCATTGTGATGTAGACCTCGCGCGACGAGGTCGCGATCTCCGGCGCGCCACCGCCGCCAGGAAGCCGCGTTTTGGGATGGAAATAGTCGCCGATGACCGTCGTGTTGATGTTGCCGAACTTGTCGAGCTGCGCGGCGCCGAGGAAGCCGATCGAAATGCGCCCGCCCTGCAGCCAGTAGCGGAACATCTCCGGCACCGAGACGGTGGTGACGGCCGTCTCGCACAGCTCGCCGTCGCCGATCGACAGCGGCAGCACGTCCGGCGCCGTGCCGATCGTGCCGCTCTCGTAGATCAGCGTGATGTCCGGCGCATGCGTCAGCCGCGCCACGTTGCAGGCGGCCGACGGCGCGCCGATGCCGACGAAGCAGACGTCTGAGCCTCTGAGCGCGCGGCTCGCCGCGATCGTCATGATCTCGTTGGGCGTGAAGCCCTGCTGGTTCTCCGTCCCGGCCATCATGCGGCCCTCAGGCTGGCGACGCGGGCGGCGAAATCCTCGGGCGAGGCGTCGAGCACGTTCGCCTGCATCCAGGCGCGGAACCTGTCGCGGTCGGCCGCGATCTCGTCCCACTCGATGTAGGAGGCGTTGTCGCGGGCGTAGTAGCCGTGCGTATAGGACGGATGCGCGCCGCCCGGCACGACCGAGATCGCGGTGATCGTCCAGGACGGCAGGATGGTCAGGTTCGGGTGCAGGCCCTTGAAGTCGTCGACGACCTCCTCGACCGTCACCACGGCGCGCCTGGCGGCCAGCACCACCTCCTTCTGCACGCCGACGATGCCCTCGATCAGCACGTCGCCCTTGCGGTTCGCCTTCTGCGCATGGATGAAGGCGACGTCAGGCCGGTGCGCCGGCACGGCGGCCAGTTCCTCGCCGGTGAAGGGACAGGCGACGCTGCGGATATCGGGATTGACCGCCTTCAGCCCGGCGCCGACATAGCCGCGCAGGACCGCGCAAGGCAGGCCGGAAGCGCCCGCCTCGTAGGCGTTGGCCATCGCCGCGTGGCTGTGCTCTACGGTTTCGAGGCCACGCGGAAAGGCATTCTCGATGGCGTCGCGCATACGCCTCAAGAGGCCGACGCCGGGATTGCCGGCATAGGAGAAGATCACCTTCTTCGCCATGCCCATGCCGATCATCTGGTCGTAGACCACGTCCGGCGTCATCCGCACCAGCGTCAGGTCCCTGAAGCCCTGGCGGATGGCCTCGTGCGCGGCGGCCGTCGGGATGAGATGCGTGAAGCCCTCGAAGGCCGCGACGTCGCCGTTTCTGAGGTTCTCCGCCACCGCCTGCGACAGCGGCATGAACTGCGCCATCACCTTCCTCCACAATGTTCGCATTGCGAACAAATGTTTCTTATGCGATATAGTCGGTAAATGAACGACCGGATCAAGTCAATCGGGCAGCCCGCTTCCGCTCCGCAGCAGCGCGACCATGTCGGATCGCTGGAGAAGGGCCTGGCGGTGCTCGACATCCTCGCCGCGCGGCCCTGGGGCCTGACGCTGAGCGAGGTGGCCGACGCTGCCGGCCTGACGCGCGCCGGCGCCCGCCGGCTGCTGCTGACGCTGACGGCGACCGGCCATGCCCGGCAGGACGGCCGCAAGTTCACGCTGTCGCCGAAGCTGCTGTCGCTCGCCCGCATCTGGCTCAACGGCGTCTCGCTGTGGGATTTCGCCCTGCCCTACATGCGCGACGTGTCGGCCGCGCTGGACGAGGCCTGCTCTGCGGCGATCCTGGCCGACACCGACGTGGTCTACGTCGCCCGCGTGCCCGGCGAGCGCATCCTGTCGGTGGCGCTGAACGTCGGCACGCGCCTGCCGGCCTACTGCACCTCGATGGGCCGCGTGCTGATGGCCGAACTGGCGCCTGCCGAGCGCGCCGCGCTGCTCGCACGCTCCGACCTGCGGCGGCTGACGCCGAAGACGGTCACCGACATATCTCAGCTGGACGCGCTCGCGGTCGAGGCCGGCCGGGACGGCTATGCGCTGGTCGACGAGGAGCTGGAGCTCGGCCTGCGTTCCATCGCCGTGCCGATCCGCGGCGCCGGCGGCCGCGTCGTGGCGGCGATCAACGTGCCGGCGCAGTCTGCCCGCTTCTCGCCGGACGAGCTACGCGAGGCCGCCCTGCCGCATCTGAGGCGGGCGGCGGCGGCCATCGAGACCTATTTCGTCATGCAGTGAAGGCGGCGGCGCGCCGGCCTATTCCTCGGCCAGCGCCTGCCGGGCCGCGATGCGGTGGCTTTCCTTGATGTGCGGGCGGATCGCGGCAAGCGCCGCCGTCAAGACGGCGATGTCGTCGCCGAAGCCGACCACGGCCAGCAGGTCCGGCACGATGTCGAACGGCATCACGAAATAGGCGAGCGCGGCGAGCAGCGTCGCCCTTACGCTCCGCGGCGTCTGCCGGTCGAGCGCGCAGTAATAGGCGGCCACCACCTCGTCCATGAACGGGATCTGCCGCGCCGCCCGCTTGGCGGTCGCCCAGAAGCGGTCGCGCACGCGCCGCTCGCGCCGCGCATTCTCTTCACCCTCTTCACCGCCCACGGGCGCGAGGATTTCACCGATGCTGGTCTGGTCCATCTGTCCGACCCCATTATCCGTTCGCGGATGATGTGGGGACCCCGGGCGGCCGGTGCAAGCGCCGGCTCAGTCCTCGGCGTAACGGTTCATCCGGCGCGCCAGCTCGAAGTCGAGCTCGGTCAGGCCGCCGGCGTCGTGGGTGGAGAGCGTCACGTCGACCGTCCTGTAGACGTTCGACCAGTCGGGATGGTGGTCGAGCTTCTCGGCGGCGAGTGCCGCCCGCGTCATGAAGCCGAAGGCCTCGCTGAAATTGCGGAACTCGAAGCGGCGGCTGATCGAGCCGCCGTCGGCGTCGAGGCTCCAGCCGTCGAGGTCCATCAGGGCGGCGGCGACGGCATCGGCGGGAAGCGGTTCGCGCGCCATCGCGGTCACCGGATGTAGCGCGGCATTTCGTGCGCCACGCCGGCGGCGGCCTGGCCGCGGCCCGGCTCGGCGCCCGAAAGCGGCCAGGCTTCCTCGATCACGTAGGGACCGCCGCCGATCGAATCGCGCGACGACATCAGCACGAAGCGGCCGACGCGGAACGGCACCGTCGCGAAGTTGCCGCGCGCCGACAGGTAGGTCGCGACCGCTTCCGGGCTGACGTTCTTCAGCCGCGCCAGCGTGACGTGCGGGGCGAACTTGCGCGGATCGGCCGGCAGGCCGAGCCGCTGGCAGATGCGCTCGATCTCTGCGTGCAGGGCGGAAAGGTCCGGCGAGGCGGCGACGCCCGCCCATATCGAATGCGGCTTCCTGCCGCCGAACTGGCCGACGCCCGAGAGCGTCAGGCTGAAGGAATGGCGCCGCACCCGGTCGAGCGCGTTGGCGATCTCGTCGGCCACATGGCCCTCGACGTCGCCGAAGAAGCGCAGCGTGAGATGGTAGTTCTCCACGTCGACCCAGCGCGCCCCGGGCAGCCCGCCGCGCAGCAGCGACAGCGAAAGGGCGGCGTCACGCGGTATCTCGAGGGCGGTGAAGAGTCGGGGCATGGCCATCTCCTCGAATCGACTGCGTGACGGCTAGCGAATCATCGAACGCCGGCATGGGCAAGCGAATTGTCCTGGCTGTGGATCAGCCGCCCCCGGTCGTGGCCGGCAGCAGCTTCTCCACCACGGGCAGAACGCCCTGGACCATGCGATCGATCCCTTGCGCGTTCGGATGCATGCCGTCGTCGAGCTGCAGCGCCGGCGTCGCGGCCACGCCGTCGAGGAAGAACGGGTAGAACGGCAGGCCGTGCTTTTGCGCCAGCCGCTCGTAGATGCCGTTGAACGCCGCTTCGTAGTCCGGCCCCAGGTTCGGAGCTGCCTTCATGCCGATCAGCAGCACCGCGATGCCGCGCGCCTTCAGCCGCGTGATCGTCTCGTCGAGGTTCTTCTCGGTGATCTCGGGCGAGATCCCGCGCAGCATGTCGTTGGCGCCGAGCTCGAGCAGCACCAGCTTCGTGCCGTCCGGCACCGACCAGTCGAGCCGCGCCAGCCCGCCGGTGGAGGTGTCGCCCGACACGCCGGCATTGGCGATCACGACATCGTGACCGGCCGCCTTCAGCGCCGCTTCCAGCCTTTCGGGGAAGGATTCGCCCGGCGCCAGCCTGTATCCGGCCATCAGGCTGTCGCCCAGGCCGACGATCTGGTAGCCCTGCGCGAGCGCGGAACCCGTGGCTGCCGCGACCAGAATGAGCATGCCGGCGAAAGCGGCCGCGAGCTGTTTGAACGCCATCCGATCCAACCCATATGATCTCAACCTGCCCGCCAGCATATAGGACCGATTTCCCGTGACAGAAGCCGTGATCGAACTGCGCGACGTCTCGCTCACGTTGGGCCAGGGCGCCTCCAGGGTGCATGTGCTGCGCGGCGTCAGCCTCGAGGTCGGGCGCGGCGAGATCGTCGGCATCGTCGGCCCGTCCGGCTCCGGCAAGTCGACGCTGCTGATGGTGCTGGCCGGGCTGGAACGCGTCGACGCCGGCTCGGTGACAATCGCCGGCACGCGCATCGACGGCCGCAGCGAGGACGAGGTCGCCGCCTTCCGAGGCAGGAATGTCGGCATCGTCTTCCAGTCCTTCCACCTGATCCCCAACATGACGGCGCTGGAGAACGTCGCCGTGCCGCTGGAGCTCGCGGGCAGGCGCGACGCCTTCGCCGCCGCCGCGCGCGAGCTGGCGGCGGTAGGTCTCGCCGAGCGCGTCACCCACTACCCGTCGCAGCTTTCCGGCGGCGAGCAGCAGCGCGTCGCGATCGCCCGCGCACTCGCCCCGGAGCCGGCGATCCTGATCGCCGACGAGCCGACCGGCAATCTCGACCAGGCGACCGGCCGGCAGGTGGCGGACCTGCTGTTCTCCAAGGCCGCCGAGCGCGGCATGACGCTGGTGCTCGTCACCCACGACGCCGCGCTCGCCGCCCGCTGCGGCCGGCAAGTGGCGATGCGCTCGGGACTGATCGAGACGGAAGCCGAGGAGCGCGAGGCGATCGCCGTCTAGATGCTGCGCATGAACCTCTCCCTCGCTATCCGCTTCGCGCTGCGCGAGATGCGCGGCGGGCTTTCCGGCTTCCTCGTCTTCATCGCCTGCATCGCGCTCGGCGTCGGCGCCATCGGCGGCGTCAACTCGGTCGCGCAGGCGATCACCTCGGCCGTCGCCGGCCAGGGCCAGACGCTGCTCGGCGGCGACATCCGCTTCCAGTTGATCCACCGCGAGGCGGGCGCGGCCGAGCAGGCCTGCCTCGACGGCCTCCGCACGGTCTCGCGCAGCGCCGGCATGTGCTCGATGGCCCGGCTGCCCGACGGCTCCGACCAGGCGCTGGTCGAGGTCAAGGCCGTCGACGCGGCCTGGCCGCTCTACGGCGCGCTGGAGACCGCCCCGGCGCTGACCCGCGACGAACTCTTCGGCCGGCGCGACGGCACCTGGGGCGCGGCCGCGCCCGACATCCTGTTCGAGCGGCTCGGGCTCGAGACCGGCGACCGCATCGTGCTCGGCACCGCCACGGTTCAGTTGCGCGCGATGCTGGTCACGGAGCCCGACGCGGTCTCCGACGGCTTCGGCTTCGCGCCGCGGCTGCTGCTGTCGATGGACGCGCTCCAGGCCTCGGGCCTGATCCAGCCCGGCAGCCTCGTCGAATACGCCTACAAGGTGCGGCTGCCCGAGGGCACGAGCGCGCAGGCCGTAGACGACATCCGCCAGCGCGCCGGCAACGAGTTCCCGCAGGCCGGCTGGTCGGTGCGCACCCGCACCAACGCCGCGCCGTCGCTGTCGGCCAACATCGAGCGCTTCTCGCAGTTCCTGACGCTGGTCGGGCTGACCGCGCTGGTCGTCGGCGGCGTCGGCGTGGCCAACGCCGTGCGCGCCTATCTCGACGGCAAGCGCGGCGTCATCGCCAGCTTCAAGAGCCTCGGCGCCTCGGGCGGCTTCGTCTTCACCGTCTATCTCGTGCAGATCCTGCTAATCGCGCTGATCGGCATTGCCGCCGGCACGCTGATCGGCGCGGCGATGCCCTTCCTCGCCGCCGGCCTGCTTTCCTCCGTGCTGCCGATTCCGGCCGCGGGCGGCCTTTATCCCGGCGCGCTCGCCGTCGGCGCCCTGTTCGGCATCATGGTCACGCTCGCCTTCGCGCTGCTGCCGCTCGGCCGCGCCCGCGACATGCCGGCGACCGCGCTGTTCCGCACGGTCGGCGCCGAAGCCGGCGGCCTGCCGCGCCTGCCCTATCTCGCCGCAGCGCTGGTGCTCGCCGCCCTGCTCGCGGTCTTCGCGGTCTGGTGGTCGACCGACCGCCGCATCGCCGCGATCTTCGTCGGCGCCATGGTGTTCGCCTTCCTGGTGCTGCGCGCGGTCGGCCTCGCGCTGCAGGCGGCGGCCCGCCGCAGCCCGCGCGTGCGCTCCACCGCGCTGCGGCTGGCGCTCGGCAACATCCACCGCCCCGGCGCGCTGACGCCGTCGGTCGTGCTCTCGCTCGGGCTGGGCCTCACTTTGCTCGCCACGCTGGCGCTGATCGACGGCAACCTGCGCCGCCAGATCAGCGACAACCTGCCGGAGAGCACACCCAATTTCTTCTTCCTCGACGTCCAGAGCGCCGACATAGACGGCTTCTCGCGGCTGGTGAGCGACGCCTCGCCGCACGGCACGCTGATACGCGTGCCGATGCTGCGCGGCCGCATCATGGCGCTCAACGGCGTCGACGTGCGCGACGTCAAGGTGCCGGCCGAGGGCGCATGGGTGCTGCGCGGCGACCGCGGCATCACCTATTCCGAGGCGCCGCCCGAGAACTCCACGGTCTCGGAAGGCAAATGGTGGCCGGCCGACTATGCCGGCGAGCCGCTGGTCTCCTTCGCCGACGAGGAGGGCAAGGCGCTCGGCCTCAAGCTCGGCGACACGGTGACCGTCAACGTGCTCGGCCGCAACGTCACCGCCCGCATCGCCTCGTTCCGCCGGATCAACTGGGAATCGATGGGCATCAACTTCGTCATGGTGTTCTCGCCCAACACCTTTGCCGGTGCGCCGCATGGCTGGCTGGCGACGCTGACCGACCGCGGCGCCAGCGCCGCCGACGAGGCGGCGCTGCTGAACGCCGTCACCCGCGCCTACCCGGCCGTCACCAGCGTGCGCGTCAAGGACGCGCTCGACATCGTCAACCGGCTCGTCGGCCAGCTCGCCACCGCGATCCGCGCGGCCGCCGCCGTTGCCCTCGTCGCCTCCGTGCTGGTGCTTTCGGGCGCGCTCGCCGCCGGCAACCGCGGCCGCGTCCACGACGCGGTCGTGCTGAAGACGCTCGGCGCCACGCGCCGCACCCTGATCGCCGCCTTCTCGCTCGAATACCTGCTGATCGGGCTCGCCACCGCCGTCTTTGCGCTGTTCGCGGGCGGCGTCGCGGCCTGGTTCGTCGTCTCGCGCGTGATGAACCTTCCGTCGGCCTTCCTGCCCGAGGTCGCCGTCACAACGATCGCGCTCGCCCTCGTGCTGACCGTCGGCTTCGGCCTGGCCGGCACCTGGCGGATCCTCGGCCAGAAGGCCGCTCCGGTGCTGCGCGAGCTGTAGAAAACCGGGCCGGACCGGATCTACGGTTAACAAACAATCACTTGCGAGGGGACCACTCGCGGCTCACACGCCGTG
>ERZ778021.3817-NODE-3817-length-10276-cov-7.352020_pt1 | contig 10276 bp, 5 predicted proteins | sample MGYA00375751_ERZ778021 | MGnify/ENA primary metagenome ERZ778021 (study PRJEB29350, sample SAMN05389814) | bioreactor metagenome | isolation source: Thiocyanate stock bioreactor | place: South Africa: University of Cape Town | collected 2013-08-29 ... | reverse complement strand
TTTACCGGATATTCCCAACGGGAAACGGTATAAACGCCTTCCACAACAGCACCTTTGTTTATATGGCGCAACACGAAATTATAAGCTTCTTCCGCTTGTGTAGCGATATTGGTCAAAATGCTCTTCTGATCAATAAATTCTTCCGAAGTAGTCCCTTTGAATCTTGCACATTCCACCTTGACAAAAGGAAACAGAGAGCGACGAAGTTCATCATCAGAAAATAAAACTAAAGCATTCGTCGGGTATTCCGTTCCGTTCACCTTTTTGACAAGTTCTAACTTACGAAGGGCTTGCGTATCCAGAGATTCTCCGGTTTTATCCTGATATTCTTGCTTGAAATCCTCAATGTTTAACTCATTTGCAGGCTTATTCATTACCAGTTCACTATCGAATGATATGTTTCGTTTCCTACGCTCCAATTCCGCTATGATCTCGTCATCCGCCAACCTATTAGATGAACCAACCCGAATATATGTCCCTTGCAGTTTTCCCTTGTCTTTCCGATAATAAGGCAACGCACTACCACGATACACCGTCACCCGTATAATATGCTTGTCCTCTTCAGTGAGAAAAGTGATATCAGGCAGGATCGCAGGATAGCAACGATCAAATATAATATTACTGATCTGCTCCTCTATTTTCACAAGCTCTTCATCCGGAAGTCCGACAATCTCCCTCGGATTATTCCGGATACCAATATATAGTTCTCCTCCGGCATCATTTGCAAAGGCTATGATGGTATTTGCCAAATCTGCATTCTCGGGAAGAGTTTCCTTGAACTCTAAGCGCCTGCCTTCGGTTTGTTTTACGATTTCTTTGATGTTCATGTAGAGCTAATTTTCTATCAGGCAAATCAATCCTTCTTCCATTCTAATTAGATTAAAATCAACTCCATAAGCGACGGCATTAAAAGGATAGCCTATTCTCGGCCGTACCTACTCCGGTGCAACTCCATGTCATCCTCATACCATCCCTATAAATTGATAGAGTTGCTCCCGCAAATTATAAGCTTAAGTCTTTATTTATTACAGAAATTTGTTGTCATTGCACCAAATACAACCAAAAACGAATCATCATGGGGACAATACAAAGCGCCTGCCGCACCTTGATCGGCAAACCCTATGAATTATAGTTCCGGCAATTATTCCTTTTCCTTCAGCAACTTCTCCAAAAGTGCGTTTTTTTCTTTCTCCAACTCAACAATACGTTCGTAGAGGGCAGTTTTTTCTTTACTCAATGCGAGAATTTGTTCGATCGGATTATACGTGTTGCTAAAATTTTCATTTGTGCCCGTTATATTACTCACGCTTCCATTTTCAAATGTATTGTTTTCAATAATGAAAGTTACCGGATCTTCCTCCAGTTCCTTGATCAGTTCAGGAGCTACGTTCAGGGCTTTGGCAAACCGCTCGATCACATCGTCGCTGAGCACTTTCCTCTGTTCGTAAGTGGAAATCAACGCCTGACTTAACCCCATCTCGGAGGCCAAGGCTTCCTGTTTTTTCCCCAGCGTATGCCGGAAACGTTTGACGGCGTGCCCGTGATGCGTGTTTCTTGATGTGTGTTCTTTTGTTTCCATATATCTCTGGATATTATTTTGTTACTGCAAATATACAAAAAATAGGACACATTGATAACTATCAACGCAAAAATGATAAGTATCAATATACTTCGTAGCGGATGTTTCATAGAATCTCACTTCCTTTGAATGATTAATCAATTATAGTTAAATTTAAAGAAACACAGTGTCATGGATCCATAACAATATTTAAAATGAATTATTATCTTTGTACCGTAAAATCACGGTACGAAATAATATAGCGCTTTTTTTGGCTTTTATCAAGAATCCGCAAAATTCAAATCTCGAGGCCAAAGAATGGAAGCGCCCTTAGCAATAAGGGCGTGGACATTGTCTTATTCTCGGGATGAGGCCCTTGCGGAGCCCTTGATGAGGAATATTGGCAATCGTCCGCGCCTCTTTTTTATATCCCATGTATATATCATATTTTAATTGAATAAAATTCCGCTATCGGCCATTTTATTTATTGATCAAGGATTAATATTCCACACGCACGATTGCCCGTTAACCGCACCGGGTTTCAGTTCTCTGCAAACTCTTTTCCTCTCTCAGCCGGCATTGGCCGGAAATACCAATTTATTTTTTCATACATACCAACAGGGTTCTTGCCATTTGCAACGGTGTAATACGTAGATATCCACGGTATATGGGGAACAAATATACCTAACAATCAACAAATTACACTGAATAAACCTGTGAAGTTTACTCTAAAACAAATGAAAAATGAAAAGTAAAAAGTTTGAATTTTTGTTACCAATTCTATTTTCAGGATTACTCGTCTTTGTCCATAGCTGCAAGGACGAAACGTATGTTTATCAGCAGGATTCGGATAAAGGTACACCTTTCAATCCCAACCTGCCTGTGGAAATTACCGGATTTATGCCTGATTCGGGCAAAATCGCGGAAAAAGTCGTTATTAACGGATCAAATTTCGGGAATATCGCCAGTGAAGTCAGAGTGTTTTTTAATGATGGATATTCGGATAAAGAAGCATCTGTCATTAGTGTCAACGGTAGTTCTATTTATTGCCTGGCACCCAGATTATCGGGTGGAGACAACCAAATAAAAGTAATCGTGTCGGAAAGTACCGAAACGGTTGCTCCCAAGACCTTTCATTATACCGCCTCCGCGTATGTGTCCTGGGTTGCGGGTATCGGTTTGCGGGACGGTACTGGCGCTTTTTATCAGGACGGGACATTGGCTGAATCCCATTTTCATAAAATAATGGGAATTGTAGCGCTTGGCGATGACCAGATCATGACCTTCGGATCATATGAGTCAATGGCGAATAAGGTCCGCTTTATCTCGGTGAATGATAACAGGGTTATCACCCTGCAAGACGGGGTTTATCTGGGAAAGCCCGCTATCAATGAAGATAAAACTGCGGTATATGCGACGACCTTGAATCCCACCCATACTGTTTACGAATACAGGAAAGATAATGGCTGGATGCCTTACAGGATAGGTGAAATTCCGGAGAGGGGATCGGGTTATGATCATATCCAGAGCATGGTAATGATGGATAAAGAGTATGATCCGGCACAGGAATGGCTCTATTTTTGCCATAAAAGCGGTTATTTCGGGCGTTTTAACATCAATACACAACAAACCGAAGACTTGGGTGAGAACCTTTTTGACCAGGCAGACTATGTCGGTTATCTGGTATATGACAAGTTTAATAACTGTTTCTATCTTTCCCACCACACCAAATATTGCATTTATAAGATCAGTAAGACGGGAGCAACGTGGACAGACGGTGTACGGTCGGATATCTACGCAGGTTCCCCCAGCCAGAGTGCCGTTGTGGATGGAAGCCTGGCAGATGCGCGCTTTAGGGATCCGAGGGGGATGTGTATGGACGACGATGGGAACCTCTATATCTGCGAGTTCAACAACTCGAATGTGATCAGGAAGATTTCCGCTTTGGATGGTTACGTATCCACCGTTGCAGGAACCCTGAATGTAGAGTCGCCGCAAACGAACGGTGATCCGGCAGAAGCGATATTTCTTGATCCGCGCGACATTTCCCATGACGGAAACGGTAATTTCTTTATCGCGGAATGGTGGGAAGCTACCATCAGGAGATATGCAGTTCAATAACCCTATAAGATTAAAAAACATGAAGAAAACATTTTTTATATTGGCTATAATGACACTGTCGTTCAGTTCGTTTGCACAGACCGGGACAGTGAATGTGGCAGGAACCATCATGGATGAACAGGGAGAAACGCTGATTGGAGTATCCGTACAGGTTAAAGGGACCGGAACCGGCGTCGTTACCGATTATGAAGGGAGGTTCCGGATCGAGAATGTTCCCGCCGGGAGTACTTTAGTCTATTCCTACCTGGGATATAAATCACTTGAAATTGCATACACGTCGAGTCAGGAAAGGGTAAGGATCGGGATGACGCCCGATGTGAGTGAATTGGAGGAAGTCGTGGTAACAGGACGGGGCAGCCAGCGCAAGGTCTCGGTAGTAGGAGCCATTACCAGCATACAACCGGACGAATTGCAGGTGCCGGCCACTTCCGTTGCCAATATGCTGGGCGGACGTGTTCCCGGTATTATTTCGGTGACTCGTACCGGAGAGCCGGGAAATGATTTCTCCGAATTTTGGATACGGGGTATCAGCACTTTCGGCGCCAATCAAAGTGCATTGGTGCTGATTGACGGCATTGAGGGTAATCTTAACGACCTCGACCCGGCCGATATCGAAAGCTTCTCCGTGCTGAAGGATGCCTCGGCAACAGCTGTTTACGGTGTCAGGGGAGCCAATGGCGTTGTGGTTGTAACCACCAAGAGAGGGAAAGCAGGAAAAATGCGGATCAATTTCAAATCCAATTCTACCTATTCCTATTCGCCCCGTATGCCGGAGTACGCCAACGCCTATCAATATGCCTTGTTGGCCAATGAGGCCAGGATCGTAAGAGGAAATAATGCGCTGTACACACCAACTGAGCTGGAACTGTACCGGACAGGACTTGATCCCGACTTATATCCGGATGTGAGCTGGAGGGATGTCATTTTAAAAGACCATGTCTGGAATACCCAGCACCACCTGAGTTTATCAGGTGGAGGGGAAGCGGCGCGTTATTATGTCAGTTTGGGAATTCTCAACAATGAAGCTTTATTCAAGCAGGATGCCTCTTCTCCTTTTAGTGCCAATGTGGACTATCGCAAATATAATTTCCGGGCGAACGTGGATGCCAATGTAACCCGTTCAACCACGCTTTCGCTCAATATGGAGACCGTTTTCGTTTCACAAAACGCTCCCGGATTCGGGGATGATAACAATGCCCTTTGGACAGCCCAGGCCAATTTGCCCCCCAATATCGTGCCTGTTCGTTATTCCAACGGCCTATTGCCGGCTTATGGTGTAAATGCAGACCAAATGTCACCCTATGTGCAACTGAACTATACCGGCTACAAAGCGATAGAGCGTTATACGACAAAAACGAATCTGACGCTAAATCAGGATCTGGGCATGTTTGTCGAAGGACTATCCGTACAAGGGCTTTTTTCATTGACTGCAAACGGTTCACATACCGTTCTGAATTCAATGACACCCGATTTGTATTTTGCCAACCCGAAGACGGGACGCAACAACGACGGTTCTCTTCTGACCGAAAGAAAAGTGACCAAACAAGATTTGACATCGGTACAGTTATCTTCTTCCGACAGGCAATATTATTTTGAAGGGCAGGTAAATTATAATCGTGTTTTTAACGTAGATCATCGCGTTACGGGCTTAATCCACGCTTATCGCCAGGATGCGAAAAACAGCGGATGGGGCGATGGAATTTTTGTAACCATTCCTCAACGCTATCAGGCTTATTCCGGTAGGGCCACTTATTCATATAAAGACACCTATATGGTCGAAGGTAACATTGGATATACCGGTTCGGAAAATTTTAATAAAGACAGGCGTTACGGCACGTTCCCTTCCATTGCATTGGGATGGGTCCCGACACAATATCAATTGATTAACGAAAAATTACCTTTTCTCAATTATCTTAAATTTCGCGGTTCTTACGGACAGGTGGGTAACGACCGTCTGGTAGATAATAATGGGAACAAAGTCCGCTTTCCTTACCTTACCATCGTAGAGGGTATCAATTCCGGCATCTGGGGAGGAACCGCTATTGGAGAAACCCAGAGCGGAGCCGTAAATATGGAATGGGAAACGACGACGAAACTGGATTTGGGGATTGACGGCAAATTGTTCAATAACAAAATTGATTTCACCGTGGATTTTTATCGTAACAAAACCACCGGAATTTTCCAGAAACGTGAAAGTATTCCTCTTGAATCGGGGTTGAATGCAACGCTTCCTTATGCGAACATCGGGTCCATGAAAGCATGGGGTGTGGACGGGAATGCTTCTTACACGCAGGAAATAAATAAAGATATGAGTTTTATCGTTCGGGGAAATTTAACGTTAGCTCGTAACGAAGTGGATTACTGGGAACAATCGGGGGTAAATTATCCTTACCAGTCCTACAGCGGCGTTCCGTATGGTGTGTTGCGCGGTCTGATCGCAGAAGGTTTGTTTAGGGATGAAGAGGATATCATCAGCAGTCCTAAACAGACATACATGGAAAATGTATTGCCGGGCGATATCAAGTATAAGGATGTAAATGGCGACGGGGTGATAGACGATGATGACATTGTGCCACTCTCATATTCGAATATACCCCAGATTCAATATGGCTTTGCACTGGAATTCAACTATAAGAATTTTCGTATCAGTACCCTGTTTGAAGGAGTGGAAGATGTGCAATATTTTTTCGGCGGAAACGGTTATTATCCTTTTTCAGGAGGTTCTACGGGGAACCTGTTGGCAATTGTTACTGATCAGGCAAACCGATGGACACCGGCGTCCCATTCGGGTAATCCCGCTACGGAAAACCCGAATGCCCGGTTTCCCCGCTTGACTTACGGGGAAAACCTGAACAACAATCGTGCCTCCACTTTTTGGTTGGCTGACGGAAGTTATCTCCGTATAAAAAATGTGGAATTGTCCTATAATTTACCCCGGAAATGGATGCGACAATCAAAAGTTTTTGAATCGGTTACATTGAGCCTGATGGGGGAAAATCTGCATGTGTGGGACAAAGTGAAGCTCTGGGATCCGGCACAGGCATCTGATAATGGTGCTGTCTACCCGTTACAACGGAAATATACGATTCAATTGTACGCAACTTTCTAAAATAGAACACAATGAAAAAAATAAGACAAAATATCAATAGAATAATGCTGCTCTTGGGTACCTTTATACTGTGTACCATGCAGTTTTCATGTGCGGATTTTCTTGATGTGGATGATTATTTCAGGAATACAACCCAGCTCGATTCTATCTTTCAGCGCAAAGAACTGGTGGACCAGTATATCAGAGGAGCCGCCAGTTATCTCCCCAACGAGGGGAATTTGTGGACAAATGCTCCTAATCCGTTCCAGGGTGCATCGGATGAGAATTTCACCTCGTTTAATGACGGCAGGCATGCCGCTATCAAGCTTCTGCTTGACGAGATTACGGCGTTTAATAATGAATTTAATAACTACGCCAATTATTATACGGGTATCCGGAAAGCATCCATCGTTTTACAGCGAATAAATGAAGTTCAGGATATTTCCGACCTGGACAGGCGGGATTTTATGGGCAGGTGTTATTTCTTGCGGGGCTATTATTACTATCAGTTACTCCTGCAATATGGCCCCGTGCCTATCATGCCCGACCAGGCGATAGCCGTGGATGCTTCTGTGGAAGAAATGTCGAAGGAGAGAGGTACTTACGACGAATGCATAGAACATATTTGTGAGAATATGAAAATGGCCTCCGACCTCTTGTATTCCGAAAGGGCTTCCGACGAAATAAGCATTCCGACGAAAGGCGCTGCATTGGCCGTAATCTCACGTGTCCGGTTATACTCCGCCAGTCCCTGGTTCAACGGCGGAAGCGGCGGATTATATGCGGATTGGAAACGAAAAAGCGACGGTGCCCACTTTATCAGCCAGAACGTCGATAATGAGAAATGGGGAAAAGCAGCAGTAGCTGCCAAACGGATCATTGACCTGGGATTGTATGAACTCTACATATCCCCCAGGAAAAGCGACACGAAAGCACTGCCGGAGGTGGTGATGAACACGTTCAATACCCGTCCTATCGGGCAATTCAATCCGGGTGTCATAGATCCTTTCCGCTCTTATTCCGAGGTATTCAGCGGGGATGTTTCCGTTTCCATGAACGACGAGATCATTTATTCATGCAGGCCTACCCAGAGCGGTAAAGATTCGCCGGCGGGTATTGCCATGCCTGCACTGATGGGTGGTATGAATGGATTGAACCTGACTCAGGATGTAGCAGATGCTTTCTATATGGAAGACGGGGCATCGTATTCCCAACCCGACGCGGCACATGAAGCAATCGGGGTTGCAAAGAGTTTTTCGGGCTATACACTGTCGGGGAATGCGGCAAGAATGCACAACAATCGGGAAATGCGTTTTTATGTCACTATAGGATTTAACCACTGTATCTGGCCCAATGCTTCTTATACAGGTTCAAGCAACCTTAAGAATCTTGAAGTACAATATTATGCCGATGGGAATGCCGGCCCACCCGCCAATTTTGCTGTGGATTACAATCATTCAGGATATACACTGAAAAAATACGTGAATGCGGAAGATATTATCACAAACGGCTCCATTCGCCCGAAATCGTTTCCCATTTTCAGGTATGCTGAAATTCTGCTGAACTATGCCGAAGCGCTGAATGAATTGGAAGGGAGTTACAGTGAAGATGGAATCCAGGTAACAGGCAGGGATGAAAATGAAATTCTGGACGCATTCAATCAAATTCGTTACCGCGCAGGTTTACCCGGATTGACGACACTTCCGGGTCAGACACAGATGCGCGATCTGATTAAAAAAGAACGGCGGATTGAATTTGTTTGCGAAGGTCACCGCTATCATGATCTGCGTCGTTGGGGAGATGCTTATGCTGCCTACAACCGCCCCGTATTGGGTATGAATATCAAGGCAAGGAGAGCTGAGCGCCAGGCATTCTATACAATTACGACATTGACTGACGATAAGGCGCGAAGGTATTTTGATTATAAAAACTATTTTTATCCCATACCCAAGACTGCTTTGGATAAAAATGACAAGTTAGTGCAAAACCCCGGATGGTAAACGCTTTAATATATAATCGTATGAAAAAAAATAAATTATGCATATTCTTTTCGATGCTGATTGCAATAACATTTTCGGCATGTGAAGCAGATGATCCAATGGCTTCGGAACAATATCGGAAAGAAATTTACATTGTTGGAGCATATAATAATGTTTTATCTTTCGATCTTCCTTATGGTGAGAATCAGGACGCTTTTATCTCCCTCACAGTGAGCGGAACCTTGAAAATCGACCGTGATGTAAATATTACCCTTAAACACGATGACGATATCATTAGTTGGTATAATGATAAGTATATGCTTGATGCCCCGGTGAAATATCAGCAATTAGAACCCGGGGCCATTCATATTCCTTCATGGACAACTACTATCAAGGCTGGGGATATCTATGCCCATTTGCCTTTTACTGTCAGTAGTACCGGGTTGCATTGCGATTCGCTTTATGCCGTCACTTTTGCGATAGAATCGGTTTCCGATTATATGAGATCGGGGCAAGATACAACGTTGATCTTAACGTTAAATCTGACCAACGAATTCTCAGGCGTTTACCAGATGGAAGCGGCAAAAATAACGTTGGTAGAGGATGAAGAAGGTCAATGGAGTGAGATAGGTCTGCCTGTTCCGGTCGTTACTCTACGTACATTAACGGCGGTCTCAGCCGATACGGTGCGTTTCTTCCATGAAAAAGAGAAAGAAACATTGAGCGAGTATAGTAATTCCTGGAATCCGGGTGAAGATTATTTTAATGCGATAAATAATTTTTGTATTCAATTCGGCAAAGTTGCAGGTACAAATACTTTTACCGTGGAGCCCTGGGGGGTGATGGACATTATAGACGGAGAAGCGATATTCAGCAATAATATGTTCACCTTCTGGTATGATTACATGCAGGGGACTACCCGCTATCGCATGAAAGGAACATTCAGGAAATAGGGATATTTTTGAAGAAGAACCCGGTTCCAAAGGTTCTGAATATCACTGAATATGGACGAATTTGCATTGTCAAATTCCTAAAATTTATCAATAATAAGGGTGCAATGTTCTTTCTTTGCAGGTATTTTTACCTGAAATCAAGCACAAAAAAGCCCTGATAATCAATATGTAAAATTTGATTATCAGGGCTTTAATTACTTGGCGGTATGGACGGGACTCTATTTATTTTCTATTATTTTTCAATAGTTTCTAATAATTGTTGAATATCAATAGTATATGAAATTTTATTTTCTTGAATTATTTATAATTTCGAATAGTTTTTGTAGATGTGCAACACAAATGCAACACAATAAATTTAGCGGTATGGCAAATTTATATTATCCCTACATCAAACCCAATTACGTCTCCAGCGATGGAAAAACGCCGTTGTAGCGATATAACTACAACCGGACAAAGCGAACGCTTATTTCTACTGGATATAACATCAAGCCTGACCACTGGGATGAAAAAAAACGATGGATAAAACGTGCATGTTCGCAATTTGATGATATTGATTCCGCTTTGACAAAGATAACTT
>ERZ778021.3816-NODE-3816-length-10287-cov-4.547205_pt1 | contig 10287 bp, 7 predicted proteins | sample MGYA00375751_ERZ778021 | MGnify/ENA primary metagenome ERZ778021 (study PRJEB29350, sample SAMN05389814) | bioreactor metagenome | isolation source: Thiocyanate stock bioreactor | place: South Africa: University of Cape Town | collected 2013-08-29 ... | reverse complement strand
CGCGATACGCCGCATCGCGCGACGCGCTCACCACCACGTGCACATTGCAGATCGTGACGTAGCGGCTTTCGCGCGCATGCGCCCAGCCGAGCAGGCGGGCCATCGCGGCGTCCCACGACAAGGCATCGATGTTCGCGCCCAGCACCGAACCCGTTGAACGCATATCCTCGTTGTTCATTGTTTTTTCTCCCGCTGCTCAACCAGTACGCTGCCGTATATCTCCATCAATCGCCGGTAATTCACCTCAGCCGAGAATTCCGCTTCATATTGCGCACGGGCGTTACGCCCCATCTCTGCCATCCGTTCACGGTTCGCCAGCGACCACGCCAGTTTGTCGGCCAGATCACGCGGATTACCCGGATCGAAGAGCAAGCCGGTTTCTCCATCACGCATGATGTCCGCCAGCGCGCCGATGCGGCTGGCGATCACTGGCAAGCTGCAGGCAAAAGCCTCGGCAATCGTGCGTGGGAAATTTTCGTAACAGATGCTTGGCACCACCAGCGCCAGCGCGTGGCTCATTTCTCCACGCACCGCCTCGCCCGGCAGGCTACCCAGACGGGTCACCCCAGCCACACCATCCAGCAGCCCTGCTTCGGGGCCATCCCCCGCCACCCTCAACTGAGCATCTGGCAGCAGCGCCATCGCCGCGGCCAGCGTGGACACACCTTTCTCAACCGATAGCCGCCCCACAAACAGCAGGCCCGCCCGCGACGCGGGCGCAGGGGCATCAAAATCCACAAAATTGGGCTTCACCACCACGCGCTCGGCCGGCAGGCCGCCTTCGATGAACTTGCTCCGGCAAAACTCATTCAACGCGATGTAACGTGCCACCTTGTTGCGATATGTACCCAGTCCCCGATGCAGGACCAGCATCGCTCCCAGCACCCCCGAGGCCGCAGGTGAGTCGCGATAGCAGCGCCGTACCACGCCTCGCCATGGCACATGCCCCAGACAGTCCTCGCACACCCGGCCGCCACGCATGAACAAGGCATTCAGGCACATCAGCCGAAAGTTATGCAGCGTCTGCACCACCGGCACGCCGGCACCCCCGGCCGCCCAGTAGAGCGAAGGCGAAATGAGTGGAAAGGTATTGTGGATATGGATGATGTCCGGCCTGAAGCGATCAATCAGCGCCACGATCTCCTGCGTGGTGCGCGACGACCACAGCGTTTGCTGCGCCACGGAAAGAGAAGCAAGCCCCGCGATGTCGTCGTTGTGGCGAAAATAGGTTTCTACCTGATGGCCATGTGATTCGAGCAGCGCGATTTCCTCTGCCACAACCGAGTCCTCGCCACCCTTGTGTTGGTATGCGTTATGGACGAAGAGCACGCGAGGCGTCATGTTCAATTTGATATCACCCCGGTAAAGAACGGCTCATCCGGGCCGATCGACAGCCCGCCCACCCCTGGCATTTCATACGCACGCAAGTTGAAATCAAACCGCTCGAACCGGGAAAAAGTCCTGGGAAGCACAAGCGAAAACTCGGGCCGCTCGAAAACAATGGGCACGCGACCTGCCTGGCGCACCCCCTTGACCACGCCGGTCGCCCCACGGAAATCCACACTGTCCGGATCAAAGACGAATCCCGAATTGGCCGACTTGCCTGCTGCGAATACACGAATGTTGCGGCTGTCCAGCACGCTATTTCCATCGACTGCGGTCAGCGAAACAAATCCGAACTGGCGTCGCGGAAAGCGAAGCGCAATCCCCCCGGCGAATTGCACGTCCCCCTCCAGAACCCCTGCAACAACCTTGCTGCGCGGGGCGTCGACCAGCAGGCGCGGCAAGGAGCGGTCCAGTGCGGATGCACCGATGGCTGAACCCTTGCTGCGGGGCACCCGCTTCGTTTTCGTCACATTCTGCTTTGCGTCCCCCGACCAGGACAGTCGAATCGGTTGGGCTAGCGAAGCCAGGTTCATCTCTGCCATCACGTACTTGGCGTCCCCGCCACACGCGCGCGACAGGGCGCAGTATCCGGGCGCCGGCCCAAAAATCTGCGTTTGATTGAACGGGTACGTTCGTACTTCCGTGTCCGACGATAATTCCCCGCTCAAGAAAACCAATCCGGCCGCAGCCCACGCGGCAACCGTGACTTCGTCGCCGCCATGGTGCAAACCGACATACACACCACGCGGCGCGGAATCCTGCGGATCGGACGGAATCGGCAAGGGCTTCTCGCCGTATCGGGGCGTTTCACCGGGCCCATCTGCATAGATCGCCCAAGGCTGGCCATAGGTATACAAAAAAAGCGCGTCCCAATTCTGCATGCCAGCCAGATAAAGAAGTGCCCACGGCCACTCGACTCGATATGGATACGGCCTGAAGAAACTGTTCTCATATACGACGGTTGGCTTGCCCTGCACCGCGCCGTAGTTGAAGTTGTAATAGACAGGGCTCGCCAGATTCAGGCGAAAGGGAAAAAACGGGCTGCTCTTGTTTTTGTCCAGCGGCGTCTGGTAAGCCCCGATCGCCGAATAATCCCCGGCCGAATAAGCCGCCCGCGCAACCAACAGAGGGTCACCCGCCTGGGTTGAATACGTTATCGGCTGAACCGCGATGCCTTTCCCCGCCGGCACCATTCCGCGCGCAACACTCTCCAGGCGCCGACTGACTGCCACGAAACGGTCGAACACGAACTTGCGATATGCAGCATGTACCGTCGAATGCGCGCGATCCCAGTCACGGTCATAAACCGGCAGGCCCCGATCGCCTTCCCCCTCCGCCTGCTTCCAGTGAGCATTCCACTGTCGAGTCAATTCACCGCGCAGAAACGCGGGCAAACTGGACACACAGCTTTCGCGCAGCGCACAGTGCACGAACTGGCTTTCGTTCGCGAGTTCCCACCCCGAAAAAACCGTCTCATCGGCATAGGGCCGCTGCGTGTAGGGATTCACATGACTCAGGTAATTGCGGATATGGGCAGCCAGCATGGCCTCCCAGCGTTCCGACAAATAGGGGGCAATACCGTGCAACCTGCGGATCTCGCTCTCACTCGCCTTGGGGCCCAGAATGGCCCGGATTTCCGGATCGGGCCAAAAGCGAATTGCGCCGACGTCCAGGTAATGCAGCGCCGGATTCTGGACAAAAATGCCCTTGCGCTTTAGTTCAGCGATGAAGAAGTCATAGCGGTCCAGCAGCGACCCATCGCCCGTCCGTGCCTCACTCAAACGCCGTTCGGGCAATGAGCGCGCATCATAGAACGTGCCCTGAGTGGGCCAGAGACGGACTGCGTTCACCCCCAGCCGAGCCATCCGATCAGTCAAATGACTTATTTCGGAATAGGATGGGAAAGCCCCTGCCTGAAGATTAAATCCCCAGAAGCGGACTCGCTGATCACCTAGAAAGAAGTGCCCGTTGCGGGCAACCACATAGGATGCGGGACTGGGTTGTGGCACTGCCGGGGAAGCCACGCCCGCATCCGCAGAAATCGCCAAAGCTGATGGCGTGTGGCAGGTCGCCATCAGCAGGACTGACAGCAGAATTTTTCGAAAGCACAGCATCGTTAAGCTAAGACACCCGCCACGCTTGGGCCGTGTTTTGCGAAGTGCTCGACAACAACATTCCCCGACGTTTATCCGCGTAAAGAAACTCCAGTACGACAAAGAGATAAAGCAGTAACGCGCCAATGATCAATAACTGTCCACTTATATTCGGTGTCAGCATGCCGAAGGTCCAAAGCATGATGACCCAAGCAGTGACACAGCGGAAAAAACCTGGGCTCGTGTAACCGGACAGCGCCCTGAGCAGATACAGCGTTCGCAGGAGGAAGATCACCAGCAACAGCGTCGCCAGAACTCCCCCATTGATCTGGGTCTGCACAAATTCATTATGTGCATGAACAGCCCTGAAATACGATGCCGAAGCACCACTTGCCATAATGTCATTTAACTTTTTGGGGCCCGCTATATATCCATGCCCAAGCAAAGGCGCCTCTTCAACCAGTACTCGTGAAGCCTGCCAGACCTCGGTTCGCTCCGAAGCCGTTGTCAGACTAGTAACTGATCCGCCACGCGCCAGAATGCGTGCAACGGAGTCGATGAACAGATCCTTCGTCGCCCATCCCAGCGCCGTCACGAAGACCATTGCGATGATCACAAAAAAGCGGCCCTGCATCGTGCGTGGCCTCAAGTAGAGGTAAAAAGCGATGGCAACAGCGAATCCGGCCCAAGCGCCACGGGAATAGGTGGCCACCATGATTCCAAGTGCCAACATCATCCCAAAGCGGAAAAAGCGTGGCTTACGCTCCAGAAAGTAAAAAAAGGCCATACCTGCCAGAACTCCAAGCGTATTTGGATGCGCAAAAGGGTTCTGCAAACGGCGCAAGCCGCTCTGGTCAGCGTGATAAATCCAATTTGGAAAGATTGGCAGCATCACCACGGTGATCACTAGCATGAACAGCAACACGGCAAATGCCACCCGTAACAACCAGTTCTGTCTCTCACTGGGATTGACCGGTGCACGCACCACGATTGCGGCAATCAGGAACAGCAGCAGGCCCCATTCCGCAAGGCGATACAAAGAAAGCAGGAGATCCTGGCCGCGAAGCACCAGCAATGCATCGACCACATACCAGCCAAAAATCAGCAAGGGCAACGTAAAAAGCGGCTTCACACTCGGCATGGCTGCCGCCTGCCTACGGCTGATGTTGAAATAATTGAAAACAAAACCCAGGCCTACCAGAAAAAACATCGCTATGCGGCCGATAGACTGTGGATTGAACAAATCAGCCTTGGTAATGCCGCTGGTGTCGAAGGCCACAATCGCCGGCATGTTGGCGACCCATACCCAGAACAGCAGCAGGTACAAGGCAAGCTGCCCGTTCCCCATGGCGACATGGCGTGCCCAAGCGTACCCCCCCGCAATAATGGCCAGGACAACAACGATAACCAACAGCAGAATGGCCAGAGGGGGAATCAGCGCAGCCAGCAATCCCAGAAAAACCGCTACAAACGAGACGACCAGACCACCTGCGAGCCAGCCCAAAACACTTGACCAATTGATACTCAGCATATGGATACACTCCGTTCAATTCGCTGGCAGGCAGTGCATATCCGCCAACGAAAAGGGGCCGCACCAGGCGAACACGCGATGTAAGTAACAAATGAGATATGCATTTACCACACCGCCAGTGACTGGTTTTGCAGCAGATGTTCGAGCATGCGACAGCGCATGACCTGCTGGTGCGCGACGGCTGCATGTCCTTCGCTGGCACCAACGGCCAGCACGCGCAACAGATACACCGTGATCAGGGACCGCTCATGGCCAGCCATCATGGACAATCGCTTAGCGTATTCCTGCGCAGCAGGCTGGCTGAAAACCGACAGCAGCGATGTCAACACCTGTCGAGGGCCACGCCTTCCCACCAGGGCTTCGGTCTGAAAACAGAAATGCAGCGCATCGAGCCAGGGCAAGCCCTCTAAACGGGCGTGCTCCCAATCAAGTACAAAGACCTCCTCCATGCTACTGGCACGGATGTTCCACGGAGCAAAATCACCATGCTCGATACACGTCCGAAAATCCGGGCCAGGTTTGGCGCGCAGCGCAGCCAGCGCGGCTGCAATCACGTGGCCCAGTTCAGGATCGTCCTGTAATGGACGGGTCTCCGCTTCGATCTGATTGACCATGACAGACCATTCGAGCTTGCGCTCACCGACCAATCTCGACAGAAATGCAAAATGCACCGAATTCAGAACATGCGGAATGGATTCGTCCGGGCCTGCGGTCTCCACCAGGAAAAAACCGCTTGCGTCGGCCAGTTCGCCGTGTGCAATCAACTGGGGAGCGGACTGTCCAGCCGGGGTTGCAGCCAGCGCAGAAAGCACCGCGCACTCGTTACGCAGTTTCTCCACAGCATCAGGCAACCGTGCAAGCCTGGCATAGGCAAGCGTCCCGCCGCCTGCGTCCATGAGCTTCAACGTCAGCTTGGAGCAAGGCCCCGGTGCGCCAATCAGCACGCCGATGTTTTCAGGTGCAGCACCCGGAACGGCGGCCAGCACTCGTTCCAGACCCGGACACCATTCGTCCAGTGCATGCACGGGCTCGACCCATCCCAGACGGGCACGCCACGGCAGGGTTCGCGCCAGCGATAACCTGTAAAGCCGTCCCGTCCAGCGCGACGGGTAATACATACTCAGCGCGGAATACATCAGCTGCTTGTTGCCCAGGGGCAGCACCAGATAAGGGCTGCCATCTCCGCGCCGCAACATCAGGTGTTTCGGGGAGGGCTCAGGTGTTTGCGAACTTGTCGCAATGTTGCGCAGCCACAGCAGATAAACCAGCGCGGCCACCTCGCCCGCCACCAGCGCAAACATGATGCCACGATCCGCCAGCCAGTTGACCGTCAGCAGCGCAAAGGCCACCGCCACCACGGCCCACCACAAGCTGGCATGGGCTAGCACCAGGGTGTTGCCGAGGGCGCGGTGATAGTAAGCCACCATGCGGTAGCCATGCCCAAACAGGTAATACAGCGCCTGCAGCACTACCAGAATGGCAAAAGGCCGGTATTCCTCGCCATAAAGAAAGACGATCAGAGGCTCATCCACCAACAACAGGCCGAGGGCGAAGAGACTCAATGCCAGGATACCTGTCCAGGCGATCCGCCCCAGATATGCCACCAGCGCGCCACGCCCAGCATCCCGCAGGCGCAGCGCGGAGCGCACCGGGACGATGTTGTCCATCCACTGGAACAATACATTGACGGGACCCAGCAGGTTCTGGGCGGCGCGGATAGCGCCCGCCGCGTGCGGGCCGACCATGCCAGTTCCCAACAGAATCACGCCCTGCGACCCCAGCCATTGCAGTTGCCAGGACGCAAAGAAATCGCGGCTTGCACGTGAATAGGTTTTGACGACTTATACCGCTGCCGGCAAATCAGGCCACAATCCCGCCTTGATCAAAGTCATCACAGCCGAGCAAGAAAAAGCTGCGGCCATCGTCCACAGGGCCGCATCCACATCGAGGGCCGCCTGCGAACTTAACCAGACCAGGATGCCGAGTTGCCCGCCATACGCAATGGCATCACTGAAAAAAACCTGCCTGTTGCTGGTCTGCACATAAAGTGCCCTGCGCATCCAGTCCTGCATCTGGAATGCAGCCATGGCCGCAGCCAAGGGCAGGGCCAATTGGCCAACCCCCAGATGTGGAGAAAATATTCCCAGTACCCAGGCCAACCCCAGCACCCCCAGCAGGGTGATCAACAGCACCAACAGCGTATAACCCATGAATCCGCGAATCATGCGCTTTTGCTCGCGCTTGTCATGCTGCGCGGGTACGGCCGTCATCATCGGCGAAACCACCAGGGAAGCCTGGAATGTGTTCGCATAGAGCAAATACATCTGTGCGATCACATACGCGCCAAAGGCCTCGATGCCCAGCGTTCTCGCCAGCACGATGCCGGTGAGAAAGTTGGAGCCGCTGACCAGAACCTGATCGGCCAAAGACCAGACGTGGGAATCGGAAGGAGGGATATGCCTTTTGGAGTTCAATCGATGCTCACGCCACTTGCCGGGCCTCTTCAAGCGGGCCGTAAATCTGCTCCACGACAGCATCCCACGATGATGCTTCTACCTTGGCCCTAGCCCCCTTACGCAAGCGATCCATCAACGCGGGGGATTGAGCAATTTCAATCAGTCCGTCCGCCAGACGATGAACCACAGCGGCTTCGTCGAGTCCTGCCACTTCAACCGCACACCCACAGGTCTCATCCACCATCACACCCGGTCCGCCAAGTTTCAGGCACACGACGGGTATGCCATGCTGCATAGCCTCCAGCACCACCATGCCCCCGGAATCGTGCAGGCTGGGAAACAACAGAACATCGTGATTGCGGTACACGGCTGTGAGTTCGGCCTGGTTAACCCAAGGCACCCAGTCGATGCTGTTTTCTATGCCCTGTTGCCTCGCCAATTGGCGCCAGCGTGCTTCGTCCGGTCCGCTACCAATCATGGAGAGTCGTGCGGCGGGATACTGTTTAAGAAAGCTTGCGAAGCTGGCCAAGCCAAGATGCATTCCTTTCCAATAAAGGAAGCGCCCCAGATAAACAACACGTGGCGATGGCGCAACGCGCGCCACACGTTTCTCGCCAACTTCATGGCCATCCAAGGCAATGGCCAGTTTGATCTGCGTTTTGGGCCAATAGCATTTGGGCACCAGATTCCGGGTTTGCGATGAAGTGACAAAGATCGCTTCGGCCTGGGCGAATGTCCGCCACATCAGCGGATCGAATTTCACCAGTGCATTGGCTACGTCGCGCACGGCATCCAGCAGCCATCCCCTCCAGCCGTAGCCGGCGCGCAAGCGCCACGGCGCGCGTTCTCCACCCGCCACGGGGCCAAAAATGAAAGGGATGCCCAACCCGCCCATGAAGCTGGGCTGTCTTACGCTCACGAAGGTGACGTGGTGCACGCGATCGAATGGGCGCTCTGCATGCTTTTGTTTCGCGACCTGGTATGCCCCCCACTGCCACAGCAGGTAGTAAAGGTGGACGCCGCGCCCGCCTTTCTTCCACCAGCTCGCCCATTTCGGCAGATCGTAGTAGATGAAATGCAGGCGATCGCGGATGGCGGAGTCGAACCGCTGGAATTCCGGCTCGATGGTTTTCTGGTTGTTGCGCCGGGTCAGCACCCAGACTTCGTGGCCCCGCCGCGCCAAAGCCAGCGCCCAGTTCCAGCCTACGCCGGGCTCAGATCCCTTGCCGGGTTCGCAGGCATAGGCGGACAGCAGGATGCACAACGGCTTGCGCACGGCATCGCTCATTGCCAGGTCCCTATCCGGCGTTGCACGCGCGCGCCCAGGTAGTCGAGCGGCACCTTGACGGCTTCGGTCAGCGTGTCATCCAGCGAGCGCCCGGTGTCGATGAGGCTCGCGCCCAATTTGTATGCCAGCTGCCGGTAATCGCGAGAAAGGTTTTGCGCCGCCTCCAGGGTGATTTCGCCTTTTCTTGCCACCAACGCTTCGGGCTGCGCGTGCAGGATGAGCCAGATATCCGGCCGGGGCACCAAGCCCGCGGCCCAGCGCTGCAGAAAGCTGCCGCGCGGCAGCCGGTAGCGGGCCGGGTCGACTAGCATGTCATGGTAGTAGCGGTCGAACACCACCAGGCTCGAACGAACCTTGGCGGGATACACCCAGCGCAGCCAGCCCATCCAGTAGTCGACGATGAAGACGCCGACTTTTGCGGCGCTGGCAAGATGGCCGCGCGGTTTCTGGCCATGGGGGTCGGTGACGACCGCACCGCCGGAAGCGGCGCCGAAATGTGGCCGCAGGTGATAGCGGATCACCCGCCGAAAAGCCGGTGCGAGTTCGCGTTCGAGATGTTCGATCACGGTGGTCTTGCCGCTGCCATCCGGCCCCAGCACGGCAATCACCAGGCCGGTCGGCCGCAGGATGCGGCGCAGCCGACGCAGCCATTCCAGGCCTCGGCTGGCGATCCGCTCCCCCAGGGTTTCCCTGGAAAGATTGCCGGCAAGCATGCGCTGCAGCTCGCTTCGATTCCGCGCAAACCATGCGACATCGCGCGCGGCTATCGCGTTGCCGAGCCCATCACGCATGGATTCCGGAGCAAGTCGCGCAAGCACGGCACGGCAGCCCGCAGGGTCTTCAGCCAACAGGTCGGCAAGCTGGTCGAGATGGCGCGATTCGACCAGCGCTTTGTCGACGCGCTTGACGACGTAGTAATCGAATTCAACGGCGGCGGCGGGAATCCAGAATCCCGCCTGCGCCTTGCGACGGGTAGTGAGTACCACGTCGCCACGTAGTCTCAGGCGACCATTGCTACGAAAATTGAAAGCTGAATCCGGGTGTAAATAAGCAACTCGGTTGCCCAGTTTTCTTGCGATTATGTAGTTGCAGGCTGTGATTCCATGTTGGACGATTTGAACCAACTGCGTTCCAGCTACGGCGCCCAAACCGTTGAGCAGTGCGGGCAAGCGCGTGAAATCCGCCTCGGACACCATGAAGTCGATGTCCGAATCGATGCGGTCGGGATAGCCCTGGTAGCCGGACAGGATCACATAGGCGATGCCATGCGATTCGAGCACGGCGCAAAAGTCGAGAAACATCTGCCTGCGCACGGCATCGATAGTGCCCGGAGACGCCCCATGAGCCTGGGCTTGCGTGGGCGCAGCCTCAACCAGCTGGTTCACTTCAACAATCCGGCCTGAAAATCCCGATACGCCACAGCCAGACCATCCTGCATGCGGGTGTGGGCTTTCCATCCCATCGCGTGCAACCGCTCCACGTCCATCAGCTTGCGCGGGGTACCGTCGGGCTTGGTGGCGTCGAATTCGAGCT
>ERZ778021.3812-NODE-3812-length-10300-cov-3.041191_pt1 | contig 10300 bp, 6 predicted proteins | sample MGYA00375751_ERZ778021 | MGnify/ENA primary metagenome ERZ778021 (study PRJEB29350, sample SAMN05389814) | bioreactor metagenome | isolation source: Thiocyanate stock bioreactor | place: South Africa: University of Cape Town | collected 2013-08-29 ... | reverse complement strand
TCATAATACATCGAGCCAGGCGAGCCATAATCCGCCCAGTTAACAACGCCAGCCACGCCTTCGCAGTCTGTCAAAATAACGATTTTCATGAGATTCAAATTCCTATTGAGAATAAAAGTACTTTATCATTATCACTTGCTCCTGTTTGAATTTGGTATGCTATTTTTCATGAAGCAAAAACCAATTCGATTATGGCCCGACGACGCGCCCGGCGCTTTGGGTCAGGAACCGCAAGACATCCCTACTCTAACGCCATACTTTCCCGACGTAAAATCCACAACTGGCGCGGCGATTATGGTTTGTCCCGGCGGCGGTTATGGACATCTCGCGCCACATGAAGGCGAAGATTATGCGCTGTTCTTGAATACACTGGGAATCACTGCTTTCGTGCTGCAATATCGTTTGGGAAATGATAATTATCGCCATCCGGCAATGCTGCAAGACGCAGCGCGTGGCTTGCGAACTATTCGCGCTAATGCCAACAAATGGGACATTGACAAAAATAAAATCGGCATTATGGGATCATCCGCAGGAGGTCATTTAGCGGCAACATTGCTCACGCATTATGATGAAGGAAATCCCAATTCCAATGATCTAGTAGAACGTGAAAGTTCGCGTCCCGATCTGGGAATTCTCTGTTACGCTGTAATCACAATGGGCGAAAACGGGCACGCCGGTTCAAGGCAAAATTTGCTCGGTGAAAATCCAACGCCAGAACTCATAAAAGTACTTTCTAACGAACTACACGTCAACGCCCAAACGCCGCCGTGTTTTCTCTGGCACACCTGGGAAGACAAAGGCGTGAAATTAGAAAACAGTTTGGATTTTGTTGCTGTGCTACAACGTCACGATGTGCCGTTCGATTTTCACGTTTATCAAAAAGGCGCACACGGTTTAGGATTGGCCGACAAACCACCTTTTACAAACGTTCATCCTTGGGCACGCGATTTGGAATTCTGGTTACGGGAACAACATTTCGTATTGTAAAAGTACTTTTACTTCTGCAGTAACAGCATCCCAGGATCTGTGGACACGACTGGTAGCAATGGCTTGTAAAATAATACTCTCACTGGACTTGATATTTCGAGCGACCAAATTTCAGCATGAGAAGCCTCCTCGCGAGTTGCGGAAATTGGTTGTGGCGAGTTGATGTGATCGTCACGAACCACTTCCTTGCCGTGAGAATCCGTAAGTACCGCTACAGCATTGTCATCAGGAGCAATGCCGATGGTGAACTGCTTGATGCCAGCTGGAACTTCAAAATACAGCTTCGACTTGTTGGGCATAAACTGCATTCCTTTCGCATCGATTAAAAAGCCGTTACCCGGACGGTTTGAGTGGAGATCAATGAGTTGCGTAAAGTTTTGTTCGCGCACCAAGCGATAAATCCCTGTTGTCTGTGCTGTGAAAGTGATTGGCAGGGACGCGGTTTTATTGTCAATTGGAATTGTATATGTTTGCAACTTCGCACCCTTGGGATCAAGCAATTCTACCGTGGTCTCGCGCTCATAAACCCTATTCATCCTGAGATTAATCGTGATCGTTTCACCACTTTTTGCGTACTGTAAAAATGCAAATTTGTTACGAACATTAATACTATTCTTACTGACGTCGGCAGACGGAGTAGCAGGCGGCTGTAATGTATCTATAGAAACTGTGGCTGGCTGCTGATTATAAAGCGTTTCAAGGTTAGCGTGTAATGATTGCACCAGAGACGCTAAATCAAACTTCGTCGTATTTCCTGTTTTATCATTCTCCACCAGCAGATCACCAGCGACGCCATTTTCCGCCGTACGCGCGTTACTCTTGAAATTAATCCTGATCGGTGGCATATTCCCGCTTGTCTTCACAATCGTATGATCAAAAGTCACACCGCCGATGATGCCATCTTGCAGTTGCACTCTGTCTGTTATATTAATCGGGATGACCTTCGAAAATTTCTCGCCAGTATAATCAATCACACAATCTTTAAAGAGAAAATGAGATTTATCGGCAATTGTGTTGCGGAGCGTAATGTTTTGGTGATCAAAAATACAATCGTTGACCACAATAGTAGAGTTACCTCCAATCGTTGAAAACAGCCCACCGCCATTGCCTACAAACAAACATTTATTGAGAGTGACAGAAACGGGTTCTTTGAGAGTCCCAATTGAAAATACCAACCCTCCGCTTTTATTGCCGGATAACTCGCAGTTTTCCAACACGCAATTCACGATGCGTTGCTCGGTGCTATTAGGCTCAAAATCGATGCCGAATTGCGGCGCAGTTCCTGCCGTGTCTCTTAGTTTACAATTGCGGATAATCAAGTCCTGCGCGCTGATTACGGAGATTCCCTGCCGATAATTCTTATCGAAATTGCAATTCTCCACCAATACATTTTTGTTATAACCTTTCGCGCTGGCACCCAGATATAAACCATCGCCGCCCGTCTCTTCAACCGTCAGGCCGCGTATTACAACATCGCTACAGTCGCGCAGACTGATGCCGTGACGCCATTCCGCTTTATCATAAAATTTGGGATTACCATAATCTTCTCGATGCATGCGAAAGGTGACATTGCCTTCACCGATGAGCTGGATATTAGTGATATTTTGCGCATCGAAAAGAGGATCTTTCTTACCTTTGAACATGCCCTTTTTGGCTTGGATTACTACGCCATCTTGAAAGACGATCTGCTGATTTGAAACCAATTGAATTGGTTTATTAACGATCCAATCGCTGCCCATATTGTCGACGATCAACTTAGGAACGCCAGAGCTAATCGCATTTTGCAATGCCTCTGTGGCATCCGTCTTATCGAAACCCCACCAGCTGGCGTTGGCAGTCTTTAAAGTGCCGTTCTTCACCTGCGCAATTTTGTCCGGTTGTTGCTCAGTCTGCGCTAAAAGTACTTTTGATGGAGGTTGTGTTGCAGCGGCGCACCCGGTAAAACCCAAACAAATCCCTATGAGAAATACGAATAACGATGTTAGTGATTTCATGGTATTATTGCGCAATTGCATTCTAATATAACTCAAGTTACATACAGAAACAGAAGTGCCACCAGGTGTATCTAATAGCCACGAATGCACGAATGATTATTCCTCCACATCAAAAAACATTCGTGCATTCGTGGCTAAACGCCCCGGCGGCTCTGTAAGGTAAAAGTACTTTTATCGCTTAACAAGTACTTGTGCTCTAATTTCATCGAACCGTCCCGATTCCAAGATGAATAGGCTGGTTGATGCCACTGGCCGTATCAATGCTTTTGCTGGTTACTTGGATAGCAATGACATTTTCACCAGCTTGCAACGCATCGGTGACATCAAAATTGAAGGGTAAATTCCAACCCGTATAATCCGCAGCGAGAATGTGCTGACCGACTTTCTGGCCATTTACATAGACCTGCGCCGAACCATCCACGCCATCGAAATAGAGAAATGCTTTTTGATTTTTAGCGAGCGCTGGTAATGTAATTTTCTTTCGGTACCACGCTTTGCCATGATAAGGAAATCCCTGTTTTTGCCACCAATCTCCAGCATTGATGGGTTTCCACGAGCTATCATCAAAAGTCGCCATCGTAACATTTTGATCTTCCGCTGCATCCGGTAAAAACTTCCACTGCTGCGTGAGGTCTTGTGTTTGCACATCAGCATACTTTTGTTTCAGCAAATATCCAGGATCGGCCAGCTTCAATTCTTCTCGTTTTTGTTTGACATATTTTTTAACATCAACCTTGCGTGATTCATTATCCTCTTCTACTTGAAGCGTGCCAGTGAGATCGTCAGAGAGAGTAATTCCATAGGATTGCGATCCAAAACTGCCCTGCAAAAGATTGAAGCCTAATGGTTCTTGTCCTTTGTTAACCAAAATCTTTGTTTTTTCAAATTTTATATTCCCGATAGCGCTATCCCGCAAATCGTGCCTGGCTGTTAACATAGTCGGCGCGCTGTCCGATGCCTTTGCATTACTGAAATCGACGACACAATCCTTGAAGACGAAACGCTGCTCTGGCCGCGCGTTGCGAAGCGTAATTCTATCGTTATCGAATCTACTATTGCGCACCACTACTGTGGAATCTCCTTGGATAGAAGAGAAAATTCCCCCACCGTTATTACCAGAAATTTTACATTTATCGATTGTAATCGATACCGGCTCTTCGAGTTTGCGAATAGCAAAATCCACGCCGCCACCTGTATTACCGGATATCTCGCAATTTTCCAGCAAACAATTCACAATGCGTTGCCCCGATGCATTGGGCTCAAAATCAATTCCAGCTTGCGGTGCCGTTCCATCCGTATTGTTCAATTTGCAATTGCGGATTGTCAAATCTTCCGCGCTAATTACCGAGATGCCCTGGCGATAATTTTTATCGAATTTGCAATTCTCCCCCACTACATTTTTGTTGAAACCACTCGCGCTGGCGCCCAAATACAAACCATCCCCGCCTGTCTCCTCAACTGTCAGTCCGCGGATAACCACATTGCTGCAATCGCGCAGACTGATGCCATGACGCCATTCGGCTTTGTCGTATAACTTGCGATTGTCATAATCGGCGCGATGCATGCGAAAGGTCACATTGCCTTCGCCGATGAGCTGGATATTAGTGAGCTTTTGCGCATCGAATAAGGGATCTTTCTTACCCTTGAACATTCCATTTTGAGCCTGAATTACGACGCCATCTTCAAAAACGATTTGTTGATTGGAAACCAGTTGAATAGGTTTATTAACGATCCAATCGCTTCCCATATTGTCGACGATCAGCTTGGGAACGCCAGAGTTAATAGCATTTTGCAAAGCCCCTGTGGCATCCGCTTTATCGAAACCCCACCAGCTGGCATGTGCTGTTTTGAGCGCGCCACTTTTAACCTGGGAAATTTTATCGGTTTGCACCTGCGCCAAAAGTACTTTTGGCGGTGTCTGTGGCGCGGCCAAACAGGAACTCGTTGCATAGAACATTCCTAACGAAGCAAAACATAATTTCTTCAATGGTTTCATAAGCTTATTGTGCAATTGCATTGTAATAAAAGTACTTTTATTTGGTTTGTCAAAATCCAAATTCCAGCATCCCAAGTTTATACGCTGCGCCATCATTAGTGGCAGGCTGCTTGAACCTACCAAAGTTCACGATATCCAATCTTCCCACGCGAATCTAAATATCCCCGATAGTCCGGTAACTTATCCCACCAATCAAGGCCAAGATTTTTGCGGATGTCGAAAATCTGTTGAGTGGTTTGCGGATAGTGCGTTAACATATAGACGAAAACATCCATTGATGTGCGAGTGTCGAGCCGACGGTCTGAGTTAATCAGAACATCGTATTTGGGATCATAAAAGTCATCAGTAAACTTTGGCCAAACTTCCTGATAAAGCCGCATCACTTCTGGCATTGGGCTGAGAATAAAACTGCCCGTGCTATTGAGCAATCCATGAGGCAAGATCACAGCCTGTGAAAGTCCGGCAAATTCGTTGAATTCCGCATAGTAATAAGGACGAAGCTTCTGCGCGTATTCGATGTCATCGGCCTTAGTATTTGTTCCCAACCACGGACGTCGCTGCTTCTGATAATCAGTGGCGCTCAACTGCCCTTGCATTCCCACTAATTCCATCATGGCATAATAGGCGGCTTCGTCAGAAGTAGTTTTGTCGCCCAGCTTATGCGCCATGCGCGCCATCGCCACCGCGCCAGCATATTTGCCGCCGCCTTCTTGCAATCCATTACCAACACGCAACCCGCTAAAACTATCCCAGGAAGCGCAGATGTCCCAGTCGCTGCTGTTGCGCTCGTTATTAAAATAGTGCTGTAAAATAGAATAGTTTTGCTTCACCCAGTCGTAACGATTAAATGTATCTGCATAGAGCCAGGCCATGTAGATATTGGTACTTGTCCAATATGGTTGATCGATTCCAAACTTATTGGATAACGCGGCAACGCCGAGTTTTAAACCTGTGACGGGATTTGTGATTTCCGTAATTGCTGGAATATCCCGGAGAGCCAATTTGATTTTCGGAGCTAACTCGGGGCCGGGAATACCCGAGTACAAAAAGTACTTTTCTGTCTCGGTCTGAATGGTATTATCTACTTCATTGCGCAAAGGAGTCTTGAGATATGGCAGGGTAAGAAGCAGATTGGTATACGAACGTTGCTGCAAACCTGGCATGAGTTCGTTACGATCTGTGGTTTCTTTCCACGGGTGATTCATCAAATCATCCTCGTATCCGCCTTTCACAATCTCATTTAATTCGGCCTGAATTCTAAGCGTTTGCGGATCATCAGCACGTTTCACATCGCGCACCTGACGAATATAATGCAGCACGTTATTGACGCTAAAGACCATCGTATCGGTATTATCCGCCGCCAGCAATGGCCCTTGCAACGTGGCCATGTGCAAGTCTTTCACTGGTTTGCTGAAGGCAATATCAACATTTCCCGAATGCGCCGTCAACGCCAGCAATGGACTTACCGGAGCGATTTTAATTTCCTGTGTATTCCAGTCATCGTGAATATCCAAATAAGTGAATTCATCTTTGACTGTCAATTGATCTTTCGCATAATCCACGTTTGCAGTTCGCCTCACTTGATCCGGCGCATCCACCAAAACGCGCGACCAATAGCGGCAGCGCTCTTGGACATCAGCAGGAATTCCATTCTTCCAATCCGCTGTTTGATCAGGTCGTTGCAGGGTCACACCATACAGCGGCATTCCCTGAATCGTACCAACGAATGTTGGATAGCTAAAAAACAATGCCGTATTCGCATAACTTTGAACCAACTCCGGGCGCTTTTGCAAAACGAATAAATAAGGCGTATCAAATTCATCCCAACCTTCGCCGCCATTGAACCAGGCCAACACCCAATTAGCGCTCATATCGCTGCCGCGAATTCCTTTCTTGGCGTCCACCACTTTTACTTTTCCATTGCTTTCATAAGCGAGATAAGTGGGCAAACTTATTCCGTGCTTTTCGATGTCTTCAAAAACACGCATCTTTTGCGCGTTGGAAGTAGCAACCCAAGCCGGGCTGATGGCGCTAATGGAAAAATCCATTGTGTCATTATTTTTGTATTGATAATGATAGGTTCGCTTCGCCCAAGAAGTACTTTCGATAGACAGGTTTTCAATATCACCGGCGCGATTGGGTCGAACATTTCCATAAAGCCAGGCATCTTTGAGGCCGTCATAAACATAACCACCAGCCGTGTGCAGCCGGGGCACTTTATTCTCATCCACTGGAACCGGGCGGGTATTGGCCAGAAACAGTTCCGGCCCGCCGGTTTCTTTCGTTGCATAAATCGAATATGCTAAGCCACTGCGCGAGTCTGCGATTCCCACATCATCGAACAATTCGGATTTATCATTCACGTCGCGCGGACCAAAGTGCCCCATCGCAGATGAGCTAATCTCAACTGGCAATTTCTGGTTCTCAAATGGAATTAATGATGCATCAACGCGAGGAGCAAATTTGATCGAATCAGAATTCGCCACATGAAATGGCAAATTCTTATCCCAATATGTTTTTCCGCCCACCGCATAGGAAAGCTGGCACGAATAATCCCCCGCCTTTTGCGGCATTTTGAACTGGAGCAAAGCACCAGTCCATGACATAGCACTGATTGATACATCCACCGTCTGTTGTTCTACTTTCAGGTTATTGCTATCCAATATAATGGCCGTGAGTTGGCCGTCACGCGCGGAACCGAAAAGTTGCGTCAAATTTGGAGCGATCAGCAACTTGTCATCAGGTGCAAACGTATTCAGATGCGACGAAGCAGTAAGCAGGGTTTCAAGAGCATCAGCGCCAACGGTTTTTAACTCCAACTTTCCAATGACCGCGCCATCTGTCAAAGCTTGCAACGTAAACGGCCCATCATACAATCCGCCTTTATATCCCAGATAAACTCTGATGGCAATGACATTACGTCCCACGTGAAAATGATCTGCCGAGATGGGATATTTTCGGTGTTTATCAGAAGCTCCCTGAACAAAATTCGGCGGAGGATTACCAAAATGTCCCACTTGAACGCCATTGACAAAGGTTTCATCATAAACGGAAATAGCGCCTAAATCAAGCAGCAAATTATGGTTCTCCAAATTCGTCGGCAAATCAAAAGAAAGCCGATACCAGCGCCAACCGCCGCCCAGCTTTTGCTTGCCCACTTCGATATTCTGCCAACTGCTGTCATCAAAATCCGGCTTGGAGAATTCCTTATCATCGCCGTCGTGATATTTCCATGTATGCGACAACTGAAAAACTGGTCCAGTCACAGGATATGACAAATCTGGCAATTCATTGACGGACACTTCGACGGGTGGCACAATTTGAGCTGACGACATTGTCGCGCAAAATAAGAGGAGTCCCACAACTGCTGTCCACGCGGATGTTACGATTCTCATAATTTCTTTCCTTGAATTTATACAACAGATAATTTGATGAGCTTTTAGCCAAAAAGTACTTTTATTGGGCAGCGATTTTATAGTCACTCGTAAATTATACGCCGATTGAGGATGCCACGAAAAATGAGAGCCAGTTACAAACTGGCTCTCATAAAAGTACTTATTTACATAGTGATCTCAGCGCGCAATTATCCTGCGCGCAGAATACGTTTGAGAAACGTCTGTGTGCGTTCTTCCGTGGGATTATTAAATATCTGTTCGGGCGTGCCGGATTCCACAATGTGACCACCATCCATGAAGAGGACGCGGTCGGCGATTTCTTTGGCGAAGGCCATTTCATGGGTTACTAATAGCATGGTCATGCCGGAATGTTTTGCCAGATCACGCAAGACATCCAATACTTCGCCGACAACTTCAGGGTCGAGTGCAGATGTTACTTCGTCCAGAAGCATGATATCTGGTTGCATCGCCAATGCTCGCGCAATCGCCACACGTTGTTTTTGTCCGCCGGAAAGTTCGGCCGGCCATGCTTCGGCTTTATCTGCTAAGCCGACTTTTTCCAATAAATCTCGCGCTAAAGTATCAACCTCTTCGCGGTTTTTGTTCAGGACTTGAATCGGCGCGGCGGTGAGATTTTCCAAAACGCGCATGTGCGGAAAAAGATTGTAATGCTGGAAGACCATTCCCACATGAGTTCGGATATTATGCAAATCCTGCCCTGTCGCTGATGTAGTTTTTCCGTTGACGTTCTTCCAAAGCGGGCTTCCATCTATATAAACTTCACCCTTTTGAATGGCTTCCAATGTCATCAAAATACGCAAAATAGTGGACTTGCCGCTGCCTGATGGACCGATCAGCGCCAGCTTTTCGCCTTGATGCACATCCAAATCAAGCTCAGAAAGCACGATTTGTTTTCCATATTTTTTTTCTACCTGGCGCATTTGCACCGCAGGATTATGAGTGTCGGACGACATAGCGTTTCTCCAATGCGATCTCCATTTGCGCAGCGATCAAACTTAAAATTAAAAATACGATTCCCACCATTTTAAAGGGTTCCAAATAACGAAACTGTTCCGCTCCCACAAGCCGCGCTTGTTGGAATATCTCCATCACGGTGATGGCCGAAAGCAATGGCGTGTCTTTGAACATGGCGATGAAATAGTTGCCCAGAATCGGCAACACGCGGGGAATAGCCTGCGGCATGATGATGGATTTCCATACGTAAGATTTAGAAAACCCCAGCGCTGTGGAAGCGTCCCACTGACCTTTGGGAACAGCATCAATTCCGGCGCGATAGACCTCTGTGGTGTAAGACGAATAATGCAATCCCAAAGCAAGAAGGCCGGTTAACAATGGCGACAAGATAATTCCCGCTGCTGGCAATACGTAAAAGAAAAAGTACAATTGCAATAGCAACGGCGTGCTGCGAACGAACTCCACAATCCAATGCACAAGTCCCGCTAATAATTTATTGGGTGAGCGGCGGCAGATTGTCCAGAACAATCCCAACGCCAATGCCAGAAGCATTCCCAGCACCGTTGCCTCGATGGTGACGGTGAGGCCAGACAACAATCGAGGCATGATGCTCCATGCGTATTGCCAATCAAAAACAGGTGGTTTCAAACTGTCACCTCCCCGCGGCTCAGTGCCAATTTACGTTCCAGCGAACGCACACCGAAAGCGATGATCTGCGCCACGACAAAATAGACGACGAGCACAATGGTAAAAATCGGCACGGTTTCTAATGTATCCGTTCGCAATGTTTGCGCAGAGAATGTTAATTCGCTCAAGGTAATTAAGGAGGCTAATGCGCTATTTTTGAGTAACTCAATTAGCAGGTTTCCAAACGGCGGCAATGACGGCAAAACAGCTTGTGGAATAATGATGCGCCACAGTGTTTGCAACTTGGAAAACCCCAGTGCAGTCGC
>ERZ778021.3806-NODE-3806-length-10320-cov-4.379640_pt1 | contig 10320 bp, 4 predicted proteins | sample MGYA00375751_ERZ778021 | MGnify/ENA primary metagenome ERZ778021 (study PRJEB29350, sample SAMN05389814) | bioreactor metagenome | isolation source: Thiocyanate stock bioreactor | place: South Africa: University of Cape Town | collected 2013-08-29 ... | reverse complement strand
TGTCCGGTTTTTCCTGTCCCACATGGACCTGTAACGTTTCAAATTTGAAATTTCTATTACTCATCAATCATCTGTCCTTTCAAAATGAGACGGAATATTTATCGCATCGTTCATGAAATTGTGTAAAGATCCGTCTGTTAAGTTTATCAAATCAATATAATATGGGCTGCGGTTGTTCTGCTTTCACATTCGCTCACTGTAGCTGCAACATCGTTTTGTTTTTAAAAAATTATACATACTACCGCTTCCCTTCGTTGTTCATATAACATATATAACATATATGAATTATATGTTATAATTTGCATTATAAAACTTCCTTTTTGATTTGTCAAGATAATGTAGTAAAATTATATGCTTCTTATAAAATTTCATAGCTTTTTTGCAGGATGTAGTGCTTTTTGCGCTGGAATTTGTGCATTTCGAATAGGAAAAAACAAGAGAAAACACAAAAAAGCCGCCGAAGGTACCTTCGGCGGTTGGATGGATGTTAAAAAGAGAAAAATAACAATTATATAGTAACCGTAATTACATTTGCAAACTCTGAAAAACCTGTTTTGAGTGCAAGACGGCGGGAAGGAGTGTTTGTGCTTTCTGTTGACCACTGTGGGCTTTTCCCGGTTTGTATGATTGCTTGGGCAGTGGCGATACTGCAATCGGCGGCATATCCCTTTCCGCGGTATGTTTCTAGCGTATTGATTCCGATTTCCTGCACTTTTTCGGGAAGATAGGGCATAACCGGCAGATCAGTACAGCTGATGAGAGCACCGCCTCTGATTATTCCAAAGCACAGTTGGGATGCTGTCATTTCATAAAAATAATCATAGAGCCAGTCTGTGTTGTTGCAGCCCGGATGCATGGTTTGAAAAAAAGCAAGATACAGAGGATAATCCGAAAGGCTCAGCTTGGTAGCGGTCCTACTCTTTTGCGGAATGCCTGTGAAGACATATTTGATTGTATGTGTAATATTTGTGCCGAATAGGCTTTGCAGGATTTGCTTGAGCATTTCCGGAGATTGGGGTAGTTTTGTGTTTTCTTTCAGCTGTTCCATCTTGTCTTTTGCTTTGTCACCGAAGGATACGATTGTTTTGTCGTTCCGAAACAACACATACAGGTCAAAGGGCACGGGATATCCACATGGGATCTGGTTTCTTTCGTTGGAATAAATAAAATGAATGCCCGGCGACGATTGCGCTAAGATATTGTCATCGCCGAGCCAGTTTGAATAATATTCATTGGTGATGGTTTGATGGTTCATAATTAGTCTTGTAAAAAAGCACCCGGTCGGGTGCCCTTTTCATCATTTCTTTTTGGTTTTTTTCGTGGTGGTGGTTGCGGGTTGGGTGCTTGTGCTTGCGGCGATGGTGATGGGCTTGTTTTCCTCATAGCTTTTGAGTGTTTTTAATAAGTCCGTCGGCAGAAGAAACTCAATCAGACCGGGATTGGCGGCTTGGTACTGCTTGACAAGATTGTCTAAGGTTTCAAAGGGAGAAGCACCCAGCTCGTCGGCACTGATATAAAAGCACAGGAAGGTGGGGGATTCCGGTTTGGAAGTGATTGTGTAATCCTTTTTGTTTTTAATGTCAGTCAGAACCGAGGAGCAGACAAAGGGAGTCTTTGAGAAGTATTTTGGACCATCATTGCTGCAGCTGTCGATGTAGCCGCTGATGACATTATCGTCTAAAAATTTAAGAAATTTATCGTTATACGCAGGCTTTTTTTGCAAAACCGATACGGAGATTGCAGTTTTTGTTAAGAAAAAGTTGTTGGTTGCTTTCCATCCTTCGGCAGCAAAAGCAGGGAACACAGAAGGGTTAATGCCCGAATAGCCACAGCTGCCGGAAATGTAAACCGAGGAAGTGCCTGTGTTTGTATAAAACCAATTGATAATGGGCGGTGCGATTTCATAAAGGGACGGGTTGATTTCAATCCCGATGGGGGTGCTGCCCCGAACAGGGGTTTTCAGTATATTGCGTAATGCTGTTTGGTTCGAGGTCAGTTTGTTGCTGTCGGTAATGCAGAAGGAGGCATAAATTTTGCCCGGCACAGCTTTTCTGTCTACGGACTCAGCCTGTGTAAAGCCGTTTGAATTAGGAGTTGAGGCAAAAAATGTGCTGTTTGACAGCGAATCGTTGTTGATAAAGGAGAAGCCGGCCTCGCTGCAAAGATCATCAAAGGCGTTGTTGCTTGAGAAAACAACAGCGGGCATGGTATAGTTGGATTTAAAAATCGTCTTCAGGGTGTTAACATCGTCGGCATTTTTTATGTCCAAGGATAAAGTCATTGCTTTCACGGCGTATAAATAATCATTATATTCCGTTTCCCGTGACTCAATACCGATATAATTTTTCTCACAATGATTCAGTAGATTATTGACTGCCCAGAGGTTGGCTTCTTTTTTATTTTTGAACTGCTTGGAGATATCATAGATGTTGGTGATATCGGCGAGATAGGTTTTTAAAATAGTATATACGTTTTGTGTCATTGGGATCCCGTCATTGACGGAGGCATAGGTTTGTGCAATGGCATATTCATAATCGTTTTTTTCGTTATAGGTAACGATGGTTTTCAGCTTGTCCCTGTATTTTTGGAACGCCTTAACAGGCGTTATGTCTTCAAAAACAAGACCGTATTCGGAGGCGGTATAGCTGCTCCAGAAGGTGTCGTTTTCACCGGCCTCCAGATAGATCGCCGCTGTGCTTGTTCGAGCCACAAGACCCTGGAGGCAGCGAAGGGCGGCAATATAATCGGGAGTCAGGGAAGCGGTTTTGATTTTATAAACCGTTGGTGCCTGTGCAGGTTTATAAAAAAGCGTTCCCATTGTCATGGTACCGAGATTTTTTGGCAGACGGGCGGGAATCGTAGGTTTTTTTATGGTGGTAACGGGCTGGGTCGTGACGGTAGAATTGGTAGTTTGATTCGAGGAGACGGGTTTATTGTCACAGCCTCCCGCAAAGGAGACTGCAGTCAATAGATAAAGAAAGCAAAGGGACAGGGAGACCGGTTTTTTAAAATTCAATGTTTCCACTCCGTACATTCATATAGGTTAATTTTAACTGAAATCTGCCAAATTTGCAAGTGAACATTTTGTAACAATTTCTACTTGATTTTTATCCACAGCTGTGTTAAAATATTGTTCGCACTGTTAACCGGGTGTGGCGCAGTTGGTAGCGCGCTTGACTGGGGGTCAAGAGGCCGTGAGTTCAAGTCTCGCCACTCGGACCATATCGAGTGTTCATAACGCAAGTGAATGAACACTCGATTTCTTTTTGCCTAAAATCAATATTATTCATTTGTAGGAGCAGGTTTTGAAACCTGCTCTTTTGCTTTATGCGGTTGCGATGCTTGGGATATACTCCACCGCAACGCCTTGACGGGTATTAAGCTTGATGTGTTCTTTTCTTGGAACGGCAGGAACCTCTACTATGCCGATAAAGCGGTAGTGAATCACAATTCGTTGGGTGCGGTTTTTGCCGGTGCCCTCGATCTGATGTACATCAATGTGATCAATCAGTTCCCGTAGCAGCGGTGCCGTTAGTGTCTGCATTTCCATAAACTTTCGCACAGCACCGATAAAATGATTTTTATTGCTTTTCATTGCCCCGATGCTGACGAGTTTTTCACGCAAGGCAATGATTTTTTCTTTCAGCTCCATACGCTCCACTTCGTACTTGTGGGAAAGCTGCATGAACCATTCGTCTGTAACCTTGCCACTGACATTGTCCTCATAAAACCGTTCGTAAAGTCTTGCAACCTCGTCATTGCGGGCGATTGCCTTTTGCAAAGCAGATTCTGTTTGCTTTTGTTCTGTCAGAATATCCTTGTTGGTTTTCTGTTCCAGTATTTCGGCAAAAGCATCCTCGTCATTTTCAAGAAACTGTGCCAATCGCCGCAGTTCTATAAGAACCACCTGCTCAACGGAATCGGCTCGGATATAATGGGTTGAGTTGCAGGTGCCGCGGTTTCCTTTATAATTGGAACAATTGAAATACTGGATCGCAGTGTTGGGATGATTGACATTGAACCACAGCTTATTGCCGCAATCGGCACAGTATAGAATGTCACAGAACATATTTTTTTCGCCGTTCTCCGGTTTGGGTGCTCTGCGTTTGGTCTTGGATATCAGTTTTTGCACTTGCAGGAAAGTTTCCCTGTCAATAATCGGTTCATGCACATCCTTGAAAATGACCCAGTTATCTTTTGCGTTTTCAAGACGGGTTTTGTTCTTAAAGGATTTGGAGTAAGTCTTGAAATTGATTACATCACCGCAATATTCCTGTTGAATCAGCATCTTTGCTATAGATGACTTTACCCACTTATACGGATTGGATTGTGTTTTCTTGCCGCCACGGTTTAAGCCCTTTGATTGCCAGTACGCCATTGGAACAAGCACTTTACTTTCCTGCAATATCCGTGCGATGGTTTCATTTCCTTTGCCCTCCATACACATGCGAAAAACATCTTTAACAACTTGCGCAGCTTCCGGATCGACAACCCACTTCTTAGGGTTATCCGGCGACTTCATATACCCATACGGTGGTTGGGATAAAGGTTCTCCGGCATTCCCCCGAAGCCGATGTGAAGATCGTACCTTCCGACTGATATCGCGGGCATACATCTCGTTCATCACATTCCGAAACGGAGCAAGCTCGTTCTCACCGTCCGCACTATCCACACAATCATTAACTGCAATGAATCGAATATTGTGGTCAGGAAAATAAGTGTCGGTGTAATAACCGACCTGTAAATAATCCCTGCCAAGCCGTGACATATCCTTGACAATTACGGCAGATACATAACCCAAATCAATATCTTCTAACAACTTCTGAAATCCAGGACGATTAAAATTTGTTCCGGTATATCCGTCATCCACATAGTACCGAGTATTACTGAATCCGTTTTCCTTGGCGTATTTCTGAAGCAACCGCTTCTGATTGGAAACGCTGTTGCTGTCGCCCTCCGCGCCGTCGTCACGGGACAACCGACAGTAAAGTGCTGTTATCCCTATATTTTCATTTTTCTTTTTCGACTGCATTTAGTCCTCCTCTCCGGCAGCCGAACATACATATTCCGATGCCATTTTATCGTCTTGAGGCAGTTTTGTCAAAGGTGTAAAATCGTTGGTGATTACTTTTGCAAAACGGTCATTAATAATTGGAGAGACTTTATTAGTAAGTGGTTCAAACCGAGATGCAACCACATATTTCACGCCGTTTACGATATATTCATGCTCCCCCTGAGCCAGTCCGCATAGAAATTTATCTTCATGATTTTCTTTTTTTGTCATAACAATAACCTCCTATCTCTCATTGCGTTCGTGCATTTTATTGCGGTATTGTTGCTCGCACATTTTTACAATTGCTTGTTCAATCTGTGACGCTGTATATTCTTTTGGAAAGAAACTGCGGATACGCTCCATCGGAATTTTCAGCTTTTCCTTTTGGTTAGGCTTTGACTCTTTTAGAACAGTGAAGATTTTATCGATATTCAGCCCCTCGACTTGGCTAAGCCGTTTCAGTTGCTACGCCTGCGAGAGCGAAGGGGTGCAGTCCTTGCTTTCCATCGTATCCAGCAAGTCGCGCTGCTCCAAGACGGTCAGATATGAGAGCTCTACAGCTGGTGTGAGAGCGATTTTGCCTTCATCAACACATTGCTGTTGATTGCATTTAAATATGTATATATTGAGTTTTTGACAAAAATGCGCTCAGGTTTTATGTTCCTGAGCACATTTTTTACCAGATATTAACGGGAACTGCTTTCTCCGATAACAACATTTCCGTTAAATTTTTTCATTGTGAGCAAACACTAATTCATTCTATTTTTTCGTCTTAACACAACAATCATAACCAAAGAGTTTATAACAAGAACTATGAATGGAATGGCGTTGGTATGATCCCCGGTATCTGGGCTTGTACTGTTTCCCGAACCATCTTTCGCTTTATTATAACCAATGGCATAAGTTGAAAAGTTGCGGACATACAAGGTGATATTATCACCATCTATCGTACAATACTCTCCATCCACTGCATTTTCTTTACCGATGGGAATAATAACAGCTTTACCATCATGCACACGGTATAAAGCAATTCCTTTTTGACCCTTAATGTTTTCGGGAACAGGGATAATAATAGTCAGTAGGTCGTTAAGGTGGCTGATTTTAGTTGTATTTCCGTTTTCTTCGCCTACTAAGGTTACTGTCTTGTAAATGGACAGGTCAAGATATAATCCGATGATTTTATCAGGTGCTAATGATTCAATTTTTTCCGTGTCTTCTTTAAAATTGGTTTTTGCCTGAACAGACAGCTCAATTCTTACCGAGCCGCCATTCTGCTCAATCTGACGATCCTCCTCGGTATAGACGGTTTCATCTTCATATAGCTTATCCAGACCTTTGACTATCGCCTGCGGCGTTTGATTGTTGCCAATGGTAATACCGGTATTCTTTGCGTAAATTGCGAACTGTTTGGTAGCTGTATCTGAGTAGTTGCCGGTTCCGGTTATTGTTACAGTTGCAAGTCCGATATCTGTATTGTCAGAATAAGTAACGGTATAATCTGTATCCTTGACAAGGGTGATGGAGCCGAATTGGACTTGCGGAAGAGGAAAGAATGGCTGACTTGTAACTTGAACTGAAGGGATAGCGGTAATCATATCATTGGTAATTTTCTTTTGATTTATAACAGCGGTTGTCAAACCGCTTTCCCATGTGGTATAGCCGGTTCTGGCTACCTTGACATAAACGGGATAACTACTGGCGTTTGTGTATTGTGGTAGTGTGGATATGAAGTCGGTACCGTTTGTGCTATAAGTAATAACATCGCCGGGTAAGGTCCCTGCAATTGATACCGCATCATGAGCAAGCCCGTCAAATGATGCTGCGTATGGGGTGACAGTGATACCACTGATATCCCATGTCGCGTTGACGGTGGTATCGGCTGTGATGCTATCAAAAGTATTGTCCCAGCCTCTGAAGGTGAATCCGGTACGTGAGGGATCAGATGGCGCCGTTGCAGCGTTTCCATATTCCACCGTCTCGGTTTTTAAAGCTGAACCGGTGTCACCGCTGAACAGCTTGAAGACTACCGTATGTAGTGACACTACATGCACGGTCAAACTGCCGGTGTTTTCAACAGTATCTTTTGCTGTGATAACAACATCATATTTTCCGTCAGCAAGGGAAGAAATTGTGAATTTTCCACCCGATAGTGCAACAGTCTTAGTGCTACCGCCGTTTACCGTGTAAGTGACCGTGCCAACGCCCGAACCGCTGTCTGTGACAGTGACTTCCATTGACGTTGCATCTTTTGTGTAATTGGTGGAAATAGAGGGAGCTTGTAAGTCAAACTGCATTCCATTAGAGCTGATTACAGTCACATTCCCCGCATTGTCGGTGATTTTTGCGTAGATGATGAATTTTTCCGCATCGGTAGGAGTCAAGGACAAAGCGGAGGTATAGTTGCTCCAGTCTGTCAGGGCTTGTACCTGCGGTTCGGTGAGCGCGGAGGCAGATTTGTAATACTGTATACTCTTAACTCCACTGCCGCCCTCGTCCGCTCCGGTGATGGTGATGTTAGCGGTTTGCTTAAAGAACAAACCGAAGCTGATGGTATTCAAGAAGCTGTTCCAGCTGTTACTTCCCTGTGTAATTGTTCCCGTGGGTTTGACAGTTTCTCCAATGCCTGCGGCGGCGCTTGTGATGCTGCCGGTGTAGTTGTCGGTTGCCGTCAGTGTGACAGTCAGCTTTTTGCCGTAGTCGGCAGGCTTGACAAGATAGCCGGAGGACGTTGCCCCGCTGATGTCAACTCCGTTCAGCTTCCACTGGTAGGTATAAGTTGTACCCACGGGCAGAACGCCCGAAACATTGGCTGACACGGTGTCTCCTGTCAGGACGGAAGCCGGAATGGACACGGAACCGGCTATTGGAGCACGGCTGATTGTAAATTTGCGTATAGCTTCAGATGCGGTGTAATTCGTATCCTGTGTCAATGTAGTTTTGACCCAATAGATTCCTGCCGCTGAAGGCGCAACGGAAAGCTGGGTGCTGATTACGCCCGCATTATCTTTATAATAGGTAAATGTAACTGCTCCGGTGCTGTTTTGACTGAACGCAGGATTGGAAACGGCTGTGCCGTCGTAGACTTTGCCAGGATCGGAAATTATGTTTACGCTGCCCGCAGTGCGGTTTATTACAGCAGTTGTAAGTCCGCTTTCCCATGCGGTATAGCCTGTTCTTTCGACTTTAACATAAATGGGATAGTTGCCAGCGTTAGTATACTGTGGGAGAGCAGAGGCAAAATCGGTACCATTTGTGCTGTAAGTAATCACATCGCCGGAAAGGGTTCCGGTCACGGTGACTGCGTTATGTGCAAAGCTGTCATAGGTTGCCGTATACGGCGTAACTGTGATGCCGCTGATATTCCATGTTGCGTTGACCGTGGTATCTGTCGTGATATTGCTGTATGCCTTGTCCCAGCCCTTGAAGGTAAATCCGGTACGTGAGGGATCGGACGGCGCCGTTGCAGCATTCCCATATTCCACTGTCTCGGTTTTTAAAGCCGAATCGGTGTCACCGCTGAACAGCTTGAAGACTACCGTATGTAGTGACACTACATGCACGGTCAAACTGCCGGTGTTTTCAACAGTATCTTTTGCTGTGATAACAACATCATATTTTCCGTCAGCAAGGGAAGAAATTGTGAATTTTCCACCCGATAGTGCAACAGTCTTAGTGCTACCGCCGTTTACCGTGTAAGTGACCGTGCCAACGCCCGAACCGCTGTCTGTGACAGTGACTTCCATTGACGTTGCATCTTTTGTGTAATTGGTGGAAATAGAGGGAGCTTGTAAGTCAAACTGCATTCCATTAGAGCTGATTACAGTCACATTCCCCGCATTGTCGGTGATTTTTGCGTAGATGATGAATTTTTCCGCATCGGTAGGAGTCAAGGACAAAGCGGAGGTATAGTTGCGCCAGTCTGTCAGTTCTTGTACCTGTGGTTCGGTAAGTGCGGTGGGGGACTTGTAATACTGGATGCTCTTAACGCCGCTGCCGCCATCGTCCGCTGCGGTGATGGTAATGTTAGCGGTTTGCGTAAAGAACAAACCGAAGGTGACGGTGTTTAAGAAGCTGTTCCAATTGTTGGTCCCCTGTGTAATCGTTCCGGTAGGTGCAATCCGGTCAATGACTGTTACCGTAATGGTGCGCATCGCAACTGCGGTGCCGTCGCTGACCTGAACCGTGAAGCTGTCGGGTCCCGTATAATTGTTTGCGGGCGTATATGAGATAGAACCGCCCGGCTCAATATCCGCACTGCCGGAACCTGTTGAGGAATTTGTAAAGCTGAGTGTGCCGTGACTTGGAGCAGTTTTTTGCGTCCATGTAAGCGTTTGTCCTGAATCGCTGTCGCTTACATGAAGCAATGCACGAATGTCGTTGTCTTGCGAATTAGCATCAACTATCAAGGCAGTCGTGTTATTTGTAAAAACGGGAATGTTGTTAGGTATGACGGTATGTACCGTTTTTAGGTCTGCCGCACCGTTGGCGGAATTATACTCTACAACGTAGCCGGTAACACCGTCTCCGTCATTGGGGTAGTCATTCCATTTACCGTTTCTGCCTTCAGTGCTGTACATCATGGCATAGTCTTCATCTCCGGAGTTGTTTGGTTCGCCGCTGTTCCAGTTGGAATAACAACCATTTACTGTTGTGCCGCTTGGAGATATTCCCGTATAGAAAGTCTGTCCCGCTTCAGCAGCCGGAGCACCGACATCCCATTTCCACGTACTCTCCGTGGCACTGTCCGAAGCGCCGATCCAGGCATTTGCACCAAGCTTGTCTCGCAAAAAGTCGTTTTCGGCTGAGTTTGTAATGGTTACAAGATATCCCTGCGAACCATAGAAACTTTTTGCTGCTGCCGCTGCCTTTGCGTCTGTCCAAGTAATGTCATTGCTATTATTAATATATTCATAGAAATGCCCGTTATCGGGATTGTACAGAGCGCTGCCCAGTGTGAATATAATGGTTCTTTCCTCTGTGCTTAAGGAGGTGGAGGTAAACTTAACGCTCCGTAATGCTGTCTGATAGTTGGCTGACGTGTCTGTGCCCGTTAATGTCAGGACACCTTTTGCTTTGTCGTAGGAGCCTATGATTTTTTCTGTGTTTGTGAACGAAAGCGTATCTTTACCCGATACAAAGCCATTGGTTATGTATGCATGAGCTACACTGAGGTTGTCGCCCATCGACAGTGTCAGGCTACTGTCCACCGCCACGCCATTTGTATTGGTTGTTTCATTAGTCGTGCTTCCATCGTAGCTGTCAATGGA
>ERZ778021.3802-NODE-3802-length-10330-cov-3.053723_pt1 | contig 10330 bp, 10 predicted proteins | sample MGYA00375751_ERZ778021 | MGnify/ENA primary metagenome ERZ778021 (study PRJEB29350, sample SAMN05389814) | bioreactor metagenome | isolation source: Thiocyanate stock bioreactor | place: South Africa: University of Cape Town | collected 2013-08-29 ... | reverse complement strand
TGCGGCAACGCTGCTGAAAGTTTTGCTGACTTCCGGTAATGTCTGCTGCGCAGAGGAATTCCCCGTTGCGGCCATCAAGGCGACACCCGAAGCGCCTAACATCGTGAGCGCTTTGCGCCGTGAGATCTTCTGATTGGAAACTGTGTCAATTTCGTGGAATGTCATTTCTCTCCTTAATTGCTAAATATGCAAAATCATAGCATAGATGAAAGTAAGCGGTATCGATTGCCGCTGTCACCAGAGGTTTCTTCCTGATGAAACAGTCGATAATAACCCGACTGGAAGAGGGCGTAAGCCCCGCTCGCCAAACTCAAAAACAGCGGGGCTTACGCCTCCTTCCAAACGATAACGATTCCCTCGTTATTCGCTCTCAGTTTCTCTTGCTATCGACCTAAGCTTAACCTTAGTTGCTCCAAAACTAAAGTCCATTTCATAGCCCTGCGAAAGCGCCCAATCCTGAAAAGTGCGCACATCTGTTTCGATGCGATCACGCACTACGGGCAGCATTTCCCGCCGCGCTATCTCGCGCGCGTCTAAGAGAAGTTGCGTCAATTGCGTAATTTTCTCTTTGGTGGACTTGCCATCAGGCGCAACATCCAACAAATGTTTTGCCTGCAAACTGGCGCGCGGCATATAGCCCCAGCCCAAACAATAAGGCCCCGATTCCACATTTTCCGAAAATACAGTAATTTGATCTTTAGGCGGCACCTCGCCCGGATGGCCAGATTGATACCAATTCTTTTGCAACATTAAATGATACTGCGACATCTGATCACTGGCTGATCCATAATATGATTTGCACGCTTGCGCAATAATATCGTCCACCTTCAGATCGGGATTCCACAATAAACGCGACATGCCATAATACACTATCCAGCCGGTATCCCAAACTTCGCTATATCGCGATGGCGGCCACAACCAGGATGCGTAAGATTCGCCTGCAGGAACGTTCGCTCCGTTGGGGCCATCAGCGCTCATTTCCGGCACCATGCCCAGCAATCCCTGCGATTGATAGTAGCGAATATCGCGCTCCAAAGTATAAAGAGAAGTCGGCATGGCGCGCGCTGCTCCGCTGCCCATCATAATGAAATAATCGCGGATAAAGATGTTTCGCGTTTTGGGAAGCCAGCCTTGCAGGAAACGATTAAAAGCCGCGTTACGTGGGCAGTCGGGATCATTTATCGCATGCACGGTGCACCGATACATCTCACAAAATTCTACTTCAAGAGCGGGATTCACATCGCAGTCCGGCGGCGCGATATAGTTTATATAAGCATAAACATGTATATGCACATCGGGATGTTTCTGATGAAGACGCTCCGCCACTTGATTGGCGAACTTGATGTATCGCGTTGAGTAGGAACGTTCGCCATGCGTAAATGGCTGATGCATATCTTTCGGTGAATCCATGGCGTTACAAAATTCACATTGACACCAGCCACCCGCGCCATCATTGGGCGCAAGCCCCACCGTGCGCAAATCTGGCGCGGCATTTAACATCAGCTCAAAACGCTGAACAATTATGTCCAGCACGGCGGGATTAGAAAGACATAATTGAGAATTGCGCGTAGCGAGTTTGCGCTTGCCATCAATCAACGAAAAATACTCCGGATGCGTTTTCCCAAACTAGCCAAACGAGTGACCATGAACGTGCAGCGGCATTCCTCGCTTTTCACGGCTTTCACAATGATCTCTAAAATCCGGCAAATCAGATTTGTCAGCAGAATCATCCCACAACGATTGAAATATCGCGGTGTTCATCGCATTCATATTGAGCCGGTTGCGCGTTAGCCAATCGAGCATTTGATCGCTATCGGTTTTCCATTGCATTACGGAAAGACTCATGCCGCGTTCGATAAAGGCAGGTTTACTCATGAGAGGCAATGACAATTTGAGATCCGCATCCTGCACTGGCACAAGCGGCGTAGAGCCGATCAAAGGACGCACCCAGGCGAAACCTGTAGCACTTTCCAATAGCGCGAAAATTCCATACAAAACAGCGCGACCGGTGTAGCCAGTAATCAAAAAATCCATCTCCGTCTTTAACAATCAGATAACCATCGTCACCCAGGCGCTCGCGAGATAATTTCTGTTTAGCTAAAACTTCATTAGCTATATCGATTTTCAATGTCCAAGCGGAAGTTGAAGGAGGTAATTCTTTGCCAGCCAACTGCGGCACGATTTGCGCAATCTGCTGCGCAGCGAAATGCAGCGGAGCTTTGTCCGAAAGTACTTTTACCTGAAACTGAGGAACACCTCTTTTCAAAAATGGCAGAGTCGTTGAATTGGTGGCCGCGGCCACTTTGCCATTCTTCTCCGTTCCCTGTGCGAATGATTTGGCGATGCCATCCAGTGGAAGAAAGGTGAGCGCAACAGTGCCAGCGATTCCCTTTTGCAGCAAGCTACGACGGGAAATTTGAAACGGAGCTTTATCATTCATCATGGTTGACTTTTCACTCATGTTACTTTTAACCGGGACGTAACTAAAGTATTTTAGCCACGAATGCACGAATGTGTTGAAGTATGGACGATATTTATTCGTGCATTCGTGGCGGCTAAATACATCTAAAATCCCAATAACGCGGATTACTTCCACATAAGTGCGTAAGTGAGTTATTTAGTGTATCTGATAGCAAAAGCATCTTTACGACATTCCAGAAACTTACCGCCATCGTTCTCTACAATTCAATCATTCATCCATTCTTTCGGACGTTACGCCGATACGCTGCTGGCGTCAGATTAGTATGCTTGTGAAACACGCGATAGAAATGTTCGGTGGAACCGAAACCGCTACATTGCGAAATCCCAGCAATCGTCAAACGGTCTTTCTGTAAAAGTACTTTTGCATGGGCGATACGTTTAATTTGTAAATGCTGCACCGGCGATAGTCCGGTTTCTTTCTGCAGAATACGACACAGATACGCTGCGCTGACAGGAATCGATGCGGCGCATTGAGCCACAGAAACGGGCGATGAGAAATTCTTTTCGATCCATTCCAAAGCTTGATGAGAAATGGGTGATAAGTCCTGCCGTTCCCAAGTTCCGTGCATCGGAACTCGGCGACCATAAGCGGAACAGTAGCGCGTAATTCAGTTAATGAATACATCTTGTGCAGATCGCGCTGGATGCGACTGAAACAATTGGCAAGACTGCGAGAATCGTCCACATCGCACGTCAACAAACTAAAAAATTCAGCGAATTTTCGATGCAATGTATTGAGATGACTTTGATGCCGCACCACGACTATCTCAATCCAAACTTCCAGTGCGTTCTGCCAACTTTCTGCCTCAAAAGTACTTTTGCTTGTGATTGATTCTTGAATGCGACTTAAAGCCAATCGCCGCGTATCCATTTCTGCCGCAAATGAGACTGCCAATGGGTTTTGGTGGATGATTGCTTTCACTTCCTGACTTCGGAATGACAAAATAGCGTTTTGTAAACAGTGAATAAATTTCTCCGGCTTTGCACAAAATTGCGGTTCGCCACATAGCCAATCGCGTGCGGAATAATTCGCTTTACTTACATCAGATTCCTGCCACAAAACATAGACTAATCCTTGGTGTAAATGCCAAAAGTACTTTTGATGATGAAGGCCTTTCATCACTCTTTTCGTGTACTGCGGCTGCGCGGCCAATACCATCAACGGAAAAGACAATCCCATCTTTCTCAATCCAAGGCGAATGGAGGGAACGGGAATGTTTATCGAACCATCATAAATGGCGTCGGCGATTTGGTCAAAATAAGTCATAGGTTGGACAAATTTAGTGGGTTGTAAGTGCAGATATTGATGTAATCTTAACTCATCTGCTCTAACGATGACGACTTTGTGTCGTAAATTTCTGCCATTGCGAGGAACCGAGCCAGCGTTGCTGGCAAAAGGCTGAAATGAACACTGTGTCATGTCGAGCGAAGTCGAGACATCTTGCTGTTTATACGGTTTTAATGGCAAGATTTCTCCCTTCCGCTCGTTCCTCGCTCCAGTCGAAATGACACGTACTTTAGATCTTTTCAACCAGGTTCATTAGTAGGAGCTTGCGACGCGGCAATCTTGCTATCTTTGAGATTGCCACAGTCGCTGGCGCTGCCTCGCGATGACAAAAATTACGCAAGCAGAAAAGGAGATTTTATGTCGATTGTGACAGAAGAAAAGTCGGTGGAAGAAATTGCCCGCGAGTATCATCAGCGGGGCTTTGTTAAATTGAGCGGGCTATTTGCCGAGGACGAAATTCGAGCGTGGCAAAACGAATGTGATCGGTTACAAAACCTGGAGTTAGTGAATCCGAAGAACAAGCGAACACCGTTTAAAAATCCGGAAATTCCCTATCCCGAAAAGATTGATCCGGTCGTGGATATCTCTCCGCTCTTTACGGAGCTGGTGAAAGATACGCGTTTACTCAATGTTCTCAAGGAAATTTTTAGCGATACGGCGCTGCTTTTTAAAGATAAAATCATCTACAAATTGCCGGGGATGAACGGTTATGGAATGCATCAGGATTGGGCTTGGGGCTGGCAACATTTGGCACCAGCGGAAGATTTGCTTTCCGTCTCTTTCCAAATCGATGGCGCCGACGAAGCAAATGGTTGTATTGAATTGTTTGAAGGCTACCACGAAAAATTGATCTCCACGCCAGGCGAAGAACGCGGTTTGAATGAACAGGAAAAAGCAGGGATCGACCCGGCACGCGGCGAAAAAATGCAGACCAAAGCAGGTGACATTTTAATTTTCAGTGCATTGACACCGCATCAGAGTGGCAAGAATTTAGCAGACTATCCGCGCCGTTCTTTATATCTCACCTACAATGCCGCCCGCAGCGGAGAATTGCGAGACGTGTATTATGATCACTACATGAATGAGATGGCAGGAAGAGGAAACACGGACGGTTATTTTAAATAAGCCATATTAGAAAAGTACTTTTGGCTGGGTAGCCAAAAGTACTTTCTTCTCCAGATGATGAAACGAGAGTGTTAATCAACTTCCGTCTCAATTAATCCATACCCGCCATCGGCGCGGCGATAAATTACGTTCACTTCGTCATTCTCCTCATGACGAAAGACAAAGAAAGCGTGTCCCAGCATTTCCAGATGTAAGGACGCCTCATCCGTGCTCATGGGTTTGACATTAAAGCGTTTGACGCGAACTGGTGTCACTTCTTCGTGTTCTTCGGAATGGGCATCACCGTCGAGCAACCCTCCGGTTGCATTGAGTATTTCGCCAGCTTCATCACGATTGTTCTGACGACGTTTGCGAGCCAGCGCTTTCTTCTTGTAACGACGCAGTTGGCGCTCGATGCGATCAAAGGCGTTATCAAAAGCCAGGCGCACATTTTCAGCGCGCTCTTCGCCGCGTGTCACCAATCCGCCGGAAACCAACGTCACTTCCGTGGTTATAAGGCCACGCTGTTTGTTGACTCGCAGATGTGTTTCGTCGGTGTGTGGCCAGAGCTTTTCCAGTCCTTCCAATTTGTCAGCTGCGTAATCACGAAACGCATTATCCGCAATGTGATCGGGATCGATCCATTGAATGTTCTTCGTTGGTGTTGTGGTTGTGTTCATACTTCACTCCTTGGAATTAAGAAAATTTACGGTTTGCAACAAGCACACGGCATGGGCTTCCATGCCTTTCCCGGCTCCGATGGGGCCGAGATTTTCAGCGGTTTTGCCGCGGATATTGATGTTACTGGGAAGCGTGACGAGCGCCGCGGCAACACGTTCGCACATCGCGGAAATATAAGAGGAAATTTTGGGACGTTGAGCGATCAATACAGCATCGACATTGCCAATTGCCCATCCGGACTGTCTGGCACGTTCGCCGATGCCATGCAAAAGGCTCCAACTATCAGCATCTTTCCAGGTGGGATCAGTGTCGGGGAACATGCGACCAATATCGGGCAATCCCGCCGCGCCACAGACAGCATCGCCGATTGCATGCAGCAACACATCGCCATCCGAATGTCCCAGCAGACCTTTCTCAAAGGGAATCTCGACGCCGCCAACGATCAGAGGACGGCCTTCTACCAGTTGATGTGAATCGTATCCAATGCCCACTCGAATCATAATGTTAACTATGTTCACCGCTCATCATCTTGAGCCCAATAATGCCAATAAAAATCAAACCTAAACAAATCAGACGAGCAGCGTTTCGCGATTCTCCCAGCAAAACCATTCCAAAAATGGTTGTTCCCAAAATGCCGATACCCGTCCACACTGCATAAGCCGTGCCAACCGGCAAGTTTTTAACGGCAATTGTTAATAAAACAAAACTAATAACTAATGTACCGATTGTAAAAGCGCTGGGCCACAACCGAGTGAAGCCCTCACTGTATTTCATGCCCATCGCCCAGCAAATTTCCAGTAAGCCCGCTACGATTAAATAAGCCCAACTCATATTCATCAGATTTCAAAAGTCCCCCTGTTAAAAGGGGGATTTATCCTACTCGCCTCGTTCCTTCAGCACATACTCCGCTCGCGCTAAATCCTGTGCGTAAGTAATTTTAAAATTGTTCGGTTCTCCTGGAACCAGCGCCACTTTCTGCCCCAATCGCTCCATCAGTGAGGCGCAGTCGGTCCCTTCAAATTGGGCTGCTTCTGCAGATTTCAATGCTTCTTCAAAAAGGTGCCTTGGAAAGACTTGCGGGGTTTGCGCCAACCAGACACGATTCCGTTCAAAAGTACTTTTGATAAAAGGCTGCGGTTCACCAAAAGTGGAATATTTCACCGTGTCCGTCGCTGGTAAAGCCGCGATAGCACTGCCATGACGGCGCGCAGCTTGGCAAACAGAAGCAATTAACTCCGCGCTAAGCAATGGCCGCGCGGCATCGTGAATCATCACCCATTCCGAACCGACAGTTCGCACCGCATGATGAACCGATTGTTGCCGATTTTGCCCGCCTTCTACAAGATGTACTAAGAAAGGCAACCTTGCAGTTGCGTATAACTCTTCGATGAGCGAGAACTCTTCTTTGCGCGCTGCAATCACGCATTCATTAAATTCGAAATCCGCCTCAGCTAAAAGTACTTTCGCCTGCGCCAGCACACGCAGAACACAGCCAAGCACGGTGAGCCCAGCCAAGGGCGCGAGAATCTTATTGGAATTAAGCCCGGTTCTTGCGCCGCACCCCGCCGCCGGTATTATTGTTGAGAGAGTTTGAGTCGTCATTAAATAGATCGTCGCCTGAGCCTTTTATTTTGAGTTCAGCAAAAATCATTTTGCCAGCCACCGTTTGAATAACGCTGCTGATATTCACCTTACAAGTTTCGCCAATGTGCTTCTTGGCATCATTAATAACCACCATTGTGCCGTCATCCAAATATCCCACACCCTGACCAGCTTCTTTACCTTCTCGAGAAATCAGGATATTCATTTCCTCGCCAGGCAGAACCACCGGTCGCAGCGATTGAGTTAACTCATTGAGATTTAATACCTGCAATCCTTGCAATGCAGCCACGCGATTGAGATTGGTGTCATTGGTGATAATAGCCGCTTTCATGATTTTGGCCAATTCGACCAACTTGCTGTCAACTGTGTTAATGCGGCGCACCTGCGGAGGAATATCAGAATACACATTCAGCATGGGAATCGGTTCTGTGGCACCCAGTGGTTGCGGCATGGTGAGGTCACGCATGGCATTGAGCACATCCAGTCCGCGCTTGCCACGCGCACGTTTGAGTGAATCCGATGAGTCGGCGATAAGCTGCACTTCATCCAAAACAAAGGAGGGGACATAGAGAGGGCCGTCGATGAAACCAGTTTTGCATAGTGATGCCAGGCGGCCATCAATGATGATATTGGTGTCCAGCAATTTGGCACGTTGTGATGTTGCATTGCTGTTGGTACCTCCGTCCAGTTTCTCCAGTTGCGGAAAGACGTTGAGCATATCCTCACGCATTCCCTGCAATAATGCCATGCCGGAAATCGCTCCAAAAAGCATGGCACCTAATTTCAATAGAATCCACTTATAGGAATTGTTGGGCAATGGCCAGGTGACAAGCACAGCAAACACCAATCCCAGCATGACTCCCACAATACCAAGCAGCCGAACAGCGGGAGAAATGGATTGAAATCGGCTCAATCCATTAATCAAGAATCGATCTGCAAACCATGAGCCAATCCGTGCCAGAATGATTCCGCCGCAAACGGTGGTGGTGATAAGGACGGCTACGCCGCTGGGTTTACCCTGCAACGCGCCATCCAAATATGGCAAGCCAACATAATACTGCCCCAACGCATAACCCAACATCAATCCGATGATACAAAAAACAATTGTTGCAATAAACCAGATCAGTCGTTGAAATTTCATGATATTGACCTTAGAAAGTTTTTCTGCTGGATTGATTAAAAGTACTTCTTTCAGTCGTTGCCTTTGTCTTCAGCGCCGAAGGTAATAGATATTCTACCGCGTCTTGCACTGTGTTGGCTTCCCAAATTTCATTGTTGCTTGTCGACGGCAATTTGACATGTTGCGGTGGCACGATTAAACGCGTAAACCCCAAACGACGCGCTTCCTGCATTCGCCTGTCAGCATGGCGCACTTGACGCACTTCGCCGGATAAACCGACTTCGCCAAAAACGCACACTTTATCTTGTAATGGAGTATCGGTGAGCGCGGAAACAATTGCCAGCGCCATGCCCAAATCCAGCGCCGGTTCGGTGACACGCATGCCGCCGACCACATTTACAAACACGTCCATATCGCCCAATCGCTGACGCAATCGCTTTTCCACAACTGCCAATATCATTGCCACACGATTGAAATCCGCACCGCTGACAGCGCGGCGCGGCGCGGCGAAATAACTGGGCGTGCATAATGCCTGCACTTCCACCAACAACGGGCGCGATCCTTCCACTGTCGCTACCACCACGCTGCCCGAAGCCTGCGCCCGTTTTTCGCTGAGGAATAAATGCGACGGATTATCCACACTGCGCATTCCTACTTCGGTCATTTCAAAAACACCCAATTCATGCACTGAACCAAAACGATTCTTGGCTGACCGCAATAAGCGATATTGGCCATGTTCATCGCCTTCCAGTTGCAACACCACGTCCACGATATGTTCCAGCGCGCGCGGCCCGGCAAGATTGCCTTCTTTATTAACATGGCCAACCAGGAAAATTGCGATGCCACATTCTTTCGCCACATGTTGTAAGGTCGTTGCACTGTGGCGAACCTGGGTGAGTGTTCCCGGCGCGGAATCTAAATCGGGATGCGCGGTGGTTTGAATGGAATCGATGACCGCGAAAGCGGGTTTCAAATCGCGCAGGTAATTCTCAATCTGCGCCACATCGGTTTCGCTGGCAAGAAGTAGTGTGTCGGAAGTGATGTTTAATCGGTCGAGACGCAATCGCACTTGCTCCACCGATTCTTCGCCGGAGATATATAATCCTGATCCACATTTAGCCGCTAACGCCGCGGCCACTTCACCCAGCAAAGTACTTTTGCCAATGCCCGGATCGCCGCCGATTAATACCAACGACCCCGGAACCAAGCCTCCGCCCAGCACACGATCAAACTCTTCGATTCCCGACGGCTGACGCGGTTGCGAACTGGTATCAATTGCCGATAGCGGTTGCGGCGCGGCGCCGCCATTTAAAGGGGAATGACCTGCGCTCTTAAAAGTACTTTTAGTAGTCTTCTTGCGCACCACCTCTTCAGAGAAGGTGCTAAACGCGTCGCATTCGGGACAGCGCCCCAGCCAGCCGGACGACTGATGTCCACAGGATTGGCAAACATAACGCGTGGTGGGTTTTGGCATGTGATTCTCTATATTATAGCACTTTATCTGTTGTATATTATTCTTATGTAAAGAAAATAGTTTTGCATCGAATTTGCTCTCTCTTGACATTGAAGAACCCCGCGCATCAGCAAGTGGAGGATACTAACGATAGAAAAGTTACCGCTTATGCGCGGGGTTCTTCAACAACATAGAAAACGTTCAGCAGTATAAAAAGTACTTTTATAAGGAAAGATATGTCAACACACATAATCCCCCAATCGGAATTACCGCAAAGCGGACACAGTAAGAAGTTTGAATTTGACGATACCGCCATCTTAGTCGCCAACGTGGGCGGAGAATATTTTGCCGTCGCGCCTGAATGCACTCACTGGCATGCGCCATTGGAAGATGGCATGATTTGCGGACACACCTTGATGTGTCCGTGGCATCATGCTTGCTTCAATTTGAAAGACGGAAAACCAACCGAACCGCCTGCACTGGATGCGCTCGAAACTTACAATACGACTTTGCAAAACGGAGATTTGAAAGTTGATCTCACGCCGAGAGAAACCGATTCGACCAAAGTGACCACGGAAACGGATCTCTTATTGGTGATCGT